>Ga0209633_10004492_pt1 | contig 12515 bp, 8 predicted proteins | sample Cruoilmetagenom1_FD_187290 | JGI IMG/M metagenome (GOLD analysis project Ga0209633, IMG submission 187290) | Oil polluted marine microbial communities from Coal Oil Point, Santa Barbara, California, USA - Sample 1 (SPAdes) (version 2) | ecosystem: Environmental > Aquatic > Marine > Oil seeps ... | reverse complement strand
TGTTTTTCCATTACAAAGGTCAGGCTGATTATTATGATTCTTTGATCAAAATTGAATTTCCCGAACAGTACTTGTTTCATGATGAGATTGTTGAGAATGCGAAGAAAATACGGCAAGAACTTCCTGTTTTTAAAAGTCTTTTCTCAACCATGAAAAAGAAAAACCTCCAATGGACAAATACATCAAAAAACTCATTTAATTACGATACTATTATTGAGGACTTCATGGCGCCAAATCTCATATCGTGTTATAAACAAGAGGTGTATCCTGACTCATCAGCCTATCGTATCAATAATTTCTTCCCGGAAGAGATTGTTATTCTTGGAATGGGCAAGGGTAACAAAAAAATTAGTGAAGTCATTGTACCAGTACCAATCGTATCTGGGTTCAGTGATAATACACCGGGTTCAGCTAATTTTTCAGCTAATGATGAAGGACTTCTCTACATGTTTTTTAGCATTAAAAACCATAATGATATAATGGTGTGTGAAATCATGCAATGGCCTGAACCTTCAGCAAAGCATTCTCCTGTTCAGCAATTGATTGCAGCACATCCTTTTCCTGACACAAATATTATCGAGAAAGTTGAAAATAAGAGCGTACATATTAAACGTGGTAATAATGTGTTGAAGAAGACTGTGATAATTCCTATGGGATACAGAGTCTATTTTCATGAAGGAACTACAATTGATATGATTAATAAAGCTGCATTTATCTCATATTCACCAATAACAATTAAGGGCACAAAAGAAAATCCAGTAACTATAACCTCTTCTGATTACTCTGCTAATGGCTTTACTTTGCTTCAAGCTAATGGAAAGTCATATATTAAAAATGCAGTATTCAGTAACTTAAACACTCTTGACTATAAGGGGTGGACACTTACCGGGGCAGTTAATTTTTATGAATCTGATGTTGATATTATCAGCACTACCTTCTACAGAAACCAATGTGAAGATGCTCTTAATATAATAAGGTCTGATTTTAATCTTGAGAATTCACTGTTTGATTATATAAGGAGCGATGCTTTTGATTCAGATTTCAGTAAGGGTAAGGTTCTCGCAACAAAGTTTACAAATATTGGTAATGATGCAATCGACTTTTCGGGAAGTCATATCCTCATAAAAGACGTTGAGATAAACAATGCCCACGACAAAGGAATTAGTGGTGGTGAAGATTCTAAACTTATAGTTGAAAACACAACAATCAGTTCATCAGGCATAGGGCTGGCATCCAAAGATTTATCAATTGTGCAAGCCGATAACTGTACTATATCAGATTGCAATTACGGAGTTGTATTACTCCAAAAGAAGCCTGAGTACGGACCATCCACAATGATTCTTAACAATACTAAGCTCATAAATTCCAAAACCCGTTTGCTTATTGAAGTAGGCTCCACGGTAATTGAAAATGGTGATACCATAAGAGGAACTCAGAAGGAAGTAGCAGAATTATTTTATTAGTACGTAGTTTCTTTAATCCAAAAACTAAACTACCCTCCCAATATGGGAATAATATAATAAACAAATTAACAATATATTGTTGATAATAAACAGATTAACCCATTTGGAATAAAAATTGTTTTCATATCTTTCACATTCACCAATTAACCTATATAGCATGAAAAAAATATTATTTCCACTAATTCTAATTTTGTCGATTTCTCTTTTAATTACCTCTTGTAACAAGAATAACAATGATCCACCCAACACTGACCCTGTTTCCATGGACGCTCTAATTGTGAGTGAAAATTTTGACTGGAGTACAACTCAGGACATTAAAGTAAATATTTATACTAAAGACAATCAGAACAATACTATGACTAATGTACTGGTATCTGTTTATACTGATTTTCCTGAAGAAGGAGGATTATTGATGGCTAAAGGTGTAACTAATGACCAGGGATTTTTCACCATTAGCAGGCCTGTTTCTGCCTATTATGACAGTATTGTTTTGGGAACATCGCAAATTGGTTTGGTTAACTTTATTAAGATACCCATCCTAAACGGATCTGTAGAACATATTTTTGGTGGAATTCCGGTTGAAGAGAAATCTATTTCATGGATCATTCCAAAAAGCACCAATAGCCAAATTGCATTCCTTGGAACTTATAATAATCAAGGTGTTCCAGATTATTTAGAACCTATTAATGACCCTATTTCAAGTAGCTTTCTATCAGATTTAAACAATTCATTCCCCTCAGGGCAAAACTTGGCTATTACACATCCTGACTATATGTCAACTGATTATGAACATGATCTACTACTTGAATGTCAATCTACAGTTTGGGTAACTTTTGTTTCTGAAGGCGCAGGATACAGGAATGTACTTGGTTTTTATACTTATGATCTTAATTCACCTCCAACCTCAACCAATGATATTGAAACAATAACCGTAATTTATCCAAATACCTCTTTCCAGGGAAGTGGTGGTGGATTACATGCAGGCAACAAAGTTGAAATTGGTATATTTCCTGAAAATACAGGTATTGGATGGGTACTAATATCCGATGGATGGCGTAATGGTACAGTTACTAATGGTTATAACTATTTGTATTCAGAGAGGGAATTCAATCCTGAAACTAACCCTGCCTTACAACAACACAGTGTCTTACTTTACGATCCAGGTCGTGAGCTGACAATATTAGGATGGGAAGACATCCAAAGAGATAATGCAGGACCAGATCCTTATACATGTGATCATGATTTCAATGATGTTCTCTATTATATTACAATTGATCCTGACCCATGTGCAATCCTTGACTTTCCAATAGTAGATTATACTGGTAGTGATTCGGATGGGGATAATATACCAGATGCTTTTGATGATTACCCGGCAAATATAAATTATGCATTCAATAATTATTACCCATGTAATGCTGCATTTGGAACTTTAGCCTATGAAGATTTATGGCCTGGCAGAGGGGATTATGATTTTAACGATCTTGTACTAAATTACAATTTCAATCAAATTACCAATGGTAGCAATAAGATTGTAAAAGTTGATGCTGAATTAACAATTAAGGCACATGGAGCTGCATTTAGCAATGGCTTTGGATTTGAATTTACTGTTGATCCAACTAAAGTAACTGGTACAACTGGTCAGGATATTCAAGAAAACTATATTACAAATAACGCTAATGGCACAGAAGCGGCTCAGACCAATGCCGTTATTATAGCTTTTGACAATACCTATAACTTAATGCCATTCCCAGGTAGTGGAATCGGTGTAAACACCACCGCAGGTGCAACTTACGTACAGCCTGTAACAATGAATTTATCAGTTGAATTTGATCAACCTTACACATCAGAAGAATTAGGTACTCCACCATTCAACCCATTTTTAATCGTTGATGGAGAGAGAGGTAAAGAGATTCACTTACCTGATCATTCACCAACAGATTTAGCCAATGCAAGTTTGTTCGGGACACAGAATGACAACAGTATACCTGGTAGCGATAGATATTATAAAACCGAATCAAACCTTCCATGGGCCATCGATATTTGGTTTGATTTTGCTTATCCTACGGAAAAAGCTCAGATTACTTCTGCCCATTTAAAATTTGCTGACTGGGCACAGAGTGATGGTATTAATAATCCGGATTGGTATGAAGATAATAGTGGTTACAGAAATAATAGTAATATATATCAGATTCCTTAACCAAAAATATTTTCAACCTTTCAGGTCGAAAAAGACCTGAAAGGTTGAAAATTCTTCTAATCCTTTTTGTTAAAGAAACTCTTGTAGGCTATCCCACCAAGCAGTCCACCAACAACAGGTGCAACCCAGAAAAGCCACAACTGACTCAATGCCCATCCTCCTACAAACAATGCAGGACCAGTACTACGTGCAGGGTTTACCGAAGTATTTGTCACAGGAATACTAATTAAATGAATGAGCACTAATGCCATTCCAATTGCAAGACCTGCAAATCCTATCGGCGCAAGTTTATCAGTTGCACCCATTATGATAAAAATGAACATAAATGTTAGTACAATTTCAACAATTAAGGCAGCAGCCAATGTGTATCCGCCTGGTGAATGATCACCATATCCGTTGGCAGCAAATCCGTCCTGAACGTTAAAATCAACATTACCACTGGCAACTAAATACAATACTCCAGATGCTGCTATAGCTCCAACCACCTGTGCAATAATATAAGGGACCAAGTCCTTACCGGAAAACCTACCACCTGCCCAAAGGCCAAATGAAACAGCCGGATTGAAGTGCCCGCCTGATATTGGTCCAACGGCATAAACCATTGTTAACACCGTTAATCCAAAGGCAAAAGCTACACCAACGTAACCAATACCAACAACTGGTACACCTGCAGCAAGAACTGCGCTACCTGTACCACCAAATACAAGCCAAAAAGTGCCAAAAAATTCAGCCATTAATTTTTTCGTTAAACTCATAATAATCTCTCCTTTATAGTTAGTGAATAGATAAAATTGTTCAAAGTTTTTTATTCAGATATAAAACAAACATAAAAAATAATTTTGAATTGACTAATAACTACCATCTTAGAAATAGTTAAACCTCTGTATATCTATTACTTCCAAATGTAAGATTAGTCTCAAAGGAATAGATTTGAGCATTCTATTTAGAATAAAAATAAATACTTCTATAACAGTAGATTACGTAAAATTACGGATAAATCAAATAGGTTAATAATCTAATTTTGTTCAATTTTCAAAAATTAACATAATGAAAAATATGAACTCAAAATTAATTTTACCACTACTATTTTTATTTTTAGCAATTAGTCCGGCAATTACAATAGCACAAGAAGAAGTTGTGAATCATGCCACTGAAACAATCTCTGAGAATACTAATTTGGTGCAAGCCATCCAAAGTTTAACTGATGTACAGAAATATAACAGGGCCATTCATATTATGGCAATGTTATTACTTGGATTTGGTTTCCTGATGGTTTTTGTTAGAAGATATGGTCGATCAGCAATAACTGCAACATTTCTGCTTGTAAGCGTTTCTATCCCATCCTATATTATGTTTGTTAATAGTGGGATATTTGGTTTTGAAGGAATAAGTGAAATTGACACATTGATACTTTCGGAGTTTGCTGCTGCCAGTTTACTAATTACAGCAGGTGCTGTTCTAGGAAGATTAAAAATGTGGCAATATATATTATTAGGTATATTATTTATTCCTGCTTATATGCTAAACGAATATATTATGCTTGACAATGGATTTGGATTAATTAACGCCGGAAGTTTCATTGACGTTGGTGGTTCGATTGTTATTCATGCATTTGGTGCAATTTTTGGAATAGGAGTTGCAATATCGATGACAACCAAAGAAGAGTTCAAAACTGAAATAGAAGTTGATTTTACTTCTGACAGGTTCTCATTACTTGGTAGTATGTTCTTGTGGGTTTTTTGGCCAAGCTTTTGCGCTGCACTAGTTATTCCTGAGGAAGTAGTCCATACTGCAATTAATGTGATCCTCTCATTAAGTGGTGCAACTGTTGCTACTTATCTATTTACTACATGGTTAAGAGGTAAAATTGATGCTGCCGACATAGCAAATGCTTCCCTTGCCGGTGGTGTTGCAATAGGTTCAGTTTGTAATACAGCTTCACCTACTGAAGCCATAATTATTGGTATTATCGCAGGTGCCATTTCAACTATGGGCTTTGCTTTGGTTCAATCCAGATTGCAAAAAGGGTTAAAGATAATAGATACATGTGGCGTTTCAAACCTACATGGGATTCCTGGGATTTTTGGAGGATTAGTAGCATTAATAACAGTTGTTGGAATTGATGTAGGAGCTCAACTTACAGGGATTGTTATAACAATTGTCATAGCAATTATTACAGGTACAATCACAGGTAAATTAATTTCATTTACAGGTAATAGAACAGTACCATACATAGATAGTGAGGAATTTGGAGAAGAATAATTCTATTATTCTGATCTAATTTTTATACTCAATTTTGATATTAAAAATCTTTCTTACATCCATTCTACGTGTGTGTGAAATGTTATTATCATGTTAAAACTCACTAATTTCGCAATCTTTATCGTATATTTGCGACTTAACTCAAAAAAAATAAATTAAAAACTACTAGTATGAAAACACTAACAAAATTATTCTTTGGATTATTCTTTGCAGGAATTGTCCTAACAGGTTGTCAGGAAGCAAAAGAAGTTCTTGATGTTAAATTTGATGCAGATTACGAAGCAGAGCTTGATGTTATAGTACCTGGCACAACAAATTTTAAAGCTGGTATTGATGGTGCATTTGCAATTAATGAAACCATTGATCCTAACACCAATGCTGAATACGTTCAATATATCGACAATATAAGAGAAATTGATATAAGTGAAGTTACTGGCGAAGTTCTTAGCATTAGTAAGAATGTAGTGCTTGAGACAACTACTATAAGTGTGAGTAACGAAAACTATAATGCAACATGGCAATTTACCAATGAGCCAATTGCTGTTGGAACTACACTTACACTCGACAATAGTGCCGGTCAGTGGGATGCCATGAGTAGTATAATGATGGACAAAAAAGTTTTTACAGTATCTCTTGTTGGTCAAACTGATGAAGATGATGTTGAGTTTGTTGTACTTTTTAAACTTAAGTCAGAAGTAACTGCAAATCCTCTCTAATGTATTGAATTTCTACAGGTTAATTAAGGCCGGTGATAAAGATAAAACTTTGCCACCGGCATTTTTAGTTTTACTCGTTATGTTATTGTGTTCAGTTGTTGTTTTTTTATAAATTTGCAGCCTTTTAAAGTTACTACATAAAAACCGAAAATAATGAATGATAGGTGGGGATTGTTTCAAAAATTTCTGATTACTCAGGAGCAACAGGTATCGTTAACCGATTTTCTAATTAACTCGCTGGTTATCATAGTTCTTGCGATAATATTAGAATACACATATATAGTTGCCGCTCGTACTATTTCGAACAGAAGACAGTTTGCAGGCACATTTCTTCTTATTGCGTTTACCACAATGTTGATTATTTCAATTGTAAAAACCTCACTTGCATTGTCACTTGGTTTGGTAGGAGCTTTATCAATTGTAAGATTTAGAGCTGCCATTAAAGAACCTGAAGAATTGTCATATATCTTTTTCGCAATTGCGTTGGGTTTGGGGTTAGGTGCCAATCAAACCATTGTTGTTATTGAGGCTTTTGTTATTGCCATGGTAATTCTTTGGGCAAGATATTTTATATCAGGAAAAAGTACTCGTCAAAACCTTTACCTTAATTTTTCTGCGAAAGCTGGTGAAATTGAGTTAAACAAGGTAATTGAAATAGTTAAACGTGAGTTTGGCAAATTTCATTTAAAACGATACGACGAAAACAATCAAATTATTGAAGCGTCCTTCATGGTAGATTCACCAAAACCGGAGAAACTAGAATCATTCACTAAAAGTGTTAAAAAACTAGGCAGTGATGCACGTGTTTCATTTGTCGAAAGCAAATCGTTTTAGTTCATCCTTATAGTTAATATTACAATTCATACCCATGCAATTTCCTCCTTTTAATTTTGAAAAGAGCCGTTTTGAGAGGAAGTTTGCTATTCAGGATATGCATTACCATGATATTGTACAGCAAGTTAGAAATAACAGAGCTGCATTTTTACCCCTGCATCATCCACGTACTATAAACAATATATATTTCGATACTAACGACATGGATTTCTTTACTGATAATGTATCAGGAAAAGGAAGTCGGAAAAAGGCCCGTATTCGTTGGTATGGCGATCTTATGGGTAATATTTCCAAACCAGTACTTGAGTTTAAGATGCGTGAAGGAATGGTAGGCAATAAACTATCATTTGTCCTTAAACCTTTTATTCTGGATGAGAATTTTACAGCTGATTACATTCAGGATATCATTCGTAAATCTGAAATACCTGATTGGGTAAGATCAATAATGCTAATGCTTAAACCATCATTACTAAACCATTATAACAGACAATATTTTATCAGTTTCAATCACAATTTCCGTTTAACAGTTGATGACCAACTAACTTATATTGGAATAGGATCTGGCAACAATAATTTTATCGAGAAACATACAAGTGATGATGTAATTGTAGAGCTTAAGTACGACAATATACACGATGGCAAGGATGCTGCTTATGTAACAAACAACCTTCCATTCAGGCTAACTAAAAGCTCAAAATACGTAAATGGATTTGAATTATTGCATCCAGCAATAATGTAATTATTCATGAAAATAAATTCGCTTAACCCTTCGTGATATACGACTTAGGATCTCATAAGGAATAGTATTTCCTGCTTTAGCAAGATTTGTAACTGAGTGCTCACCATTAAACACAATAACATCATCATTTTCCTTAGCTTCAATACCTGTTAAGTCTATCATACACATATCCATACAAATATCACCAATAACAGGAGCATGTTTGCCAGCTACAAACAAACTTGCTTTACCATTCCCCAACGACCTTAACATACCATCAGCATAACCTATTGAGACTATTCCTATTCTTGTATCAGCAGAGGCAACCCAACTTTTGTTATAACCTACACTTTTCCCTTTTTCAACTAACTTTATCTGGCTTAATACAGATCTAAGATTCAGTACGCTTTCAATTTCAGGCATATCGGGCGTAATACCATACAGTCCTATTCCTACTCTTACCATATCCATATGGCTCTCCGGAAATCGGTTTATGGCAGCAGAGTTAGCAATGTGAAACAACACTTTGTGATCAGTATTTTTTTCAAACTGTTCTTTAACTTTGTTTAATGTTTCAATCTGCTCTCTGGTAGTGGCATCAAAATTAGAATTATCACTTCCCACCAAATGTGAAAATACCGATTGAACATATATTAACGGATTAGCACTAAGTCTGTTAATAAGTTTGCCAACATCTGAAGGCATAAATCCCAAACGATGCATTCCTGTATCAATCTTAATATGAATCTTAACAGGTTTATTTTGAGGAAGGGCGTTTCTTTTAATAGTATTCTCAAGCAGAGTCAAAGTCCTGAAACTAAAAATCTCAGGTTCAAGCTGATGCCTTATCATTGTATCAAATGCCTGCTCCTCAGGACTCATAACCATAATAGGCAAATTAATACCGGCTTTTCTAAGTTCAACACCTTCATCTGCATAGGCAACAGCAAGGTAATCAACATTATGGTATTGCAGAACATTGGAAATTTCAAAACTACCGGCACCATACGAAAATGCTTTAACCATTGCCATAATTTTAGTAGCAGGCTTTAGCTTTAACCTAAACTGATTAAGGTTATGTATCAATGTGTTTAGATTTATTTCCAGTACCGTTTCATGGGCTTTTTGTTGCAAAATACTACTGAGCCTTTCAAACTCAAATCTACGAGCACCTTTCAACAATATTGTTTGATTTACAAAATTGGCAAACGAATAATTTTTAATAAACTCATCAGTCGATTGAAAGAAGCACGATTCTATCTCAAACTTATCCGCCTGTTGACTAATGGATGGGCCTATTCCTATGAATTTTTTTACATTCTTATTCTTAACCAAATTTGCAACAGAAGTATATAGATCTATATTATTCTGACCGCTTTGCATAATATCTGAAAGAATTACAACTTTCTCACGGTGCTGGTTTTGCTGATTCATAAAGTCAAGGGCAATTGCAAAAGAATTATAGTCAGAATTATAGGCATCATTAATAATAGTACAATTATTAACACCTTCTTTTAATTCAAGACGCATAGCTACAGATGCCAATTCAAGCATCCTTGACTTAATTACATCATTACTATAACCCATATATAACATTGTTACCCAGCAATGTATAGCATTTTCAATGGATGCTTCATCTGTAAAAGGAATAGTAATATTAAGCTTCTCACCAGCATAGATACCATGAATAGTAGATTTACTATCTTCAATTTTTGTATCGGTAATCTCTAAATCACATGTACTATCTTTTCCCCAACTATATGTGGCAATATTTTCAAGTATCCCTGATCGAATAATGGCTCCATGAACTTCTTTATGATCAATATTATAGATTAAGGCATCAACTTTTTTAAACAGATTTAATTTTTCACCTGTTTTTTGAGTACTGTTGATAAAATTCTCGTCATGTGCCTGACCGATATTCGTAAAGATACCTATATCAGGTCTTATAATTGACTGAAGTTTCTGCATTTCTTCAGGTTCAGAAATCCCTGCTTCAAAAATTGCAAGCTCATCATCCTGATCCATCTGCCAAACCGAAAGAGGCACTCCAATTTGAGAGTTATAACTTTTAGGACTTCTAACTATTTTTTTATCAGCATTCATTAACTGATATAACCATTCTTTAATAACAGTTTTACCATTACTGCCGGTAATCCCAATTACGGGAATATTAAAACGTTTTCTATGACTTGCTGTTAACAGCTGAAGAGCATCGATCGTGTCTTCCACTATAAAAAAGGAAGTGTCAGGAAGTTTCTTATATTCTGGGTTGAGGCTGCTAACAACAAAATACCTTATCCCTTGCTTATGTAATTCCTTGATATAATTATGTCCATCATTTTTTTTGCTCGTCAAAGCAAAGAACAATGTAGAGTCAGCAGTAATAAGTCTCCTACTATCAATAAGAATATCAGTAATGACAATGGATTCAGGATCTTTAGAAACCAGTTGTGCCTGAATTATTTCGGCTACCTCAAATCCAGTATAAGCAATATGCTTCATATTACATTACTCCCCCGAAGAACTTACATTCTTATTATTATCACCATTCTTTGTATCCTGTTGAAGATTATATCCCAATGGGTTACTGTTCATTTCAGCGTGTCTTTGCCTGTTTCTGTATATATCAGAGGCAAGGTACATTGCACTTCTAAGGGATTCGGGTGAAGCGATATTCTTTCCTGCTTTACCATATGCAGTACCGTGTGCCGGAGAGGTGCGAATATAAGGGAGACCAGCAGTGTAATTTACTCCACTGTCAAATGCTAAGGTTTTAAAAGGTATTAAACCCTGATCGTGGTACATTGCAAGTATCGCATCATATTTAGTATACTCACCAGCAAAAAATCCATCAGCAGGAAATGGCCCAAAAACCAATGAACCATTTTTCTTTAGTTTAATTATTGCAGGAGTAACAATTTCTACATCTTCAGATCCAATATTACCGTTTTCACCGGCATGTGGGTTTAATCCGAGTACAGCAATTCTGGGTTTATTAATTCCAAAGTCAACTTTGAGAGATTCTTCAAGGACTTTGATCTTACTAATTATTAGGTCTTCTGACAAACTTGGGGATACATCAACCAAAGGGATATGTCCTGTTACAGTTCCAATTTTAAGGTCACCGGAAACCATGAGCATTAAATAATCTTCTACTTCAAATTGGCTGGCAAAATATTCAGTATGACCTGGGAAAGTAAATTCTTCTGATTTAATATTCTCCTTATTGATTGGAGCTGTTACAACAGCATTAATTTTACCATTCTTCAAATCTTTAACAGCCCTGTCTAGAGCTATATGTGCATATTTACCAGCATCTTCACTCGATTTACCAAACTCTATCCTAATTTCTTCCTCATTTAAATTAATTAGGTTAACCTTACCATTACGTACCGAAGCGGAATCTCTAATGGTGTTGAAATTGAAATCATTAAGGTTCATGTTCTTTCTGTTATACGACATAACCCTCGATAAACCATATATTACAGGAGTGAAAAAGTCCATAATCCTATTATCAGATAATGACTTAATTATAACTTCGTAACTTATTCCGTTAAAATCACCATGAGTAACACCCAGTCGGATTTTCCTCTCTTTTTCCTGATTGATTTTATTCTGCATTTTTCCAATAATGTTTATGCAAAAATAAGCTTTTTAGGTGTTGTATTTTGGCATTACTGATTGTTATATGAAATGTAGGTGGTATGACTGGGTAATTGGCATCTGGGTACGGGGTAAAGGGGTATAAGGGAATAGGGAAATAATGGGATGAGAGGGCATCTCGGCATAAGGATATTTGCAAATACCTTTGTTGACAGACTCCTAAAACACCCTTATTCCCCCTTATACCCCTTTCCCCATATACCTTATTTCCCTTATTTGCCTTATTCCCCCAAACACCCTATTTCCCTCTAAAAATATTGATTCAACTTTTTTGCCACTGATATTGAAATAATTAACACTTTTGCAAAAAACAATTTGAAATAAATAAAACTCCGAATAATATCGGAGTCAATATATTATGGCTATATCTAACTTCGTTGATTACGTAAAAATTTACTGCCGCTCAGGTAATGGAGGTGCAGGCTCGGTACATTTCCGACGTGAAAAATTTATCGCAAAAGGTGGTCCGGATGGTGGAGACGGTGGAAAAGGCGGCGATATTATTCTGAGAGGAAATGCTCAAATGTGGACTTTGCTACATTTACGGTATACTCGTCATCTAAGAGCCGGTCATGGTGAACGTGGTAGCAAACAAACTAGTTCCGGAGCAGAAGGCAAAGATATTATTATTGAGGTGCCTCTTGGTACAATTGCAAAAG
>Ga0209633_10004491_pt1 | contig 12515 bp, 7 predicted proteins | sample Cruoilmetagenom1_FD_187290 | JGI IMG/M metagenome (GOLD analysis project Ga0209633, IMG submission 187290) | Oil polluted marine microbial communities from Coal Oil Point, Santa Barbara, California, USA - Sample 1 (SPAdes) (version 2) | ecosystem: Environmental > Aquatic > Marine > Oil seeps ... | reverse complement strand
CTATTACCCAATCTATCTTTAGGTAAAAGTATTCAGATTCATTCAAAGCAAAACGGATTACCAGACCTTGAGGGTGCTCATATTGCTATTTTAGGTGTACTTGACGGAAGAAGATCTGAAGATAATTTTGGAACTGGTACTGATTTTAGTGTTATTCGAAAATACTTATATCAATTATTTCCTGGCAATTGGTCCTCTAAAATTATAGATTTAGGCGATATCCCTCAAGGGAGAGATGAAGAAGATACCTATTTTGTACTTCAAGAGATTATAACTTATTTAATAAAAGAAAATATTATCCCTATTATTATAGGAGGTAGTCAAGATCTGACTTATGCTAATTATAGAGCATACGATCAATTAGAACAATCAGTAAATTTAACTGTAGTTGATACAAAATTTGACTTAGGTACTATTGAAGATGAAATTTCTTCAATTTCGTATTTGAGTAAAATTGTAATGGAAAAACCAAGCAATCTATTTAATTATAGTAATATTGGTTATCAGACCTATTTCAATTCGCAAGAAGAAATAGATTTACTAGAAAAGTTATACTTTGATAGTTATCGATTAGGTGAAATCACCAATGATGTAAAATTAGTTGAGCCTATACTTAGAGATGCTGATGTGGTAAGTATTGATATTGGTGCTGTTCGAAGAGCAGAAGCACCTGCAAATAATAATGCAGTACCTAATGGATTTTATGGAGAAGAAATATGTGCTATTTCAAGATATGCAGGTATTAGTGATAAAGTATCTTCGTTTGGTATCTATGAATACAACCCTAAATTAGATGAAAAAGATCAGACGGCACATTTAATTGCCCAAATGATTTGGTATTTTATAGAAGGCTATAATTTTAGAATTAATGAATATCCTTTTACTTCAAAAAAAGATTATAAAAAATATATCGTACCTATAGACGATACTGTCATCAACTTCTTCAAAAGCAATAAAAGTGACAGATGGTGGATGGAAGTTGAACATCCGAATAATAAAACTACAAAGCATACGTTAATACCTTGTACGTATCAAGATTATTTAAGAGCAGGTAATCAAGTTATTCCCGAAAGATGGTGGAAAACTTTCAGAAAATTAAACTAGTTATACACTAAATAGTATTTTTTCACGTTCTTAAATTGATTCTACGAAATCAAAACCGTTTTTAACTAAAATAGTTTTTACTAAAACAATAATATTGTTCCCTATAATAATGGGATAATAATTTAACATTATGAGAAAAGTAACCGTTTATTTTTTACTTGCTGTATTTGCTCTAGCAACCAGTTGTGGTTCTAGTGATAAAGGAGAACTAACAGGGGTTAGGTCTAAAAAGAAATTTTTTCCAGAGAAACCATTAGGTATGACCTTAATTGAAGGTGGTGCTTTTACTATGGGTAAAACTGAAGAAGATATTGCTGGTGCATTAAATACACCATCAAGAACAGTAACTGTTAGACCATTTTATATGGACGAAACAGAAATCACTAATAGTGAGTACAGAGAGTTTGTTGTTAGAGTTAGAGACTCTATAGTAAGAACTCAATTAGCTATTTTAGCAGAAGAGCAAGGTTTTGGAGCTGCAAGTGCAGATTTAGATGCTGGTGCTTCTAATAATGATAGTGGTGATGGAATTTCAAAATATAAATTTGCAGAACCAGATACTACGGCCAATGTATATTATAGGTATATGATGGATAATTATGGTAGTTTGGGTGATTTGAATTCGCCAACCGAAGGTAAAGCATTAAACTGGGATCCAAAATTAGTTTGGAGTGTTGCTGAATATCCTGATGCAAGTTATGCAGAAGCAATGGATAGTTTATACTTACCTATTACTGAAGTGTTTGATGGTAAAAGAATTATAGATACTGAAAAATTGAAGTACTTATATTTTACTTTTGATAGAGAAGGTGCAGCAAGAAATAGTAGTAATAGAAAAGACTTTATTAAAAAGAATATTGTTGAGGTTTATCCTGATACTACAGTATGGGTAAGAGATTTCAATTATTCTTATAATGACCCAATGCACCAAGATTATTTTTGGCATCAAGCTTATAATGATTACCCAGTTGTTGGTGTAACTTGGCCACAAGCAAAAGCATTTTGTGACTTTAGAAGTCAAAAGAAAAATAGATTTTTAGCCAATAAAAAAGGTGGTGGTAAAGTGCCTAACTTTAGATTGCCAACTGAAGCTGAGTGGGAGTATGCTGCTCGTGGTGGGTTAGAATATGCAAAGTACCCTTGGGGAGGTCCTTATACCTTGAGTGATAGAGGATGTTTCTTAGCAAACTTTAAACCAGCTAGAGGAGATTATGCCGCTGATGGTGCGTTATATACTATCGAAGCTAAAGCATTTACACCTAATGATTATGGTCTTTATCAAATGGCAGGAAACGTTTCAGAATGGACAAACACAGCCTATAACCCAGTGTCTTATTACTTAGGTTCTACCATGAATCCAAATGTTGATGATGATACTAATAAAAGAAAAGTAATTCGTGGAGGTTCTTGGAAAGATGTGGCTTATTTCTTAGAAGTAAGTACAAGAGATTATGAATATGGTGACTCAGCGAGAAGTTATATAGGTTTCAGAACTGTACAAGATTATATGGGTACAAAAATGAATGAAAAAAAATAAATACAACACAATAATAGTATAGAATTAAAGTTTAAATAAGCAATAAAAATTAACACAATTAAATTAACCCAATATTAAAAATTAACAAAAAAAAAATTAGAAATTATGGCAGGATCACTTAAACAGAAAAAAATCATGAACTTCGTTTATGGTATGGGAGCATCAATAGTATTAGTAGGTGCATTATTCAAAATTTTACACTATAGTATAGGGCCTTTAACTGGTGGAGTAATGTTAACAATAGGATTATTAACAGAAGCAGTAATTTTTGCATTCTCTGCATTTGAACCTGTAGAAGAAGATTTAGATTGGTCTTTAGTTTATCCAGAATTAGCAGGTGGTGAAGGTTTAGATAAAGTTGCTGGTAATAATGATGCTGAAGGTTTATTGTCTTCAAAATTAGATACTATGTTGGCAGAAGCAAATCTTGATTCTGAAATGATGGGTAGACTATCTAGTAGTATTCAAAATTTTGCTGGTGCCGCTGAAAATATTGGACCTGCTGCAGATTCAGTTGCTGCAACAAGTAGATATAGTGAGCAATTAACATTGGCTGCTAGCAATATGGAATCATTAAACAGCCTTTATAAAGTACAATTTGATAGTGCTTCTAGACAAGCTGAAATGAGCGACGAAGTTGCTGCAAATACAGAAAGATTGAAAGATCAAATGGAATCTTTAGCAACTAACTTATCATCACTTAATGGAGTGTATGGAGGTATGTTGTCAGCAATGTCATCAAACAGAGCTAATTAGTATTTTTTAAATCGAACTATTAACTAAAACCTAATTAGAAAAAATGGCAGGAGGCAAACTATCACCAAGGCAGAAAATGATTAACTTAATGTATTTGGTATTTATTGCGATGTTAGCAATGAATATGTCAAAACAAGTTTTATCTGCTTTTGGTATCATGAACGAAAAACTGACAGAAGCAAACGTGTCAGCAGACAATAAGAATGGTGCAACGTATGCTAGTCTAGCTACAAAAGCAACAGATCAACCAGAAAAATTTAGTGACCTAAATAAGGAAGCAAACAACGTTAAAGTTTTATCACAAGATTTCAATGCTTTTATTGAAACGATGAGAGGAGAATTAACAGATAAGGTTGAAGATGTAAAGAATTATGAATCTATGGACGGTACTGACGCTGGAGATACTTACTTTTTTGAAGGAGAAAAGTATACAGAAAAAGGTAAAGCGTTTTTAGATAAAATTAATAACTACAGAACTAAAGTAGCTGGTATTTTAAAGAAAGCTCAAAAGAAGAAAGAGTTCAACGGTATTATTTCAAGTTTAAATACTCGTTTTGATACTTCTGACCAAAAAGTAGAAGACGGTACTCAACCATGGTTGAAGAATCGTTATGAAGGTTTTCCTTTAATAACTACGGTTACTAACCTTTCTCAAATTCAAGCTGATATTAAAGCTACTGAAGCAGAAATGTTAACTGCAATGGTACAAGGTCAATTAGAAAGTGATGTATCTATGTCAAATTATACAACGATCTTAATACCTGAATCACCAGCAACTTTACAAGGTGCTAATTTTAAAGGTAAAATTGTATTAGGTCGTTATGACGCTAGTTTAAAGCCTTCTAAAGTTATTGTAAACGGTAAAGAAATTACAAACATTAAAGATGGTGGAGCTGTATTAGAATTTCCAGCAGGTAATGTAGGTGAAAATGAAATTAAAGGTGAATTTGTCTTTAAAGAAGGTGACTCTTTAATTAGATTACCAATAGAATCTAAGTATGCAGTAGTTGCTAAACCTAACAGTGCAGTAATCTCGGCAGATAAAATGAATGTTGTATATAGAGGTGTACAAAACCCTATGACAATTTCTATGCCTGGTGTACCTGATAATTCTATTACAGTGGGTAATACACCTGGTTTACGTAAAGTATCTGGCTTAGGTAAATATATGATGAGCCCAGGTAAAGGTAAAACAGTAAAAATTAATGTTACTGGTAAATTACCTGACGGTACGTCTGTAACTTCTGGTCAAGTATTTAGAATTAAAAGTATACCTGCACCAATGGCTGCCGTAAGAGGTAACCAATGGGGTACTATAAAAATGCCTAAATCTTCTTTACAGAAAATGACTATTAGTGCATTAATACCTGATTTTGAATTTGATTTAAAAATTAATGTATCTGGTTTTAGTGTTAAGGTACCAGGTTCACCAACAGTAATAATTAGAGGTAGAAAATTCAATGCTGCAGCAATTAGAGCTTTAGGTAAAGCAAGAAAAGGCGATATGATTACAATATTTGATGTAAAAGCATCGTTAGCTGGTAACAGTGGTTACTATTTGAAAAAAGTAAGTGGCCTAAATGTACAAATAACAAATTAAAATTAATATTATGAATTTAAGAGGTTTTTTAGTAGTGTGCGTTGCAGTATTGGCAACAAGTTCAATATACGCACAAGCTAATTTGTTAAACGCAACCATTCCTGAAGAGATTGGAATGAAAACTGTTGAACAATTAGCAGCTGATAATGACGGGCCATTACCTTACGGTTATATAGATGATAGAGATATCCTCTGGTCTAAAGTTGTTTGGGAATATATTGACTTGAATGAGAAAATTAATTTGCCATTCTATTACCCAATAGACACCAACAACATTAGCTCTAACAGAAGGTCTCTTTATGATACTTTATTAAGAGGTGTTAAAAGTGGTGAAATTGCAGATGTGTATGACGATTCTTATTTCGAAAATAAGTTAACTTTTAAAGAAATTCAAGGTCGTATGTCTAGAGTTGACACTAGTGATGCTTTGTATGATTTGTTAAATGAAGGCGAAACTATTGGAGCTGATCAATATGAAGAATATGTTGATGTTACAAATTTAACTTCAGGAGATATTACAGGACTTAAAATTAAAGGCGTGTGGTATTTTGATAAGAGACAAGGTGAATTAAAATACCGTTTGTTAGGTATTGCACCAGTAGCACCTGATGTTAATTTTATGGATCAAGGTGGTTCAGAATTAGAGCTTGTTGAATTGTTTTGGATATGGTATCCTGGAGCTAGAAATTTAACACATGCAATGAAAGTTTTCAATAATAAAAATTCAGCATTCCCAATTTCTTATGATCATTTATTAAATGCACGTCGCTTTGTGGCAAGTATTTATAGAGAAGAAAATATATATGGTAATAGAGATGTTGCCGAATATATAAAAGGAAATGCTTTGTTCCAAGTTCTTGAATCTGATAGACTTAAAGAGGATATTAGAAATAAAGAACTCGATATGTGGAACTATTAAAAAGTTCACCGTAGTATATCTAAAAAACTTCTACTCTTTATTGAGTAGGAGTTTTTTTTGTTTTATACAGAATATCTGGAACTCATTATTATATTTACTATCTAAACCGTTGTGCATTTTGACAAAATTTTGTCTCCCGAAATTTCGGGATGAGTGAATTTTATGTTTAAAATGAGTAAAATTTGTATCGAGAATAAAGAAATTTGTTTTAAATTAGTTCTCGATACAATTTTTCGTACCTCAAAATCACTCGAACAAACAATTAATTATAAAATGCACAAAGGGTTTATTTAGTTAAAGTAAAACCCTGCAATTTGATTGCAGTCACTTTATTTTCTATAAACTTTTAATACTTATTGTCATTTCGAAATGAGCTTTTTTAAGCGATTGAGAAATCTCAAAATGAGATCACTCTTCGTACCTCATTCAGAATAAACAAACTCAGGATTAGAAGAGAATTTTATTCTTTTGTTTAAAACGATGAACTTCTAATCCATAGTGGTTTATTTGTTTAGTTTCATTCTGAATAGCAATAATGGTTTAGTACCTTTGCTTTATGAATGTAGACTATATTATTGTAGGTTTAGGTTTGGCGGGTTTGGCTTTTGCTGAAGTGTTAGAACGAAATGATAAATCTTTTGTGGTGTTTGAAGATGATTCTCAAAATTCATCGTTGGTTGCTGGTGGAGTTTATAATCCTGTAATTCTAAAACGTTTTACTCCTGTATGGGACGCCTTAGATCAATTAAAAGTAGCCATTCCATTTTATAAGTCTTTAGAAGAAAAACTGAGCGTTCAATTTGATTATCCTATTGATATATACAGAATTTTTACCTCTGTTGAAGAACAGAACAATTGGTTTAATGCATGTGATAAACCTTTTTTTGAAGCGTATATGATTGCTGAGGTTGTTAAAAATACGAATTCTCATATACATGCACCCTTTGGTTATGGGCGAATTACAAATACAGGTAAAATTGATACGAAAGCCTTGTTAGAAGCCTATAGAAGTTATCTCGTGGGTAAAGGTCAATTGATAAATGAAAGTTTTGATTATTCTTTGTTGGAACTTCAAAATGAAGCTGTCAGTTATAAAAATTTTAAAGCCAAACAACTGGTCTTTTGTGAAGGATATGGCGTAGTAAAAAATCCGTATTTTAAAAATATTCCTTTAAAAGAAGCCAAAGGAGAACTGTTAACGATTCATGCCCCTGATTTGAAATTTGATTTTATTGTCAAATCTTCAATTTTTATCATGCCATTAGGAAATGATTATTATAAAATAGGAGCTACTTTTAATTGGACTGATAAAACTTTAAACCCTACAGAAGAAGCGAAAGAGGAGTTGTTGTCAAAGCTTGATAAAATAATATCAGTACCTTATAAAGTTGTTGAGCAGTCAGCAGGCATCCGCCCAACGGTAAAAGATAGACGTCCTATTTTAGGTAGGCATAGTCAATACAAACAATTGTCAATTTTAAACGGATTAGGTACAAGAGGTGTGATGTTGGTTCCAAAGTTGGCAAAGCAATTGTACAGTCATCTAGAAGAAAATCAAATTTTAGATACTATAATTGCTATTGATCGATTTGAATTATGATGTTGTTTTATTGGCTAGTTTTATGCCATCTTCATTTTTATAATTTGGATCGTAATGAATAAAAATATTACCATAAAGGAGTCTTGAAATACGCAATGTTAATGGTGTAAAAACGATTAACATTACAAAAATTCCGATAAAGATGGTTAGTAAATCTAATCCTAAAAGCCACATAATAATAAAAGTAATGATAGCAGCACCAACTGTTAATCCATAAGAAACATACATGGCACCATAATAAAAAGCAGGCTCAATTTCGTATTTGAATCCGCATTTCGGACAGTATTTATGCATTTTCAAAACATTTTTTAGGTGTAAAATATTGTTATCTTCAAAAAATTGACCTTCGTGACACTTCGGACATTTATTATTGATGATGCTGTAAATTTTTGTTCCTTTTTTTAGCATTTTTATTGTTAAAAATAATGATAGATTTGCAAATGTAAAACTTTATAAAAATATAGGTGTAGTATTTACTACATAAAACAAATAACACATGCTAAACGCACATAATGTAACGGTTTCTTTTGCAGGAGAAGATTTATTTTCTGGTATCACTTTTAAGTTAGACGCTGGTAATAGAGTAGGGTTGGTCGGTAAAAACGGAGCAGGTAAATCTACCTTGTTAAAAATTATTGCCAAAGAGCAAGAATTTGATAAAGGCACAATGGCCTTAGAAAAAGATATCAGAATAGGTTTTTTAAAACAAGATATTGATTTTGTATTAGGAAGAACAGTTTTAGAAGAATCCTATCAAGCTTTTACAGAAATAAAAAAGGTAGAAAAACAATTGGAAGAGGTGAATGTAGCCTTGGTAGAAAGAACGGATTATGAAAGTGAATCTTACCATCAATTAATGGTAGATTTGAGTGATTTAACACATCGTTTTGAACTGATTGGCGGTTATAATTATCAAGGCGATACTGAAAAAATATTACAGGGTTTAGGTTTTAAACGAGAAGATTTCAATCAACTTACTGATACTTTTTCTGGAGGATGGCGTATGCGGATTGAATTGGCAAAATTATTATTACAAAATAATGATATATTACTATTAGATGAGCCTACTAACCATTTAGATATTGAATCTATCATTTGGTTAGAAGAGTTTTTAAAAAACTATACAGGTGCTATAATGTTGGTTTCGCATGATAAAATGTTTTTAGATAATGTGACCAATCGTACTATTGAAATATCTTTAGGTAAAATATACGATTACAAATACAACTACTCAAAGTATTTGCTGCAACGTAATGAAATTAGAGAAAAACAATTACAAGCTCAAAAAAATCAAGAGAAAGAAATTAAACACACAGAACAACTTATAGAGAAATTTAGAGCAAAAGCCAATAAAGCTTCCATGGCTCAATCCTTGATAAAGAAATTAAATAAAGTAGAGCGAATAGAGGTTGATGCTGAAGACACATCTGTAATGAAAGTTCGTTTTAACATCTCTATACAGCCAGGTAAAGTTATTTTAGAAACTGATAATGTGGCAAAAAGTTATGGTGATAAGCAAGTTTTAAATAATGTAAATTTACTGATAGAACGAAATAGTAAAATTGCATTTGTTGGTCAAAACGGACAAGGTAAATCAACTTTAGCTAAAATGATTGTTGGTGAAATCCCTTTTGAAGGCAATTTAAAACTTGGGCATAATGTGCAAATAGGCTATTTTGCTCAAAATCAAGCCGAATATCTTAACGGAGAAAAAACGGTCTTAGAAACGATGGAAGATGCTTCTAATGATGGTAATAGAGTAAAGGTGAGGGATATGTTGGGTTCATTTTTATTTGGAGGTGATGATGTAGAGAAGAAAGTAAAAGTGCTTTCTGGTGGTGAACGAAATCGATTGGCATTATGTAAGATGTTATTATCACCTTTTAACGTGCTGGTGATGGATGAGCCTACAAATCATTTAGATATTGCATCAAAAAATGTTTTGAAACAAGCCTTACGCAATTTTGAAGGTACATTGATTTTAGTGTCGCATGATCGTGATTTTTTACAAGGTTTAACTAAAACGGTTTATGAGTTTAAAGACGGAAATATTAAAGAATATCTAGGCGATATTGATTATTATTTAGAAGAGCATAATCTTGAAAATATGCGTGAAGTTGAGAAAAAAACGAAACAAGTAAAGGTTAAAGATACTTCTAAAAATAATTATAAAGAAGATAAGAAAAAAGACAAAGAGCAAAAGCAATTGCTAAATAAACTTTCAAGAATAGAAACTGAAATAGCTGATTTAGAAGAAGATGTGGCACAGATAGATAAAAAACTATCTGATGCTATTGAATATGAAAAACTAACAGCTCAGCCAGATTTTTTCGCAAAATATCAAGCAAAAAAAGATAAAGTAGACAATTTAATGAAAGAATGGGAGACTTTACATGAAGCCTTAGAAAATTAAATTTTTACCTGCCAACCTGAATTATATTAAAACTCAATATCACTTTTTCTTATTCTAAATAATTTCTCGACGTTCTGCCTCGATCCAGCTTACCGAACTTGCGGGAATACTTCATTTCAAGAAATTATTTTTTGCAGTAAACATCGCTATTCAATATGATATTTATCATTACTCCAGATGTTTATTATCCATAATTTTGATAAAAAATTTGAACACATTTAAACCTAAATATTATGGAGACACTTCAAGAAATAAAAACTAGAGTTTATAAATTCGGAAATAAATCAGCAGATGGAAATAGCACCATGAAAAATCTTTTGGGAGGTAAAGGTGCTAATTTAGCAGAAATGAGCAAAATAGGTATACCCGTTCCTCCAGGATTTACTATTACTACAGAAGTTTGTACAGAATATAATTTATTAGGTCAAGATGCTATAGTGGGCATGATAAAGGATGAAGTTGAAGAATCTGTAGAGAATATAGAACAAATCATGGGAGCCAAGTTTGGTGATAAAGAAAACCCATTATTAATTTCTGTACGTTCTGGGGCTAGAGTTTCTATGCCAGGAATGATGGATACGGTATTGAATTTAGGTTTAAATGATGATGTGGTCGTTGGTTTAGCCAATAAAACCAAAAATGAACGCTTTGCATGGGATTCTTATCGTCGTTTTATACAAATGTATGGAGGTGTTGTTTTAGGAATGAAACCTGAGTCAAAAGAGGATATAGATCCTTTTGAGGAAATAATGGAGGCATTAAAGCACAAAAGAAATATTGAATTAGATACTGAATTTACCATTCAAGATTTAAAAGATTTAGTTTATGATTTTAAAGAAGCTGTAAAAAAAAGAACAGGACATGATTTTCCAACAAATCCATGGGATCAGCTTTGGGGATCAGTAACAGCTGTTTTTGATAGTTGGAATGGAAATCGAGCTATATATTACAGAAATATGCACGGTTATCCAGCAGATTGGGGTACTGCCGTTAATGTTCAAGCTATGGTGTATGGTAATATGGGAGAAAATTCTGGAACGGGAGTATGCTTTACACGTGATGCAGGTACTGGAGAAAACGTCTTTAATGGCGAATACTTAATTAATGCACAAGGTGAAGATGTAGTTGCAGGCGTTAGAACACCACAACAAATCACAAAGTTAGGTTCAGAACGTTGGGCTAAATTGGCTAAAGTTAATGAAGAAGATAGAGTAGCTAATTATCCTTCTCTAGAAGAATTAATGCCTAGTATTTTTATTGAGCTGAATGCATACCAACAAAAACTTGAAAACCATTATAAAGATATGCAAGACATGGAGTTTACCATGCAAGATGGTAAGCTTTGGATTTTACAGACACGTATCGGAAAACGTACAGGTGCGGCTATGGTTAAAATAGCCATGGAATTATTAAAAGAGGGCTTAATTACTGAAGAAGAAGCTTTATTGCGTATAGAACCTAATAAGTTAGATGAATTATTACATCCAGTTTTTGATCCAAAAGCCTTGAAAAATGTACATGTAATTGCTCAGGGTTTGCCAGCTTCTCCTGGGGCAGCCACAGGACAAATAGTTTTCTTTGCTGATGAAGCCAATAAATATAAAAACACTATTTTAACACGTATAGAAACTTCTCCTGAAGATTTAGAGGGTATGAATGTTGCCAAAGGTATTTTAACTGCTCGTGGTGGTATGACTTCTCATGCCGCAGTTGTTGCTCGTGGTATAGGTAAATGTTGCGTTTCTGGTGCAGGTGCTTTAAAAATTAACTATAAATCACGTACATTAACAGTTGATGGTAAGGAGTATAATGAAGGAGATTGGATTTCTTTAAATGGTTCTACTGGTAATATCATTGAAGGCAAAGTAGCAACTATCGAACCTGAACTAAGTGGTGAGTTTGCAGAAATTATGAAATTGTCTGATAAATTTGCTACAATGGAAGTGCGTACAAATGCTGACACACCTAATGATGCAAGGATAGCTCGTAATTTTGGAGCCCAAGGTATTGGTTTGACCAGAACTGAACATATGTTCTTTGAGGTTGATCGTATTAAAGCAATGCGAGAAATGATTTTAGCCGATACAGTAAAAGCAAGAAAACAAGCCTTAAATGATCTGTTACCTATGCAACGTGAAGATTTTGAAGGAATTTTTGAAGCCATGCAAGGTTTTCCGGTAACTATAAGATTACTAGACCCGCCTCTTCATGAGTTTGTACCTCACCAATTAGCTACTCAAAAAGATCTTGCAGATGAATTGCACATATCTTTACAAGCAGTTAAAAATAAGGTGTCTGAATTGGAAGAATTCAATCCAATGTTAGGCCATAGAGGTTGTAGACTAGGGAATACATACCCTGAAATAACCGAAATACAAACTCGAGCAATTATAGAAGCTGCTTTAAATTTAAAAGAAAGAGGAATTGTGGCAAAACCCGAAATTATGGTGCCTTTAATTGGTACTGTAAAAGAATTTACAGAGCAAGAGGATATTATTAGAGCAACAGCAAAAAAGGTTTTTGAAGAAAGAAATGATAAGATAGATTATCTGGTTGGAACTATGATTGAGATTCCGCGTGCTACTT
>Ga0209633_10004490_pt1 | contig 12515 bp, 11 predicted proteins | sample Cruoilmetagenom1_FD_187290 | JGI IMG/M metagenome (GOLD analysis project Ga0209633, IMG submission 187290) | Oil polluted marine microbial communities from Coal Oil Point, Santa Barbara, California, USA - Sample 1 (SPAdes) (version 2) | ecosystem: Environmental > Aquatic > Marine > Oil seeps ... | reverse complement strand
ATTGGTAATATCAATTTAAAACGCGACTCTATCTTAGAATCTAATGGCGAAGCTTTTCAATTTTCAGGTAGAACCTTAGATACTATGAAAGGGGATTATCCTCGTTTATTATTAAAAACAGCAGATGAAAATTTAAACGATGAATTTAACGTGCATTTTGGTCTGCTGGACAGTGTAACCAGTAAATGGAGTGTGGCTTCGGCTGAGGTAGTATATTATTTGCACAAAGGAAAAAAAGAAACGGAAGTAGCAGAAATTTTAGGTATTAATCAATCGGCCGTTAATCATCGTAAAAAAGCAGCCAATTGGGATGCTATTGTACTCTTGTTAAAACGATATAAATCCGTTATAGCCAATTATAAATAATGGAAACTAATCTACTTATTTTACTACAATTACTATTGGCACATGTACTGACCGATTTTGTGTTACAAAACGCTAGAATGGTCAAGCATAAGCGTAATTATAAGGCCAAATCTTGGGTATTATACGTTCATAGTGCCTTGGCCGGAATATTGACATATATTATATTACAAGAATGGTCTCAATTTCTAGTACCCTTAGTAATAATGATCACTCATTTTTTAATTGATCTTTGGAAATTACATCAAAAAAAGGATAATATAAAATATTTTATCATTGATCAAATATTACATATAATTATACTTGTTATAGCTTGGCTATATTTAATTAATGGCTTCTCTTTGGTAATACCGGAAATACAAAAATTCTTTTCATCCGTACCGCAACTCGCAATTTTGATAGGTTATTTATTGGTTACTTTTCCAGTAGGGTTTATTATTGGAAAAGCCACAGAGCGATGGCAAGAAGAAATTATTAGAGAAGGGGGTGGGCAAAATAGTTTAAAAAAAGCAGGACGATATATAGGTGTTTTTGAACGAATATTGGTTTTAACATTTATATTAATTAATAATTTTGCGGCTATTGGCTTTTTAATAGGAGCAAAGTCCATTCTAAGATTTAGTGATACTAAAGGGGCAAGAAAACAAACTGAATATGTATTGATTGGTACATTAATGAGCTTTGCCATTTGTATTATTATAGGCTTATTAATCAATCATATACTAATCAATAATTAATTTGCTTTTAATGCTTGTATATCTCTAGAGCTAGGTTCTTGATACAATTCTAATTCAAAATAGGGGATAGCGGCAATAAGATGTTCGAAAATATCAGCCATAATATGCTCGTAATTCACCCATTGTTTATCCTTAGAAAATGCATAGATTTCTATAGGAATACCTTTACCATTAGGCTCTAAATGTCTAGTCATGATGGTCATATCTTTGTTCAAAGCAGGATGGTTATTGAGATATAAATCACAATATTTTCTGAAGAGACCAAGATTGGTTTGATTTCTACCGTTTATCATTAAAGCAGTATCTATACTATTATCAGCATTATATTGTTCGATATCTTTTTGTCTATGTTTTATAAAAGAACCAAGAACTTGAATTTTTGAAAACTTTGCTAAATCTTCATTTTTTAAAAAATTTACACTAGTGACTTTAATAATTAATGCACGTTTTATTCTTCTACCACCACTATCTTGCATACCTCGCCAGTTTTTAAAAGAATCAGAAATTAAAGCATAAGTGGGGATAGTAGTAGTGGTTTTATCCCAATTAGAAACTTTTACAGTCGTTAAGTTAATTTCTGTTACATCACCATCAGCACCATATTTTTCAACACTTATCCAATCGCCAATTCTAACCATATCATTAATAGAAACCTGAATACTGGCGACAAATCCTAAAATGGAATCTTTAAAAATTAACAATAAAACTGCAGAAGCAGCTCCCAAAGTAGCTAGAAAGGTGATGATACTTTGTCCGGTTATCTCAGAAAACATAAATAACAGACCAATAAACCAAATGAAAATAATCAATATTTGAGCGTAACTATCTAAAGGTTTGTCTTTAAAATACTCTTTATGTCTTAAATAATTTATAGTGGATTTAATAAGACTTCTAAAAATCCAAATAATTAGAAAAATTAAATAGACATCAGTTGCTTTTAAAAAGAAGTTTTTTAAGGAGTCAAAGTCAGAAAATATAGTAGGAATAATAGCCCTCAATAGAAAAAAGGGAATAATATGAGCAATGTATTTAGGAAAATTACTCTTTACTAGAAAATCATCAAAAGTAGTTTTTGTTCTATTGGTGAGCAATTGAAATACTTTGATAATGATTTTTTTAATGATATAATCAAAAACAAATAATAAAACTATGATCAGTATACCGTTAATTATTAAATTGAAATTTAAAGCCATGCTTTCATCCATGCCACTTTCAATCAGCAAATTATAAAACCACTTAAAATAAGTATCCATAAAAACCAAATTATGATTAAACCCACACCATGTGCTAATCCCGAGACATCGGGGCTAATGAGGACTAAAATATTATGTTGACAAAGGTAGATAAAATGAACTACCTTGGCTTATTATCGCTGATTTTTATTGTAGATTTGTACAATTAAATCATATTATTTTATGACTCATAAAACTCCAAAAAATAAGATTTCATTCCAACATACTTTTAAGGTTGATACAAGTCATATTGACATAAGAGGGCATGTAAATAATATGGTGTATTTACAATGGACACAAGAAGTTGCTTATATGCATTGGGATATTTTGGCAACTGATGAAATAAAAAAAGATATCATGTGGTTTGTTATAAGGCATGAGATAGATTATTTAAGCCAAGCTTTTGAAAATGAAATCATTACTGTATATACTTGGATAGAAGAGGCTAAAGGTGTAAGAACTACTAGAATGTTTAGTATATATCGTGGTGAGCAACTCCTTGCAAAGTGTAAAACCATTTGGTGTTTGATAGATGCCAAAACACAAAAACCTAAAAGAATTTCTAATGATATTTTAGAAATATTTACCAAGGTAAACAGTGATGATATAAACTAAAAAATTCAACTACTCGTCTGTAAATCTTTTGCTACTTTCTGAACATCATCTAATACTCTAAGTAAATTTTCACTCCATAGTTTACTTATTTGACTTTCAGTATATCCACGTTTAACTAATTCAAGTGTTACATTAAAGGTTTCAGATGCATCAGACCATCCCTCAATACCACCGCCACCATCAAAATCGGAGCTAATACCTACGTGATCAATGCCTATCAATTTGACTAAATAATCTATATGATCTACAAAATCTGAGACATTTACAGCCGAAGGTATATTTTTCATAGTAGCCAATTTTTTTATGACTATCGGTTTTGCTTTTGCTACATTTTGATAATATGCTGTTTTACTTGTCTCATCTAATTGTTGAATCGAATCGCGTTTTAACCATGTAAACCCTTGAGATTTATATACATGTTTATAGATACCTTTTTCAAATGCACTTCTCTTGTTATTCTTAATTTTATTTACATACGACTTAAATGCTACGGTCTGTACAACGCCACCTTTCTCTTTTATCAATTGCAACACTTCATCAGTTAAGTTTCTACTGTGGTCACATAAAGTTCTGGCAGATGAATGTGAAGCAATTACCGGAGCTTTAGATAGTTGTATCACTTGTTTATTAGCTTCAATAGACGGATGAGACAGGTCAATCATAATGCCATAGGTATTCATTTCATTAACCACTTGTTTGCCTAGATCACTTAATCCATTATGTAACCAAACATTATTATTCTCACCGGTGTTAGAGTCGCTCATCTGGCTATGTCCATTGTGTGCCAAAGACATATATCTGGCTCCCAAATCATAAAATTTCTTTACATTGTTTATATCTGTACCTATAGGATAGGCATTTTCAACCCCAATCATAGCTATTTTTTTACCGGAAGCATTAATCCTCCTCACATCATCAGAGCTTAAAGCCAGCTCAATTTGATCTGGTGCATATTCCTCAACTAATCTGTGAATGGCATCAAATTTGGCCATCGCATTGATATAAGCATTTTTATAACCACTTTTATTGAGCTGTCCTTGTTTGGTATACACAATAAACCAGGCCACATCTAAACCTCCTTCTTTCATTTTTGGTAAATTCACTTGGCTTTCTATGCGTTGCGTGTAATTTTTAGCACTTGTAAAATTATTGACATTAATATCTGCATGTGTGTCTAATGTAATAACCCGTTCATGTATTTGTTTGGCTTTGGTTAATAAGTCTAAAGTATCTAGTTTAACTGTTTCTTTAGTTTTAGCTAATGAAATAGTGTCATTTATATTTTTTGCTGAATTTTCTGGATGTTTATTTTTTGCTTTCTCTTGGCATGATATGAAAATTAACAATACTATTAAAAACAGGGATTTTCTCATGTAGAATAAATTAAGTGATCGTTAAACTATAAAAATATATATTATTTTTTATATTTGAGTAAAAGTCAACTCTAAATTTATTAAAGTTATGAAGTCTATTAAAAATATTTTATTCTTATTTGTTGCAATATTGGTAATGGGTTGCAATGAAAATAATACTAAGAAAGAAACTATAACTACTATAGAAAAAGATACAGTATTGACTGTTGAACAAGTGGTACCTAATCAAAATCTTACCAAAGATCAACAAATTGCTTCGGCAGTTTTTGCTGCACCTGAAGAAATGAGATCAGGAGCTAAGGTCTATGGTTATGATACAGATGGAAGTTTTATTACGCTTCGTGAAGGTGTAAATGAAATGATATGTATAGCGGATAACCCTAATAAAGATGGATTCCAAATAGTGAGTTACCATCAAGATTTAGAACCTTTCATGGCAAGGGGTAGGGCTTTAAAAGCTGAAGGTAAAACAGGTCAGGAACTTAAAGCGATTAGAGAAAATGAAGCAAAAAATGGTGATATCAAAATGACTGAGAAATCGGCAACACTTCATATTTTACATGGTGAAAATGGTGGTTATGACGTAGACAACAATGTCATTGTAAATGCACATTATCGATATGTTGTTTATATTCCATTTGCAACACAAAAAAGTACAGGTTTAAGTTTAAAACCTAATGCTCCTGGGCATCCTTGGTTAATGTTTCCAGGTACTGCCGGTGCTCATATCATGATAACTCCACCTAAGGGAGATTAATCTAAGGTTTGCCACAACATATTTATTATTTAGATCTTCATAAAGATTTATTATAATTCTTATTAACGTCTAGGTATTTCTTGCTCTTAGACTTGATAATATATTTTTTAAAAAGCTATACTTATACTGTAATTTCTGATGTTGGACATCGTAATCTTAGTATAAATAATTTTATATTTATTTCGTAAACTTTTATATTCGCTGTCGCTTAAAATTAGTATAAAAATTAACTATAATATTTATGAGTAGCACTTTATTTGACAAGGTTTGGGATGCACATGTTGTCCGAAAAATTAAAGATGGACCAGACGTTTTTTTTATCGATAGACATTTAATACATGAAGTTACAAGTCCAGTAGCATTTTTAGGTCTAAAGAACAGAGGCATTAAAGTAATGGAACCTCAACGTACTTTTGCTACTGCCGATCATAATACACCAACCATCAATCAGCATTTACCAGTTAATGATCCACTTTCTGCAAATCAGCTTAAAGCCTTAGAAGAAAACTCAAAAGAACATGGTATTGTACATTGGGGGTTAGGTCATGAAAAGAACGGAATTGTACATGTAGTGGGGCCGGAAAACGGGATTACATTGCCTGGGGCTACTATTGTTTGTGGTGATTCTCATACCTCAACTCATGGTGCATTTGGGGCTATTGCCTTTGGTATTGGTACTTCTGAGGTAGAGATGGTACTCTCAACCCAATGCATAATGCAGCCTAAGCCGAAAAAAATGAGGATCAACGTAGAAGGCTCATTAAATAAGGGGGTTACCTCAAAAGACGTTGCTTTATATATTATTTCTAAATTATCAACATCCGGTGCTACAGGGTACTTTGTTGAATATTCAGGTAATGTTTTTACCGAAATGTCTATGGAAGGTAGAATGACGGTGTGTAATTTAAGTATTGAAATGGGAGCCAGAGGGGGAATGATCGCTCCAGATGAAAAGACTTTTACTTATATTAAAGGAAGACATTTTACACCTAAAGGGGACGAATGGGATACTGCTTTGACCTATTGGAAAACACTTAAAACGGATAAGGACGCCATATTTGATAAAGAGTATACTTTTAAAGCATCTGATATTGAACCAATGATTACCTATGGTACAAATCCAGGTATGGGAATGGGTATTTCTAACCATATTCCTAGTGCTTCTAATGTTGAAGGAGGAAGTGCCACTTATGAGAAATCATTAAATTATATGGGTTTTGGAGAAGGAGAGGCCATGATTGGTAAAAAGATTGATTTTGTTTTTGTAGGAAGTTGTACGAATGGTAGAATTGAAGACTTTAGAGCTTTTGCCTCTATTGTAAAAGGTAGGCAAAAAGCTGATGGTGTTACGGTTTGGCTAGTACCAGGATCACATGAAGTAGAAAAGCAAATTAAAGAAGAAGGTATTTTAGATATCATTACTGCAGCAGGATTCGTTTTGCGTCAACCGGGTTGTTCAGCATGTTTGGCAATGAATGATGATAAAGTGCCAGCCGGTAAATATGCGGTAAGTACGTCAAATAGGAATTTTGAAGGAAGACAAGGACCGGGTTCTAGAACATTATTGTCTAGTCCTCTAGTTGCAGCTGCTGCTGCAGTAACAGGTGAAGTTACTGATCCGAGATCCTTATTATAATAAAACAAAAAATAACGAATAACAAAATTACAATAATGGCATACGACAAATTTAATATTGTTCAATCTTCAGCATATCCATTGGCTATAGAGAATGTAGATACGGATCAGATTATTCCTGCACGGTTTTTAAAAGCAATAGAGCGTAAAGGCTTTGGTGATAATCTTTTTAGAGATTGGAGATATAACACTGACAATACGCTAAAAGAAGAATTTCCTCTGAATAATCCTAAATATAGTGGTAAAATTTTAGTTGGAGGTAGGAATTTTGGTTCGGGATCTTCAAGAGAACATGCAGCATGGGCAGTTTACGATTTTGGATTTAGATGTGTAATTTCAAGTTTTTTTGCTGATATTTTTAAGAATAATTGTTTAAATATTGGTGTTTTGCCGGTACAAGTAAGTGAAGAATTTCTGGAAAAAATATTTAATGCTATTGAAAAAGATCCAAATACCGAAATTAAGGTCGATTTACCGAATCAATCGGTAACCCTAGTAGAAACTAATGTTTCAGAATCATTTGAAATAAATTCTTATAAAAAGCAGAATATGTTAAATGGATTTGATGATATTGATTATTTGCAGCATATTAAAAGTGAAATACAAGAATTTGTAAAAACACGTCCTTTTTAAACCTATTATTAATTTGACCTATTATTATCTCAATGATTAAGCGAAAGATTGAAATTATGGATACTACGCTGCGTGATGGTGAACAAACCAGTGGCGTATCTTTTTCGTCATTGGAAAAATTAACCATTGCCCAATTATTATTGGAAGAATTAAAGGTAGATAGAATAGAAATAGCTTCTACAAGAGTATCAGAAGGTGAGCGTCAAGCAGTAAAAAGTATAACGGAATGGGCAACTATCAAAGGTTGTATTGAAAAAATAGAAGTGCTTTCTTTTGTGGATAATGGCTTATCCATAAAATGGATGATGGAAACTGGTGCCAAGGTGCAAAATCTTTTAACCAAAGGTTCTATGAATCATCTTACGCATCAACTTAAGAAAACACCTGAAGAACATTTCTCTGAAATAAAAAAAGTTATTGATCTGGCTCAAAAAGAAGCTATAATAACCAATGTTTATTTAGAGGATTGGAGCAATGGTATGCGTAATTCTAAGAAATATGTGTATCAATTTTTAGATTTTTTAGCAAACCAACCCATACATAAAATATTCTTGCCTGATACTTTAGGGGTACTTTCTCCTAGTGAAACATTTGAATATTTATCTGAAATTAAATCGAAATACCCAAAAATACATATTGATTTTCATGCACATAATGATTATGACCTGAGTGTGGCCAATGCCCTTGAAGCTGTAAAAGCAGGTGTAGATGGTTTGCATTTAACCGTTAACGGGATGGGTGAAAGAGCAGGTAATGCCCCTTTATCAAGTGTGGTTGCAGTAATAAACGATTTTTTACCGGATGTTAAAATTGCTGTAAATGAAAAATCATTATATAAAGTAAGCAAATTGGTTGAGACTTTTTCAGGATTTAGAGTCCCTGAAAATAAACCTGTGCTAGGAGATAATGTATTCACTCAAACAGCTGGTATACATGCTGATGGTGATAGTAAGAAGAATCTTTACTTTAATGATCTACTACCTGAAAGATTTGGTAGAAAACGTAAATATGCCTTAGGGAAAACCTCAGGGAAGGCTAATATTCAAAAGAATTTACAAGAATTAGGTCTTCAATTAAATGATGAAGATATTGTAAAGGTTACGCAACGAATTATAGAATTAGGTGATAAAAAAGAAGTGGTTACTAAAGAAGATTTACCTTATATTATTTCAGATGTGTTGGATAGTAATGTTTATGAAGAAAAAATAACTATAGAATCATATGTTCTTACCCATGCCAATGGTTTACAACCCTCTACTACAATAGCAGTAAAAATTGATGGAGAACTAATAGAAGAACATGCTCAAGGTGATGGGCAGTTTGATGCATTTATGAATGCCTTGCGTAAGGTGTATAAATTCAAAAAAGAGCTATTATTGCCAAAATTAGTTGATTATGCAGTTAGAATACCACCAGGTTCCAGTTCTGACGCACTTTGTGAAACAATTATAAGTTGGGAAACTAATGACAAAATTTTTAAAACTAGGGGACTTGATTCTGATCAAACGGTTTCTGCCATAAAAGCTACTCAAAAAATGCTAAATATTATTTAATAATAATTATATAGTACTTCATTAAATGGCCAGATCAAATTATATAATACAGGAAAAGTACGATTAACTGTAGTTCATATGCCTGTTTCATGAACAGTCTCTTACTGTAAGATTATTTGTCCTTTGTTTCAAGTAGACCCAATTTTAACAAAAAATATGGTTAATATTCATTATATTTGGTAATAGTATTTTTTTAAATTTTTATTTCTTAAATTTTGTCTATCATGAAAACTAAAAATGATTATAAACGTCAAAAATTACTACTGCTTTTATCCCTTTTAATAATTACAATACTTTCTGTTGAATTTACATATGCTTTTAAAATTTCACAAGACCAACCTCAACAAGAAGTTATTGAATTTCAGGAATTTAATGGTGTTGTTGTAGAAAAGGAATCGGGTGATGCATTGGTATTTGCTACTTTAGCAATAAATAATACCAATATCAGTACAATTACAAATTCATCCGGTGAATTTCAATTGAAAGTCCCAAAAGAAATGACAGATGCCATTGTAACGGTATCTTATATAGGTTTTGAAAAAAAAGAAATTCCTATCCGTCAATTAAAGAAAGATGGCAACAAAATAGCATTGACAAATGCAATTATTGCTTTATCAGAGATTAAAATAATAATGCATAAAGATGCTAAAGCATTGGTAAAGGCTACCTTAAAGAAAAGGTCAGAAAATTATATCAATCAAAATGTATTAATGACGGCTTTCTATAGGGAAACGATTAAAAAAAGAAGAAAAAATGTTTCATTAGCAGAAGCCATTGTAAATATTTATAAGCAGCCTTATAATTCAATGAGACAAGACGATATTGAGCTGTATAAAGCAAGAAAAAGTACTGACTATACCAAATTAGATACTGTTGCTTTAAAATTACAAGGAGGCCCATTTAATCCACTTTATATAGATTTAATGAAATATCCAGAATATATCTTTGCCAATGACATGATTAGATCTTATAGTTTTAGTTTTGCACCTTCAACAACAATTAATGGAAGTCCTGTATATGTTGTTAATTTTAAACAACTTATAGATATTGCTGAACCACTATATTATGGTAAATTGTATATCGATGCAGAAACTTTAGCACTAAGAAGTGCTATTTATAATCTTAATGTTGAAAATAAAACTTTATCGAGTACTTTATTTGTGAGAAAGAAACCTAAAGATATTCTGGTATATCCAACAAATGCGGCTTATAGAGTGGACTATCGAGAAAAAGATGGCAAATGGTATTATGGTTATGGAAATGTGCAATTGACTTTTAAAATTAAACGTAAACGAAAATGGTTTAATTCAATTTATTCACTAACAAGTGAAATGGCAGTAACCGATTGGAAAATGAATACAGATAAAGAAAAATTAAAAAATAAAGAAAAATTAAAAAAATCTATTGTGATAAGTGATGAGACTTCCGGTTTTTCCGATCCTGAATTTTGGGGTGCTTATAATGTCATAGAACCTGAAAAATCAATTGAATCTGCAATTAATAAGATTAAACGCCAATTGAAAAAATCAAGTGACGGATAAGGTAGTAATAGCTACTATTTTACGATTATTATTTTTACTACAAATCCACTAATTATTTTAAGAAATAATTAGTGGATTTGTGGTTTATTTTGGAATTTAAAAAAAGAGAGATTCATTAATACTTCTTGCCTTAAGTAATTCTATTTTGGCTTTTGTTCAGTATTTAACTTTTTTTTTGTGCGAAATAAAAGGTTTCTTTTTAATTTTGACCTTATATTAAACGTACTTTTGCAAAAAAATTAAAATAAGTATGCCAACATTTTCTGCTTTAGGAATTCAAACTTCATATATAAAATCTCTTAAAGAATTAGGAATAACAATTCCTACCGAAATTCAAGAAAAAGCAATTCCGCAATTGATAAAATCACCTACTGACCTAATTGGTTTGGCCCAAACCGGAACAGGTAAAACTGCTGCTTTTGGATTGCCAATTTTACATCATATTGATACCTCTAAATCTGAAATTCAGGCATTAATTCTTGCCCCAACAAGAGAATTGGTGCAACAAATTCAAAAGCAATTATTCAGATTTACTAAGTATAATAAGGATAAGATTTTTTCGGAAGGTATTTATGGTGGAGAGAAAATTGGCATTCAATTGAAAAGAATACAACGAACAACACATATAATTGTGGCGACTCCCGGAAGATTAATTGACTTTATTGAAAGGGGTGAAATCAATTTAGAAAATATAAAGACGCTAGTATTAGATGAAGCTGATGAGATGTTGAGTATGGGATTTAAACAAGATCTAGATAAAATTTTAAAATTTACCAGCGGATCAAGAAATACTTGGTTATTCTCGGCCACCATGCCTGAAGAAATTCAAAGTATTATTAAAAAGTATATGGCAAAAGATGCCATAAGGATCACAGTGAATAAAAATGATATAGTTAATGCCAATATTACGCATCAGTATTTAGTTACTAGTATCAAGAATAAAACCAATGTATTGATTCAATTCCTTGATGGTAAGACGGAAGAACGTGGGATTATTTTTTGCCGGACCAAAGCAGGAACTCAAAATCTTACAAAAGTACTTAAGGAAGAAGGTTTTGCCGTGGGGGCTCTAGAAGGAGATATGCAGCAAAGAGATAGAGATAAAGTGATGCGGGCATTTAAAAATGAAAGTTTACAAGTGTTAGTTTCTACTGATGTTTCTGCACGAGGTATAGACGTGAATAATTTGGCATTTGTAATCCATCATCAATTGCCGGAACAGTTAGAGTATTATACGCATAGAAGTGGTAGAACAGCAAGAGCAGGTAAAACCGGAATTTCAATAGCTCTAATTTTACCAAATGAATTGCAATATATATATAATATAGAGCGGTCATTGGGCATCAAGTTTGAAGAGATATTCTCATTATAGTTTTTTTTTTAGTATTTTCATCCACGGAATGGATACTAAATTATATTTATGCTCAGAAAATATAGTCTATTTATTAGCTTAATAATTTTTATAAGTTGTTCGGATAACAAAAAGGAAAAGAAGGATAGTTTTATCTGGAAATCAAGAAAAGTTACTGCTACTGCCTACAACTCTTTCGCTAATCAAACCTCAAGTAATCCACATATTACAGCTTGGGGAGATAGTCTAAAACCTGGAATGCCCTATATAGCCGTTTCTAGAGATTTAATTAAATTAGGCTTAACACATAACACGCCCGTCAAATTAGAAGGGTTTAATGGTACTTTTTTGGTGAAAGATAAAATGAATCGCCGTTGGAAGAATAGAATAGATATTTATATGGGCAAAGACCTTAAAAAAGCCAAAAAATGGGGCAGAAAGAAGATAAAAATTAAATATGCTATTGTAGATACTACGACTACAAAGTGAAACTTCATTGGTTTCTTTATAAAATCATTAAATTTTATTTAAAATAACATAACATTCTGTGCAACAACAATATATAAAAAATATAAATTAAAATTAAAAAAATACACCACCTGTTTTCGACATAAATTTCTCACCAAAAAGGTAAGATTCTGTAAGTAAGCTATTTAATTATAAAAAAGTTATTTTTTTGGGTGACCCAGAACTTTTTTTACCTTTATTCTATGTTTATTCGAAGG
>Ga0209633_10004489_pt1 | contig 12517 bp, 10 predicted proteins | sample Cruoilmetagenom1_FD_187290 | JGI IMG/M metagenome (GOLD analysis project Ga0209633, IMG submission 187290) | Oil polluted marine microbial communities from Coal Oil Point, Santa Barbara, California, USA - Sample 1 (SPAdes) (version 2) | ecosystem: Environmental > Aquatic > Marine > Oil seeps ... | reverse complement strand
CCATAATTATCAGGTTCTGTTATAACTTCAATTTTTCTAAATCCAATTTTTTTTGTAATTGTAGTTTCAGAGCAATCTAAAGTTAGTTTATAAAGCTTTTGTTCCCCATATCCTGCAGGCCACCATAACTCTACTTCTCCTGCTTTAATTTTGTGAGTTAAATTATTCATACCTGGCTTCAAATTTACTGTAAAATTTTCTGTGTTGTCATTGATATTTAACTTAAACTCTTCTGTTTGGGAATTGGAAGATAAAACACTTATGTTTGTATTAATATACCATTTTTTATCTATAAGAATTTGTCTGGTAGTAAATTTATCGATCCTATATTTATTGAACGAATACAGATATATTTCTCCATAAATGCCTCCTGTCATAATAGAGGGTCCCCAGTCCCATCCACTGTGGCACTGAGTTTTTCGTATCATGTTCCTATCAGGGCTTTGTACAGGATATTTCATATATGGGACAGTGTATTCAAGTTCAGATGCGAGTTTTAGAGCTGAATTTTCTGGAGAAATGATTGTAATGCTAATTTCATTATTCCCAGTTTTAAGATAATCCAACTTGAAATTATAATCCTTAAAGGAGTTGTCACATCTCCCAATTTCTTTGCCATTAATTTTAACTGTGGCTATGGTGTCAATTTTATCTATATGTAGATAAACCTCTTCATCTTTTGAAAATGAATTATTTATGAAAAAATTTCTTGTATAAATCCAGTTATGTTGTCCTACCCATTGAACTTCAAGTTCATTGCGGCCTTTATAAGGGTGTGGAATCTTTCCATTCCTAATTAGAGTAGAATAGATATCCCCAGGGATTATAGATTCATATATCTCAGAACTATCTGCTTTATTTAGATTCCAATTACCGGATAAGTCAATCTTAGTCATATAAATCTCCATTAATGAAAGTAAGTTTATTTTTAAACTAACTATCTTATACAATAGATTTTTTATATAATATATGCAATATAGAGGGTTTATTTGGAATTAAATGTAAATATTAGTTGACAAATGCAACTAACCATGTAAATATACTTTGAGTTAGATTAAAAAACAACTAACAGGACGTTATGGCTACTATTAAAAGAACAAAATTAAATAATACCTTAAAAATCCTAAGGGAAATATGGCTTGCCCGATCCATTAGCAGAGTAGAAATAGCCCGAAAGCTTAAATTAAACAAATCCACAGTAACACATATTATAAACGAATTAATTGATAACAATGTAGTATTTCAGGCAGAAGAGGGATCTCCCAGTCCAAAGGGTGGAAGAAAGCCTGTGTTCCTGAACTTAAATGAAAGGTTTGGTTATGTTATAGGTGTTGAATTAAGACCGGAAGCCTATACGGTTGTTGCAGTTGATCTTAATGGAAGAATTCTTTTCTCGAAATCTGAAGCTATGGCAATTAGCAGTCGGAATTTTACAGACAGTTTTTTTGAGATAATGTCCAGAATTTCTGATGAAAAGGAAAGAACAAGTATTCCTTTACTTGGAATAGGTGTTGGTGTCTCAGGAATTGTAAATCCTGTAGAAGGTATTATAACTAACTCAATACCTATGTGTATTTCTGATGATTATAATTTTCAGTCAGAAATAGCTATTAAAATGGATGTTCCGGTATTCATTGAAAACGATGCAAACTGCTGTTCCTGGGGAGAGCTTGTTTTTCACCGCACCAGTAATCTTAAAAATTTTATTTTTGTTCTTGTTGAGTTCAGAGATATTAGTGAAAAACAGGAAACTCATGAAATTACCTCTGTGGGTATGGGAATTGTTTTAAATGGAAAAGTTCACTATGGAGAAGATTATCTTGCAGGTGAATTCCGCAGCATTTTAAGGACGAAATCCAGCAAGGGTCAGTTCTCTCTTAGTGATGATGAAATAAAAAAATTAAAAACTGATAAAGATATTCTTATGAAGTTCTTTAAAGAACTCTGCAGAAACCTCGCTTTACTTGTAAATACTTTCAATCTAAACCAAATATTTCTTGGTGGAGATATAGAAAAATACAGGCCGGAAATAACTAAATACCTTGGTAATGAACTAAGAGAAAATTGGGCTTACACCTATGATATGAAAAGAGAAATTTTATTCTCATCCTTAGGTGATAAAGCAGTTGCTTTTGGAGCTGCAGGTATTGTTTTAAATAGACTGTTTGTTGATTTTGATATTGAAAGTGATTTAAATAATAGATTTTTAAGGGAATCGATTTCGTCTTAAGACGAATTGAAACATATATCTTTTTGTATAAAAAGATTAAATAAAGGGGAGATTATATGAAAAATTTCACAAAAACTCTTTTTATCTTAGTTCTTGTACTGGTAATTATGACTTCTGCATTTGTAAGTTGTAAAAAAGCAGAGGCTAAAGATGAAAAAGTGGTTGTAAATGCAATGGGTTATGGAGATAACTCTAATCAGGAAGGTTTAGCATGGAAACGTATAGTGGAAGCTTTTGAAAAAGAAAATCCAAATATTGATATTCAGGATGAACTTCTTTACGACGAAGCATATCATCAGAAAGTAGTTGCAAGACTTGCTTCCGGAGATGTTCCTGATCTTGCTTATATGGGTGCAGATGCTCGATGGGGTGCTCCATGGATGGAAGCAGATCAGCAGTATAATCTTAAAAGCTTAATTGATACAGATCATTATGATCTTGCTCTTATTCCGGAAATGGGACCAAATGGTGAAATATATGAAATTCCTCTGGGAACTTCAAATATTACAACAGTTCTTTTTATGAATAAAAACCTTGTAGAATCAATGGGCTTTTCTCAGCCAAAAACATATGAAGATCTTGTTGCAATGGTACCGGCTGCTAAAGCTGCAGGTATAGATGTTGTTTCTATCGATGGTGCTGACGGATGGGCATGGGGTTCTTGTTTAATGTCTTCTCTTATTGCCAGAACTTCCGGTGACCCAATGTGGGTTTCAAAAGCATTAACAGGAGAGAATAAATTTACAGATAAAGCATTTGTAGATGCACTTGCTCTTATTTCAACAATGGTTAGTGATGGAGTTATTTCCGAAAAATCAGTTCTTGTTGATTATGGAACAAATGTTTCTAATTTTAATAACGAAAAAGCACTCTTTATGGTTCAGGGTCAGTGGGCAGCAGGAGGAGTTGAAAATCCAGCAGTTGCAGATACTATGGTTCTAATGGCATGGCCAAAAATGCCTGGTGAAAAATCCGGTGCAGCTGGTTCAGTTGCTGCTGCATGGTCTGTTGGATATGGTCTGACTAAATCAGGTGCAGAAGATCCTGCTGTACGAGACGCTGGTATAAAGTTTATTAACTATTTTTATTCTCATGCAGAAGTTACTCAACGGTTAAGAGATGGTGCTATAGTAGCTCCTGTACTTAAGAATTTTGTTGTTCCTGATGATCTCCCTAATGGTGTAAAACAAAAAGTTGGACTGGCACAGTCTGCAATGAACACAGAAGTTATTGATGCCTTTTTAACAGGTGCTCCAAATGATGCACTTAATGCAGGTATGCAGAAAATTGCTTCCGGTCAGGCTACAGCAGAAGAAGTAGCAGCAGAAGTAGAAGCTCTGGCTAGAAAATAGTTTTGCTGATTATGTAATAAAAGGGAAGGAGAAATACCTTCCCTTTTATTTTTATATGATTTTTTAAGTTGTTTGTTTTAAACCTGGTCGGAAGCAAGCTTCCTGCTCGGCTATGAATCCTAAGGAGTTATAAGTGAATAAACGTGACCGTAGACAGTTGCTAATTTTTTTCGCCATGGTTGGACCAGGTTTACTAATCTATCTTTTTATTGTGGCGTATCCTGTTATCTACTCTGTATGGTTAAGTTTTACAGATTTTAATCCAAATAGAGGTGGTGGAAGCAGTTGGAACTTTGTTGGATTCCTTCAGTATAAGACTATGCTGGAAGATCCAAATTTCTGGCATGCCTTTAATAATAATATGTTTGTTGTTTTTGTATCAGTTTTTGGACAAATCCCTATTGGATTTATTTTGGCTTATATTCTTTACCGTAAAATGGTAAAAGCACAGCATTTTTTTCAGGCTATGATATTTCTCCCTCAGTTTTTATCTACCATTGTAATTGGAATAATGTGGAAGAGAGCGTTTTCTGCAGATGGGCCTGTATCGAGAATTATACAACTTGTAACTGGTGATCCTACAGCTCAGTTCGATCTTATGCTCTATGCCGATACGGTTATGATTCCCATTGGTTTTGCTCTTATATGGATGTATACTGGTTTTTTTATGATTATCTTTCTGGCTAATCTTCAAAAAATGAATACAAATATGATTGAAGCTGCAAAAATTGATGGAGCTACAGAACCTCAGATATTTTTCCGGGTAATAGTTCCTCTTCTTTCTGGAACAATTCTTGTATCAACAGTTCTTGCCATTGCAGGTTCTTTAAGGGGGTTTGATTTAATTTTTGCTATGACAACCCAGGGGCTGCAGAGAAACAATGCTATGGTACTGCCCATATTTATGTATCAGACAGCTTTTCAGGATTATTCCAATCAAATGAGATTTGCATTTGGTTCAGCTATTTCCAATGCCATTGTGTTTATAAGTATGCTCCTTATTTTGCTTAGTAACTTTATTGGTAAGAAACTAAATGCAGGGGAGGAAGGTTAAGTATTATGAAATCAACAGATATTGTTACACAAAAAAAGTTAAGTGGAATTATTGGTAAAATACTTTCCTATTTTGTTTTTATTTCCTGGACTCTCATTACAATTCTTCCTCTTTTTTGGATGACTTATTCTTCATTAAAATCAAATGAAGAACTTACGCGAAATATATATGCTTTTCCTCATGATCTATTTGATAATTATGATGACAAATATATTGTAATTCCTCCACAATTAAATGTAATACCGGATTATGATCCTGATATAGATAAGCGGGAGAGACTTATAATTGAATCTACAACTATAGCTCCAACAAGAAGGTTAATGGTTTACTTTCTTGTAAAAGAAGATCTTCCTTCGAATATTGCTAATCTAAAAGTTGGAGAAACTTTGGTTCTTTCAGAACTCCCACTAAAAATAAGGTATAAAATAAGCTGGTCAACTATGTGGTTTAATTATAGATCTGCTTTTATAAGAGGTGGGCTGGGTTATAAATTTATTAACAGTGTAATTTATTCTGCTGTTTCTACATTTGCCATTGTTATTTTTGGTCTTATGATGAGTTTTGCATTAAGTAAAATGCAGTTTAAAAAGATCTCTGCTGTAATTTTAGCAATTATAGGTCTTGGTTATCTTATAAGTATAAATTCTGTTATTATTCCGCTTTTTCTTATGTTGTCATCTGTCCATCTTACGGATACTCATATTGGAATTATTCTTGTCTATACCGCCTTTGGATTTCCTTTGGCCGTAATGCTGGCTACTCAGTTTATGAAAGGCCTTCCAAACAGCCTTGTTGAATCTGCATATATTGATGGTGCTTCAGTTTTTAAAACTTTTTTAAGTATTATACTTCCAATGTCGACACCAGTTATTATTACAATCAGTATAATGAGTGCTCTGGGTATATGGAATGAGTTTCTTCTTGTTCTGGTTCTTGCCAGTTCTGAGTTTACAAAATCTTTACCTGTTGGAGTATTTTCTTTTTCAAGTTTAACAAGTACCCAGCTTGGTTGGCAGCTTGCAGCATTGGTTATTGCAACAGCTCCTGCAATGCTGGTATATTTTCTTTTTCATAAACGTTTAACAATGGGTGTTGTCGGCGGCGCTATAAAGGGTTAGGAATAATTGATGGATTATTATCTTGTACCACCTCCAGTATTGGTAGAAAAGATTTCGGGTAAGTATCACTTGTCTAAAAATAATATAGATTTGATTAATTTATTTTCGTTAGAGGGGAAATTACCGGATTTTATAAATTATACTGAGAGCAGCAATATACCTCAGGAAGCTTATAAATTACTTATTAAAGAAAATAAAATTGAACTTAGTTTTTCAAACAATTCCGGAAAATTTTACGGGATGAAAACTCTTCAGCAGTTAAGCCGACAGGTAGATAAAGATGGATTTTTAACCAATATTAAAATTGAAGATAAACCTGCTTTTAGAAATAGAGCTGTAATGCTGGATGTTAGCCGAAATAAAGTTCCAACTATGGAAAGTCTCTACAATCTTGTTGATTTATGGTCAGAACTAAAACTTAATCAGTTACAGCTTTATACTGAACATACTTTTGCATATAAAAAACATAAAAAAGTATGGGAATATTCATCTCCCTTTACACATGAGGAAATTATAAGTCTGGATAAATATTGCAAAGACAGAGCTATTGAGCTTGTTCCTAACCAGAATTCTTTTGGACATATGGAAAGATGGTTAAAATATAAAGAATATATCTCTATGGCAGAAGCTCCTGATGGTTTTGATGATCCCTGGGGAGGTCACTTTGACGTGTCTTCTACCCTGTATCCTGAATCTGAGAAAGTAATGCCTTTTATTGCTGAACTGTACGATGAATTACTACCTTGTTTTTCCAGTAATACTTTAAATGTTGGTGGAGATGAGACCTTTGATCTTGGTCAGGGAAAGAGTAAGGATCGATGTGAAGATGTTGGGGTAGGCAGAGTTTATCTGGATTTTATCAAAAAACTGGAAAAAGAAGTTAGCAGCAGGGGTAAAAAAATGCAGTTTTGGGGTGATATTATATTAAATCACCCCGAACTAATTGAAGATATACCGAAAAATCTTATTGCTATGAACTGGGGTTATGAAGCAAATCATCCTTTTGAATCTGAAACAAAGGCTTTTGCAGATGCTGGAATTGAATTTTATGTTTGTACCGGAACTTCCGCCTGGAATTCTATTGCCGGTAGATGGAGTAATGCATTAGGAAATATTAAATCTGCTGCAATAAATGGTTTAAAAAATGGAGCATCTGGTTTTATGATTACTGAATGGGGTGATAATGGCCATTGGCAACAGTTCCCTGTTCCTGTTCCTGGTTATATGGCTGGTGCTTCGACTGCCTGGAATGGTTCCGAAGGTACTGAAATTAATTTTAATAAGAACCTGAGTATTAATTACTTTCAGGATAAAACAGGTAAGGCTGCAACAGCTCTCCTTAAAATGGCAGAACTGTACAAAGATTATTCCAATAATATGCATAATATGAGTATTTTTTCTGCTGTTATGCTGGGCCCCTGGTTTAAGGGATATGAAGAGGAATATAAAAAATTCCCTGATATAGATTTTTTTACAACTTATCCTTTTCTTAATGAAATTGATACTCTTCTAAAAGATCTTGAATTGTCGAAATCCTGTTCAAATCGTGTAATGGAAGAAATGCTTTTTACATCAAAGCTTTTAAGGTATGGTGTTGACATGACTGTAGAGATATTTAAAACGGAAAAACGTGATATTCAATCAATACCTGAAAACAGAAAACTGGAATTATCCGGAAGATTAAATAAGCTTCTTGTTACTTTTAAAAAGCTTTGGTTACAAAGAAACAGGCCAGGTGGATTGGAAGAAAGTCTGGATGTATTTAGAAAGTTGGATGCTGAACTTCTTAAACAATAATCTCTGGAAAGGGATTTTCCCACTGCCAGCCAGTTTTCCCTGTTTTTCTGTATCTTTCCAGTCTTCTTATGGTAAGTTCTGCAAATACAGGGTCTCTGTCAAAGGTTATGCATTTTCGATCAAGTTTTTCTGCAGCTATTAAAGTTGTTCCGGAGTGTGCAAAAAAATCTGCAACCAGGTCTCCGGGTTTTGAACTTGTCTTAATAATTCGCTCTATGGATTTTAGTGGCTTTTGAGCATAAGCTCCAGGAATATTTTCTTCCATTCTATAGAATACCTGCTGTATATCCAGCCATATATTCCCTGGCCTTATAGTATCTGATCTACCTCTTTCCAGGTTATCTGTAAGTTTACCATTTATTGTTTTATAGTATCCTTTTAACACCTTTGGAATATCAGTATAAGCAACTTTAAAATATGGATCACCTTTTGTGTAATATAAAAGCTCCTGTCGAACAGCCATCCAGTTTTTCTGTGTACCGTATCCCCTTTGGTTTCTAAGACTTATAAAACTGCGGGATTTTAGTTCCTGGTATTTTCGCATAAGAATCATAAATTCAGGTAAGGGTTGGAACCCCCTTTTTTGATCTGCTCCAAGCCATATATAAAAATGACAGTTTTCAGACATCATATCTATGGAATTTTCTATCCAGTTTTCTGAAAAATGTATGTAGTTTTCTATATTTATTCTGGATAACTGATTTGTATTTTTATTTCCTACGGCAATATTATAGGGTGGATCCTGTATAAACAAATCGACTTTTTTAGAATTACTTATTTCTTTGCAGTCTTCCCTGGAAGTTGCATCTAATACACCAATCCTGTGCCTGTTTAAAGGATCTTTCCATATATCCCCTTGTTTAAGTCGGCAGTATGGTAGGATTTTTTCTCTAAAAGTATCATCATCAAGTCTTGGTATTGCTTCTTTGGGCATATTTGTAGCATACAGGGTTTATTGTTCCATTTAAAGTGAATACTGCACAATCTTTATGTTTTTACAGATTTATGTTTGCAAGTATTCAATATATTCATATAATTAAATTGTAAGGAGAAAGTTCTTGGAATCATTAGATCAATCATTATTATTCTTTATTTTAAGTTCTTTAATTATAGCAAGTATTGGTTTTATTCTATTTTGGATAAAGCTTAGTAAAATACAGAAAAAATTATATAAGGCAAATGGTGATCTGAATATAAAGATAAAAGAATTGGAAAATTCCAATAATGAAGCCATGAAATCCAGATCTATTGCAGAAACAGCTAACAGAATGAAAAATGACTTTTTAGCAAATGTCAGCCATGAATTAAGAACACCCTTAAATGGAATACTGGGAATGACAGGTTTATTACTGGATACTGAATTGGATGAGGATCAAAAAGAATTTCTTTATATGATTGTAGAATCAGGTGATCACCTTTTTAGGATTATTTCCGATCTTCTGGATTTTTCTCAGATTGAAACAGGTAATTTAATTATTAAGCCAGTCCTTTTTAATTTGAGTAATCTTATAAAAAATACAATTTCAGTGTTAAAACCTGCGGCAGAAAAAAAGAATATTAATCTTTTTTATTCCATAAATCCGGAATTAATCCATTTCTATGGAGACAGGGTACGAGTTGGACAGATAATAATAAATCTTATTACGAATGCAATAAAGTATTCTGAGAAGGGTACAATTAGTGTTTCTGTGAAATTAGAAGAAGAACTGGAAATATCTGTAATTGACACAGGTATAGGAATCCCTGAAAATAAAATAAAAACAATTTTTGAAAGTTTTGTTCAGATTGAACATACTTATACAAAAACCCACGAAGGTGTAGGCCTTGGGCTTTCAATTGTAAAGCAACTTGTAGAATTATTAAATGGAAAAATAGATTTAGAAAGTAAGCAGGGTTTGGGTACTACTTTTAAAGTAACTTTACCTGTAGTTTCTACTCCCAGAGGGCTTGAAGTAATTAAAGATAAACTCCCTTCTAAAAAAAGAGATGCTATTGATGGTCTTCGAATTATTATTGCAGAAGATGAAGCTATAAACAGGATTTATATAAATAAGTTTCTTTCCAAACAAGGAGTCCTTGTGACGGAGGCAGTAAATGGCAGGGATGTTCTCGATAAGTTGGATAATGACGTGTATGATCTTATTCTTATGGACATGGGGATGCCGGAGATTGATGGTATTGAGGCAACAAAGATGATTAGAGAATTAGAAAAAAAATCCGGTAAATGTATTAAGATAGTTGCTCTAACTGCAAATGCTTTTCCGGAAGATGTTAGAAAGTGTGTAGAAGCTGGAATGGACCATTTTCTTGCAAAACCAATAAAAGAACAGGAGCTTCTTGATATTATTGAAGAAACTATGAATGATGTATGTTGAAAAATTGTTATGGAGAAATTAATGGAAACAATATTTATTGAAGGAGCACCAGCTGCAATAGGACCATATTGTCATGCAGTGAAAACAGGAAATCTTGTGTTTTGTTCAGGCCAGACACCACTTGATCCTGAGACAATGAAAATTGTTGGAACCACAATAGAAGAGCAGACAAGAAGAGTACTTTCAAATATTAAAATAGTTTTAAATGGTATGGGATTGGAACTAAAGGACATTGTTAAAACCACTGTTTTTCTTAAATCCATGGATGATTTTAAAGGAATGAATGGAGTTTATGCAGAGATGTTTGACGGTCATACTCCTGCCAGATCTGCTATAGCTGTCAAAAAAAATCCACTGGATGCTATGGTGGAAATTGAATGTATTGCCGAAATAAAGAATTGAAATGAATATTCAGGAAAAAATGTTTCTGGATTTTAAAAATAAAGAGCTATTTCAAAGAGCAGGTGACTATGCTTTGGAATATGCTGAAGCTGCTCTGGAGCGAAATGTATTTCCGGATGAAAAAGCATTAAAAAATTTGACTTACTTTGATGAGGAACTACCTGCTGAATCGATCGATGCTCTGTCTATTATAGATCAATTACATAAGTACGGGTCTCCTGCCACTGTAAGTCAGATTGGAGGACGTTATTTTGGTTTTGTTGATGGAGGGGTTATTCCCGCTTCTCTTGCTGTTAAATGGCTTACAGATTTCTGGGATCAAAATACACCAATGTATATATCTTCTCCCGTAGTGGCAAAAATAGAGTCTGTTGTTGAGAAATGGCTCAAACAAATATTTTCTTTACCCCATGAGACTGTTGCAGGTTTTGTAAGTGGAAGTTCTATGGCTATTTTATGTGGTCTGGCTGCAGCAAGATATAGAATCCTGAAAAGGCAGGGTTGGGATGTAAATAAAAAAGGCCTGTCTGGATCACCTTTATTTCGGGTTGTCCTTGGGAAACAGGCCCATGGTACTGTTGTTAAGGGCCTGGCTATTCTTGGGATCGGTAGTGAACAGTTGGAATATACAGCCGTGGATGATCAGGGTCGTATAATTCCGGAGCTCCTTCCAAAATTGGATGAGAGGACAATATTGGTTCTTCAGGCAGGGCATGTAAGTACTGGTTCATTTGATCCTTTTAATAAAATTATGCCAATTGCTGAAGAGGCAGGGGCCTGGGTACATGTTGATGGGGCTTTTGGTCTCTGGGCAGCAGGTTCTGATAAGTTTAAAAACCTGACTGAAAGCATGGTTTTAGCAGATTCATGGTCTGCAGATGGTCATAAGACCCTTAATACCCCTTATGACAGTGGAATTATTCTTTGTAAAGACAAGGAAGCTCTTAGTTCTGCTCTTCATGCAGCCGGATCCTATATAATCTATGGTGAAAACAGGGACGGGATGCTCTTTACACCGGAAATGTCACGCCGGGCAAGGGCTGTTGAAATGTGGGCGGCTCTTAAATTTCTCGGTACAAAAGGTCTGGCTGAGCTGGTGGAAGGACTTCATGAAAGGGCCGTTCAGTTTGCAAAAGAGTTTGAAGCTAATGGGTTTTATGTTCTTAATGATGTTGTCTTTAATCAGGTTCTTGTATCCTGTAAAGACGATGATCAGACTAAAAAGGTTCTTGAACTGGTTCAGAAATCAGGGGAATGCTGGTGTGGGAACGCAATGTGGAGTGATAAGTATGTTATTCGGGTGAGTGTCTGTTCATGGGCTACTACTGAGAGTGATGTCAGCAGATCTGTGAAGGCTTTTGTTGATGCATGGAGTTAAGTTGTCGGATAATGGTTAGCATCGTATAATTTTTCTATTCTAATATCATATCTTAATATGTTAAAATCTTAAGTTATGAAAGAAACTGAACTGTCGGAACCCTTAAGCATGTGGCTGGAAAAGCAGGGATATACTGTTTCCTGCGAAGTTAAAAACTGTGATATTGTTGCCCGTAAAAAAGATGAACTTGTTATTATTGAATTAAAAACAAGATTCTCTCTGGATCTGGTGTATCAGGCAGTAAATAGAAAAACTATGACAGAATCTGTATATGTTGCAGTTCCGGTTTTAATCGGTAAAAAATCAATTCCAAAACTTAAAGAAGTAAAAAAACTACTTTTCCGTCTGGAAGTAGGGCTAATACTGGTTAGGTTTTTGAAAACCAAAACCAGGGTGGAAATTATCTCTCATCCAGGTAGGTACAATCCAAGAAAAGCTTCAAAAAAAAGAAGTGCAATAATCAGAGAAATTGATGGTAGATATTCAGAGTTTAACAAGGCAGGCAGTGCCACCAAAGATCCACGGGTAAGTGCCTATAAGCAGCAGGCATTGGTTTGTGCATGGTTATTGGATAAGCATGGAATGATGTCTCCAAAATCCATTGTAAATTCCGGAGGTGGAGTTAAAACACAACAGATACTTTCAGGAAATATCTATGGATGGTTTGATAAGGTCAGCAGGGGGCTGTATTCTCTAAACCCTGCGGGTAAGAAGGCATTAAAAAACTATAAAGATATATTGAAGGAAATAAATAAAACAATTGATAATAGTGAGTAATATTTTACGTAAAGTGCAGATTATAATTTGTTCA
>Ga0209633_10004488_pt1 | contig 12517 bp, 11 predicted proteins | sample Cruoilmetagenom1_FD_187290 | JGI IMG/M metagenome (GOLD analysis project Ga0209633, IMG submission 187290) | Oil polluted marine microbial communities from Coal Oil Point, Santa Barbara, California, USA - Sample 1 (SPAdes) (version 2) | ecosystem: Environmental > Aquatic > Marine > Oil seeps ... | reverse complement strand
ACGATGATTCAAGAAGCGTTTCGCTGTACGAATGGGTTTTGTTCGCAGTGATGCTCTATTCCGCGGTCTCGATCGTGCGGCGGCTGCTCGCGCTGCATGAGGAGGAGTGAGCCGTAAGGTACGCGGTGCATACCTTACGGCTCATCACCGGAAGGCGTCTTCTGTCCACTTGCTTCGCCGCCGCCGGATGGGCTCTCTTCTTGCTCCTCTTCCTCCTCGGCCGGCTCCTCTTTCGATGCTGCCGGGGGCAGTTCGGTCAGTTCCGCCACGAACGCCTGGAACCACTCCGTCCGGCTGACGTTGGCGAGGTCGGGGTCGGTCTCGATCGCTTCGGCGTCGAGGAGTTCGTCGTATTTCCGGGCCGCTTCCAGGAATTCCCGGCAGGCTTCTTCTGCACCCCGCAGGCTGTGCAGACAGGCGAGGTTGTAGGCGGCGATGCCGGGCCACTTCTCTTCAGCGGCCGAAAACTTCGTTTCGGCCTGTTGGTACAGATCGTCATCGGGTCCGGCCTTTTGTTCCCGGGCCAGCGCCATCAGGGCAACGCCCCAATCGGTCGCTGTGTTGGGGTCTTCGGGGTTGATCGTCTGCGCAGTCGAAAACTTCTCGCAGGCGGATTTGTACAGTGATCTGGCGGCTTTTCCCGATTTGGTCTGCCCCTCGTAAAAAAGAGCGAGTCCCCAATTATACAGGGCCTCCGGCAGTGCGATGTTGCCCGCCATTGAGGAAGCGAAACTTTTGCATGCATCCTGAAACAGACGATCCGCATCCGCCCCTTCCGCCTGCTTGGCTTTTTCCATCGCTTTGATGCCGCGCTTCATATGATATTTTGCTCGAGTCTCTTTAAACACCGGTGTCTACCTGTTTCGATAAGCTTACCCGTTCTGAGGCATGGGTAAGGTTGCCTCGTGGTTGTTTGCTGCCGTTGCCGGTCTCTTCAAGCATGACGAATCTGGCGGCGACCGCCGGAATCATAAGGAATTTGGCGCAACTTCTCAAGCTGTTTCCACTGGGAGGCTGTCCGAGAATAGCGATCGTAGCGATGGCGATCAGGCTTGGCCGCAGTAGATCAGTCTATTCTCGGACAGCCTCCTAGCCCGGTCAGGTCGGCGGCTTCGCTTGCGCAGGGCAGATGTGAGGCGGGAGTCGAGCGTCTATCGACCGCAGGGCTTCGATGATCTGTTTGGCGGTTTCGGCATTCCCGGCTGCGCTGAGATGGCCCGTTGTTCCATTGGCGAGCCGAACATAAAACTTGCCAAAGATCTCCTCCGGCGCGTGCTGTGCGCGAAACGCGCTGTACAGATCGACGTAAGGGATCCCGAGTGCCCGGTAGATCTTTATTAGGTGCTTCGATACTGTTCGTTCCCAAGGCGTTTCGGGGCGGGTGAACATGTTCGCGCCAGGTATCTGAACGATCAGCAGCTGCGTACCGGTGTCGCGCAGTTCGGATTGCAGTGCCTTCAGAATGTGGACAACCGCTCCGTCGATTCGATCCAGCGCCGACTTTTCCCCCTGGATCAGTGTGTTGAACCGCATCCATAGGTTTCGAAGCAGGGCCAGCGAATAGAGCTCATGCGCTTCTTCACTGCGGATGCGCTCAAGTTCGGTCTGCGGTAGGGGTACCGGTCGGTTGGCGAGTCGGTAATTGCCGGCTTCGTCCGGTCGAATCCATGGCTTGGAAAACGCGTGAAACGACACGCTGGCCCGCTCATAATCGTCGAGAAAGATGCCCAGGATGACGGCGTCGGGGGCATAGGCTTTGCCGTGAGCCAGATATTTGAAGACGGCCTGATCGATCCCGTAGCCCGGGACGCCCATATTGAGGACTTCCGTGTTGCACAGTATTTGCTCAAGATGCGACGGAAAGGACTCGGCGGTGTCGACATCGGTGCCGTAGGCGAATGAGTCGCCGATTGCCACGATTCGATAGCCGCTGGCCGGCTTTTTCAACGGATAGTTCTCTTTCCCTCTGATGCGATCGCCCCGGATATCGAAATCCCAACCCAGGTGCGGATCATAGGTCTCCATGTTGAACGGTTTGTCAGCGTACTGTTTGCTGAACTCGCTCTCGAATTTTTTTCGGTTCAGCTCCGGATAGAGGCTCAGTCCCCGGTACAGGGTGCCTCTGTCGACCGTCAGGCGCAGAGCACCCTCCAGCAGTCCCAGGGTGATCAGAACAAACAGCAGGAAGGTCGCTACCGTCCGCAGCCAGCTGGCTGGAGAGCGTTGATTCATGGGGTCGAAGAGACTGCGTCGGGTCAGTGATCGGAGTCGATGGAGCGACATCGGGCGGGCAACCTTAACCGAAACTGTGTGCTGTTTCAATGCCTTTTTCTCTCGCTCGCCTTCTGGGATCGCCGAGTGCAACTCGGCAATCCGATGGTGAAAAAGCGCGGCGCGCATTGGACAAGTCGTGAGCGCGCCGGCGTTTTTGGCTGAAACTGCAGCACACGCCTCATTGATATGATTGGATCTTTTACTATACTCAAAACGATTCTGATCACTTTTAATGGGAATGTCATGCCTAACAACGCCTATGCGATGATCCTTTTGCTTCTGCTGTCCGGTTTTTTTATGTCCAGCGGATTTGCGTATGAATACGAGATGGATGCGGGTACGGAGACGCACAGCCCGGATACCTACAGCCCGGTCGAGTCGGAGCCGGCAACATACGGTGCTCAGGTGGGCAGGAAGCTGGGCGGCGGCTTCAGCAATGTTGCGCTGGGTTGGCTGGAGATCCCGAAATCGATCATCAATACCGGAAACAAGGTCAATTGGATATTCGGGGTTACCGGTGGGCTGGGTTTGGGGTTGCTCAATACACTTGGCCGCGCGCTGACCGGCATTGTCGATATCGTGACGTTTCCTTTGCCGACCAAACCGATGCCGAAACCCTATTTCATTTGGGACGATTTCGATGAGAATACGACCTACGGCCCTGCTTTTCGGCTGTATGAATAATTTCTGCGCTGTTCAGTGAGAGCGCCTGGCGGTCGTCAGCGCCGATACCGCACGCCGGTCGGCGCCCGACGGCAGAGGGGTTTGCGGGCGCTCGATCCAGGCGGCGATATCCTCCCACAAAATCTCCGCCTGCACATCTCTCAGCAGCATATGATAGCCGTTCTCATAGAAAGCAAACCGTTTTAGGTTGGGGCGGCGCTGAGGCATCCGGATCAACATTTCGACCGTGGGGGGCTTGGGAATGATCTCGTCCTTCTCCCCATAAAGCAGCAGCGTCGATGTGTTCAGTTTTGACGATTGCTCGAACGCACGATCCATCAGATCGACCAACCCGACGATCGTCTCGATGCGGGTCTCTTTGATCACCAGCGGATCGCGTCCGAGCGCACGCAGCATCTCGATGTTGTCCGATGGAATCACTTCCAGCCCTTCTCCTGTCACCGTCATCCAGGGAACGCTGTGCGCGGTGACCCACAGCAGCAGACGTTGATACCAGGGCATTGCGCTGCGCGCCCAAACGGCCGGTGCCGCCAGTATGAGGCCGTCGGCCGGCGGCGTGTCATGGGTTGCTGCAACGATAATCACGGCGCCTCCCATGCTTTCCCCGAGCAGATAGACCGGAACCCCCGGGTGGCGTGCGGCAATCAGCCGCGCAAACTGAACCAGATCCGACGCATAGGCATCGATGCCGGCCCACAGTCCGCGGTTGGCTGAGCCGCCGAAGCCCCGTTGATCATACGCATAACATCCTATCCCCAAGCCACTGAAAAAGGCGCCCGGTTGTGCAAAGAAATTGCTGTAGTCATTGAAGCCGTGCAGTGCGATGATCAGCGCTTTGGGCGCTTCAGCATCCGGCAGCCAGGATCGGTAGGGAAGTTTGGCGCCGTCCTGTGCAATGAAGTGTGTTGCCGTGAGATGCGGCGAAGCGAGGGTTCGGCCGGGCGGGTAAACCCGCGGGGCGCAGGCGCTGAGCGCAGCCATGAGCAGCACGAGGGTGACTCGGGGCCACGAGCAGCTCTGAGTCATCGTCATCTGCCGAAAGATAATCGCGAAAGCTGGCAGAAGCACGCCCGGCGTCGGTCACGAAATGGTCGGGTGGCTTGCCGTTTCAGCGGATTACCAGTGTCGAACCCGCCCTGTGTCGAGATGAACAAAGTTGGATCTACGATAATAACCGACGCCCCCTTGTTTCAGTGCCAGGGCGGTATTGCGCACGGTGCGGGTATCGATGTCCGGCAGCCGGATGTCAATGGCTTTGCCCTGCATGTGCAGGCTGCGTTTGGCGACCCCATGGCTTTTGCCGCGCAGCATGGCGTTGGTTTTCGGCGATCGGTAGCCGGAGATCACTTGATAGGGGTGTTCGCTGCCGGTCATGACAGTCACCAGATAGAGGATATCGAGCAATCCGCGATCGATCTCGTGCACTTCTTCGGTGCGGTGGTCCCGAAGGTGATGGTTGATCTGCTGCAGGGCGGTTGAGCTATAATACCCTCGTTTGTAGTAAACTACATCGAGTGTTTCATTGGTATGGGTGTTCTGGAAGGATAGGGCGCGATAATCCATCTTCTTTGCCAGCGCGTGGGCCGGCGGCAGCACCAACGTCCCGGCCAGTGCTCCGGTGACCCCAATGAGAAAACGGCGGCGAACTTGAGAGCAGTCATCGTCCCGCTCGGTATGCCGTGAATTTTTTGTCTGAACCATCGTATTCAGTTCCCCAGAAGAAGGATTGCTGTGAGTGGATTGGAATGTTGCCAACATGCGATCGGTTGTTGCTTTATTGTGTTATCTTATCGCAGATTTTCAATAACGAGAAGTGATTTGCTTATTTTATTGTAGCCACTTTGTTGGGTTTCGGTGCTCGGAATGATCGGCGGAAGGTTGATGGGATGCGGGTTCGCGCCTAACTCAACCGATCATGTTGCCTTCTGTTTGGCCAATGAACAAATAAACATGACGCTTTTGAAAGCGTATTGCTGTGACGAGGGAATTTGATGTCATCGTGGTCGGCGGCGGCCATGCCGGGACCGAAGCTGCGCTGGCCTCGGCTCGTACCGGCGCCGATACGCTGCTGTTGACGCAGAACATCGAAACGCTTGGGCAGATGAGCTGCAACCCCGCAATCGGCGGGATCGGCAAGGGTCATTTGGTCAAGGAGATCGATGCGCTCGGGGGCGTAATGGCGCAGGCCGCCGATCTCGCGGGAATCCAGTTCCGCGTGCTCAATGCCCGCAAAGGGCCTGCCGTTCGCGCGACGCGCGCGCAAGCTGACAGGACGCTGTACAAGCGAGCTGTCCGTCGGGTATTGGAAAATCAGAACAATTTGGTGCTGTTTCAACAATCTGTGTCGGACCTGGTTGTCGAGGGGGAGCGGGCGGTTGGTGTCGTCACCCGGATGGGGCTCCGGTTCCGGGCGCGCTGTGTCGTGTTGACGGTGGGAACGTTCCTGGGTGGTATCATCCATATTGGGCTGTCGGCTTATGCTGGAGGACGTGCAGGCGATCCGCCGTCGAATGCATTGGCGATGCGGTTGCGTGAGCTGCCTTTTCGGGTCGATCGGTTGAAGACCGGAACGCCGCCGCGCATCGATGGGCGCAGCATCGACTACAGCCTGCTGGCCGAGCAGCCGGGCGATTGTCCGGTGCCGGTGTTTTCTTTTCTGGGGTGCGCGGACCACCATCCTGGGCAGGTGCCTTGTCATATTGCCCGAACCAACGCCCGAACGCACGAGCTCATCCGTGCGTCGATGGACCGGTCGCCGCTGTTCACCGGAGTGATCGAGGGCGTTGGCCCGCGCTATTGCCCTTCGATCGAGGATAAGATCGTCCGTTTCAGCGACCGGGATTCACATCAGATATTTGTCGAGCCGGAAGGGCTGGATACCCATGAAGTCTATCCGAATGGGATTTCCACCAGTCTTCCCTTCGATGCACAGTGCGCCTTTGTGCGTTCGATGCGGGGGTTCGAGGGGGCGCATATCACCCGGCCCGGTTATGCCATCGAATACGATTTTTTCGATCCCAGGGGATTGAAGACGTCCCTCGAGACCAAGCCGATGGCGGGTCTGTTTTTTGCCGGGCAGATCAATGGCACGACCGGCTATGAAGAGGCCGCGGCTCAGGGGTTGATCGCGGGACTCAACGCATCGCGGCAGGCGCGGGGGCTGGAACCCTGGACGCCGCGGCGAGACGAAGCGTATATCGGTGTGATGATCGACGATTTGATTACTCGAGGTGCGCAGGAGCCTTATCGAATGTTTACCAGTCGCGCCGAATATCGCCTATTGCTGCGGGAGGACAATGCCGACCTGCGGCTGACCGAGCAGGGCCGTACGCTGAGGCTTGTCGATGGGGAGAGGTGGCGGGCGTTCGAGGCAAAGCGCGAAGCCATTAGCCGGTTGCAGTCTCATTTGAACGAGAGAGGGGTGAGGGTCGATACGCCTGAGGCTGCTCGTGCGGACCGATTTCTGCGCACGCCGCTGACGAGGGAAGTCCGATTGATGGATCTGCTGCGCCGACCTGAGGTGACGATCGACCACCTTCGGGATTTGTCCGAGACCGTGGCAGGCGAGCCGGACCGCCAGGTGACGGAGCAGGTTGACATTCAGGCCAAGTACGCCGGTTATATCGACCGTCAGCAAGATGACATCGAGCGGGCCCGCCGTTATGAAGAGCTTCGACTTCCGGGTCGGATCGATTACCATAATGTAATCGGTCTGTCCAAAGAGGTGAGCGAAAAGCTGCAGCAACACCGTCCCGAAACCCTGGGACAGGCAGCCCGCATCGCGGGCGTGACGCCGGCGGCGATCTCGCTGTTGATGGTCCATATGAAGAAAAGAAGGTCTGCGCCGGTTGGCTAAAACGACGGTCCCGCCGGCGGATCAGCTAACCGCAAGGCTGGCCGGTGGGATGGACGAGCTTACCCTGCCGTACGATGTCCGGCTGTTGGAAAAGCTCATTCACTTTCTGTGCTTATTGGATCGATGGAACCGAATCTATAATCTGACGTCGGTTCGCGGGATCGAGCAAATGGTCGGTGCGCATCTGCTGGACAGCTTGGCCGCACTGACTTATGTTCAGGGTTCCAGGGTGATCGATGTGGGGACCGGCGGTGGTTTGCCGGGTGTGCCGCTGGCACTGGCATGTCCCGAAAAACATTTTGTACTACTGGACAGCAATGCAAAAAAGACGCGATTCGTGCAGCAGGCTGTGATCGAGCTGGCGTTGGATAACATCACGGTTGTTCATGGCCGGGTTGAAGCATTTCAAGGAAAAAAGCCGTTTGATACCGTGATGACGAGGGCGTTTTCGACACTCAGCGATACCCTTGTGCAGACAGCGCATTTGATCGCGCCCGGCGGCCGTTTGCTGGCATGGAAAGGACGGTTTCCCGTTGAGGAACTTAAGTGTTTGTCGCAGTCGCAAGGGCATTCGACACAGCACTGTACGATCATCTCCCTGCGTGTGCCGGGCATAGAGGCGGAGCGGCACCTGGTTTGCTGGTCGCCACCAGTCCGCAGCCCGGTTTGAAGACTCAAGGGATGACGATGGGAAGGATCATTGCAGTTGCAAACCAGAAAGGGGGGGTCGGAAAAACGACCACCTGCGTCAATCTGGCCGCATCTCTTGCAGCGATGAATCGCCGCGTATTGCTGATCGACCTGGATCCTCAGGGGAATGCAACCATGGGGTGCGGCATCGACAAAGCCGGCGTGAAACACTCGGCCTACGATTTGCTTCTGGAGAAGGTTCGGTGTGTGGATATCGTGCGGAAATTGGTTGAATTCGGATTCGATCTCGTTCCGGGGAACGCCGATCTGACCGCGGCGGATGTGGCTCTGATGGGGGCCGCCCGGCGGGAACGACGTCTGGCCAACGGGCTCTCCGGCGTCGATACGGATTACGAGTATATTCTGATCGACTGCCCCCCCTCGTTGAACCTGCTGACGCTGAATGCGCTGGTTGCAGCAAACAGCCTTCTGATTCCGATGCAATGTGAATACTATGCGCTGGAGGGGCTTTCCGGCTTGATGGGGACGCTGGCCAATATTCGCGCGACGGTGAATCCGGGGCTTCGGCTGGAGGGGCTGCTGCGAACCATGCATGATCCGCGCAGTCGCTTGACACGCGATGTCTCGGAGCAGCTGATCCGGTACTTCGGGGAAAGCGTGTTTCGCACCTTCATTCCCAGAAACATCCGTTTGGCGGAAGCGCCCAGTCATGGTCTGCCGGTGTTGCAGTACGATAAATCATCACGGGGGGCGGTGGCCTATCTCGCCTTCGCCGGTGAGATTATAGAAAAAGACGAAAAAAAACCCGGCGCTCATGATTAAAATATAAAGGTAACTATGGCGGCAAAAAAACGTGGTTTAGGCAGAGGGCTGGATGCTCTGTTGGGCGAAGTCCAGGTCGACCAGAGCGACAGCCAGGCGCTGCAGATGCTTCCGATCGAATATCTCCGGGTAGGGCAGTTTCAGCCGCGGAAAGCGATCGATCCAGCGCGACTTCAGGAGTTGGCGGATTCGATCAGCGCCCAAGGCATCGTGCAGCCCATCATCGTGCGCAAGGTAGGGAACGATCAATACGAGATCATCGCCGGTGAGCGCCGTTGGCGGGCTGCCCAGTTGGCCGGGCTGCATGAGATTCCGGTCGTTCGGCGCGATGTCAACGATCAGGTCGCGATGGCGCTGGGATTGATCGAGAACATCCAGCGTGAAGATCTCAACCCACTGGAGGAGGCGGAATCGCTGCAAAGGCTCTGCAAAGAGTTCAATATGACGCATCAGCAGGCTGCCGATGCGGTGGGCAAGTCCCGTACCGCGGTGACGAACCTTTTACGATTGATCGATTTGCACCCCGATGTCAAGCAGCTGCTGGCGGCCGGAGAGATTGAAATGGGGCATGCTCGGGCATTGCTCGGACTCGATGTCTCCAGACAGAGCGCCGCTGCGCAAATAGTGCTCGCACGGGGGTTGACGGTCCGGGCAACCGAAAAACTGGTGCAGGCGCTGTTGTCCGGAAAAAAGGCGAAACCGGTGGAAAGGCGGCCGGACCCCGATATCGAGCACCTGCAGACCAACGTCTCCGAGAAGCTGGGTGCCCGCGTTCAAATTAGGCACAGCAAGAACGGCTCCGGCAGCCTGGTGATCAGCTATTCCAGTCTGGAGCAGCTGGAGGGGGTGTTGGAGAGGATTCATTAGGGTCCGCTCGCGGTTCCCGATATGGAAGATGGAGCCGTAAGGTACGCGCACCGCGCACCATCTGACTGTTCTCTCTCCGCTGGCTGCTGATGGCGGAACCGCTTCGCGTTCCGCCCTACATTATCGACTGCCCCTTGGATCACTCTAGGTCCAGTTTTTTCAATCGATAGCGCAAGGCCCTGAAAGTGATGCCCAACTGTTTGGCGGCAGCGGTTTTGTTCCATCTGGTATTTTCCAGCGCGATAATGATCGCTTTTTTTTCGACTTGATCCATGTAATGTTCCAGCGATAGATTCTCATCGGGCAGCTCGGCCGATTCGAAAAAAACGCACGGAGCGTCGCATCCGGATTCGGGAAAATTAAGGTCTTCGACCTGAATTCTGTCGTCTTCGCACAAGGCGACGGCGCCTTCGAGAAGGTTCTCGAGTTCGCGCACATTGCCGGGAAACGCATAATCTTTCAGGGCGGAAAGGGCCGCCTCGGTCAGTTCCGCTTTGTCGTGTCGATTCCGGTTCGCCAGTTTGGACAGGATGTTGTCGGAGAGCATGGGAATATCCTCCCTGCGCTCGCGCAGCGGTGGAACGGAGAGTTCGATCACGTTGATCCGATAGTACAGGTCCTGCCTGAATTCGCCGCGTTCCACCATTTGCGCCAAATTCTTATGGGTGGCACTGAGTATGCGGACATCGATGGCTGTTTCGTGCTGGGCGCCGACGGCACGCACCGATCGCTCCTGGATCGCTCGCAGCAGTTTCACCTGGAGCGCTTGCGGCAGATCGGCGACTTCATCGAGAAAGAGAGTCCCGCCGTCGGCTGCTTGAAACAGGCCGGTTTTATCGGCGATTGCCCCTGAAAAACTGCCTTTCTTATGTCCGAAAAACTCGCTTTCCATCAATTCGGACGGAATCGCGCCACAGTTGACAGCAATAAAGGGCTTTTCCCGGCGCGGGCTTTTTTTGTGGATCAACCGCGCCACCAGCTCTTTTCCCGTTCCGGAATCGCCGCTGATGTAAATCGGCGCCTGACTGTGTGCCAGCTTGGCAATTTTCGAGCGAATCGCCCGCATTGGGTTTGAATCACCCAACAAAACATTTCGTGACCGACGATCATAAGCCGGATCGCTGCGAAGTTTCAAGGCTGCTGTTACCAGCTTGCGCAATTCCTGGAGGTCAACGGGCTTCGACACGAAATCGAAGGCCCCGTTTTTTAGTGCTCGGATGGCAGCCTCGATACTCCCGTGCGCGGTAATCACGGCAACCGGCAAATTCGGATGGCGCTGTTGAATGTGCTCGACCAGCTCCAGTCCATCACCGTCCGGAAGTTTCATATCGGTCAGGCACAAGGAAAAATCATTGTACCTAAGCAATTCGTGCGCGCTCGAGAGGTCGGCAGCGCTTTTGACGTCAATCGACATGCGGGAAAGCGTCATTTCCAGCAACTCTCGAATATCCGGCTCATCATCAACGATCAGTGTCAGTGGTTTACTCATATTTCGATCATGGTCTCTTTCGCATCGGGCAGGCAGAGACGAAAACAGCTGCCGCCTTCGGATAAAGGTTCGTAATTCAGTTTGGCCTGGTTCAATTCGGCCATCTCTTTGGCGATGAACAGTCCCAGTCCCGTTCCCGATGATGAGGTGGTGAAAAAGGGTTCGAATATCCGCGGTGCATCGTTATCACTGATGCCCGGGCCGTTATCGATGACCTCGATGCATGGGCTGTGCTGATAATACCGGGCCTTGATCTGGATCCTGGCCCCCTCCCCTCTGCTGTGTTTGAGTGCATTGGTACTCAGATTATTAAGGATTTGATTGAGATGGCCGGCGTCCATGAGAACCAGCATATCATCGGCCTGTAGGTCACAATCGAATGGGCATTCAACGAGGCGCTGCTCCTTCTGGAAGGTTTTAATGAAATCTTCCAACCAGGGTTTGAGCGCAATTTTTGCCTGTTGTGCCGGCGTTCGCCTCGAAATCTGCAGTACGTTTTCGATGGTGCGATTGACCCGCTTGGTATGATCACGAATGATCTCGGTGAGCCGAAGGTCCTGTTGGCTGAGATCGGCTGATTCCGCCAGCAGCTGGCCGGCATGGCTGATCGCTCCCAGAGGGTTGCGTATTTCATGGGCGATGCTGGCCGTAAGGCGGCCCAACGAAGCCAGCTTGCTCTGCTGCACCCGCTGATTGATCAAAGTGCTGTCCTCCAGAACAATCATCCGGAAGGTTTCATCGGTTTCGCTGAATTGGCTGAACCGAACGTGGACGGATGCGTCCTCTGTAGTGCGCAGCACAGCCGGTTCGTTGCCGCCATCGGATATCCAGCGCCGGTAATGCCGCAGCAACTGCGGTGAAAGGGCGGCAAGGCTTGCAGGCGTTGAGGCCAGCCTGAACAGACGCCGCGCCGATGCATTCATCATGACGATGTGCCGGCTCCGGTCCAGTACGATCACGCCCGACTGCAGATGTTCGATGATGTATTCGTTGATTTGCTGGAGATTGGCCAGCTCAGCAGTGCGCTGTTCTGCAATCGCTTCGTTTCGCTCGGCACGTCTGGCCAGCACATGGGCAAGTAAAGCGATGGTAAAAAACGAAGCGCCGAGCATGCCGGAGTAGGTATAGGCGGTCGTGGGAAATGCATGGTAGAGATCCGCATAAACCTGCTCGACAAGAACGGCGAGACTGGCCAGTGCAGCAAAAAACAAGGCGCAGCGACTGCCGGCCAACAAACCGCCGGCTGCCACGGAAACGGCCATCAGCGTACCGATTCCACTTTCGATTCCACCGCTGCTGTACATCAACAAGGTAAGCACGATCAGATCGATAACCATCTGCATCAGAACCTGAAACCCGTAACCGGGGCGGCGCGAGAACAACAGCACCGCGCTGCCGCAGGCCAGCCCCAGATAAACGCAGCTGCTGATTGCATACAGCGATGGATCATGCTGACCGAGCAGTGAAGGCCCTGTTCCAAGAAAGAAGAGCAGGGCGAAGGCACCTGCAAGCATAAAACGATAGAGTGAAAATACCGATAACCACCGCCAGGCCTGTGTACTCGGGATGTGATAGCCGCGGGAGAATGGGCACGGCGTCACAAAGGATTCTGAATCAGCCATCCGAAACACTTCCCTTTGGTAGTGATTTGGTTCATTCCGGCCGATGGCGTACGATTTGGAAGGATTAAACTTTTGCATGTCGTTCTTCCTCACTGAGACACTAGGAGGCTGTCCGATAACAGACTGATCTACTGCGGCCGAGCCTGATTGAGCCAGATTTTCCGATCATTTTTGTTAAATAGTGCCTGAATGAAAATAGCTTAATCGAGTACCACCGATCATTAAAAATCCGCCCCCGGATCAAAAATATGA
>Ga0209633_10004485_pt1 | contig 12520 bp, 18 predicted proteins | sample Cruoilmetagenom1_FD_187290 | JGI IMG/M metagenome (GOLD analysis project Ga0209633, IMG submission 187290) | Oil polluted marine microbial communities from Coal Oil Point, Santa Barbara, California, USA - Sample 1 (SPAdes) (version 2) | ecosystem: Environmental > Aquatic > Marine > Oil seeps ... | reverse complement strand
CCAATTTCATCAATAAAGTCACTCAGGCCACAAAAGCGGCAACACATTCAAACCTTGAAGATCCCGCAGAAGAGCTGCGCCAGGGAGTCGCGACAATCAACCAACAAATCACCAAGGCCATGGATCTGGCGATAAAATTGGACAATCCTGCCCCGGCACTCAATAAAATAAATGAATTGGAGTTGCAGCGAAAACCGCTAGAGGATCACATCGCTCACTTAGAACTTGAGTATTCAATGCAGTCCACACTCGCAAACATTACCGAGACTCAAGTATCCGATATTCTAAAAGGCTTCTCGGAAAACTTTCGATCAATACCGAAAGAACGGTGGAAAGAATTAATAAGGCCTCTGGTTGAGCACATTACGCTCGACCCAAAGACCTTAGACTGCTGTGTCCACTACAGGTTTGCAGTGGACGACAGGCTATGTATGGCGTCCCCAAGGGGAAGCGGCCTTATTCCGCAGTTTTATGTATCATCCAAGATAGTCGGTTTGGCGTAGTACGGGGTCAATCTCCACTCCCCCAGTAGAACAGCCACTACCAGGAGTTTCATAAGATGAATATCATTATTCACATTTCACCACCACAACGTGATTTACTGAGCATTTTAGAAAAATCGCATCAAGGCCCCGTTTTTCAAGGGCAACCTAATACCTAAATCCGGCCAAATTAGGAAAATACGTGTAAAAACGGATCTATTTCCCGGCTCTCGATTGATTCGTCTGAAATCGTGAGTGCTATTTTTTTCATCACTGATTTGTGAATGAAATTTTTTTGAGTTGTAAACGATTACCGCTCGAATAGCGGTGATTTTAAAAAAAAATGGGTGGGAAATAGCAAGACAGATGTAGTGGACGGGAGGACAGGACATCCGGACAGGACAGAATGAATTTTTTGTGAGTTGTGAACGGTTACCGTTCGAAACGCGGTGAATTTTTCAAAAAATGGGGTGGAAAATGACACGGCAGGTGTCGCGGACATGAAGACAGGACAGCGCTAAAACCCCCGTGGGGGATGGGGGGCAAACCCTGGGCATGAAGACGCTTTTTGTCTTAATGCCCAGGGCGGTCAATGCTCTTGGCCGTGTTGTTCGCGGTAGCGTACAACACACTAACTTTCTTGTACGGCTTACAACGAAGCCGCTAAAGAATAACGCTCGCACGGCCTAGCCCGGCGCAGCACTTGCTTGGCTGGAGGCGTTTTATATACAGGAAGACTTTGCAAGCGCCGTGACGGGCGGGTGAGTATCCACCATCATCTAATAAACTTGATCATGGCTACCAACATTAATCAATATGATCTCTTCGTCCCCGATCTCTAGCTCCAACACAATGCGGTAACTCATATTGATCGATACCGATGACAAGCCTTTCAATCGACCTTCCAGGCTATGCAAGCGTAGCGAACGATGATAGGGATCAAGTTCTAACAGCTCCAGGGTTTTACGATACTGATTGTGTAGTTCTGGATGTTTTCGTAAAAACTTGTTTGCTCGTTTAATATAACTATCCGGGTAAATGAGCCGGTAAGCCATTAATCCGTGACTCGTTTCATATGAGCATCCACACTTTCATGCCTGACACGACCCGCTGCAATATCGGCCTTCACCTCCAGCAAGGCAATTTCCAACTCATATTCTCTCAGTTTGCTGTATTTATTCAGATCAATAATCACGTATTTTTCCTTACCACGCACGGTAATAATGGCTTCATCACCGCCTTGCAATGCATTTTCTACCACGGAGACACCTTTGGTTTTTAACTCACTCGCTGTAATGCTTGTCATACCTACCACCTCAATAGCACTCTATAGAACACTATTAATAATACTCTACAAAGTGCGATATTGACAGCAATTCAGGACAATTTAGCAGTCTGGTTCCTCCGAATCGACTTCGCCCAACGCCACCGGCGTGGGTCTGCCGGTGGATCTCTTTGAGGGCCTAGTTGCTAACCTTGGTATAGATCTGGGTGGAACTCAGGTTGCTGTGGCCCAGCATTTCCTGGATATGGCAGATATCCGCGCCATTATCCAGCATGTGGGTAGCCATGGCGTGGCGTAACAGGTGGCAACCACCGGGCTTGCTGATCCCGGCTTTTTCCTTATAATCACGGATTTTTTGGCCGATTTCGATGCTTCTAAGGGCATGGCCCTTTTCGTGAGATACAGGCGGGGACTTTGGCCTGCCCGGGGGCGTTGTGTGCTCGCCAGTCGCTTAAGTATCGGTCTATCCAGTCCAGGGCCGTGCTCACCGATGGGGATGCGGCGATCTTTATTACCTTTGCCCTGGCGCACCAGCACCATGCCCTCGGCCATGTCAATATCATCAATGGCCAGATGGATGAGTTCAGCACATCTGATCCCGGTGCTGTAGAGGGTTTCGATGATGCTGCGGTCTTGCAGGCCCGTCGCACTATCCAGATCGATGACGTCGATCACACGCTTGATTTCCACCTGACTCAGCGGGTGGTGGGTGAGTGTGTAGGGGTTTTCGGCAGGGCCATTTCAGCGGCGGGATTAACGGCTATCCAACGATGTTTTGTCAGCTAGGTAAAGTATTGTTTGATGACCAACAGATGTCCTTTTTGGGTCGCGGCCTTAATACGTTTACCGCCGTAGGTGTACTGGTGCAGGTAACGCCGATAGCAATCAAGATGGGCCTCGGTAATACTGGTGGCTAGATTTAAGACCCGTTCCTCAGCCCACTGTTGGAACAATGCCAGGCGCTTTTGATAACCATAGATGGTCAGGGTGCTGTAGTTTCGTAACTGTAGATCCTGCACATACTTGTCGATCCCGTCGGTGATTGTGATCATTCCGGTTTTATTGGCCATGGTGTTTAACCTGCGATCCTGCCGTGTAACGGAGGGGTTTGTTGATTGTCCTTGATAGGTGTTTTGGTGTTGTTTGGCGGCTTTTTGCTGTTAAGCCACGTGGGGGCTTGGCTTTGCGGTTTTTTTGCTGCTCTGACGCCCCCCTGACTTGGGGCTGTCTTTTGGTTTTTTTGCCCTGACTTTTCCTCAACATATGCACATTTTTTAAGGGTGTTGACATCAATTAACCCTGGTAAGGTTTTACTGTGTTGCTCATCCATCATGTGCAGTGATTCATACTGGACTCGGTGCCCCGCGGCCGCCCGTGTGGACTAACAGGTATTCCATATCTTCCAGAGTTAGGCCATCGGGAGAGAGGTCACTGTCGTCACCTTTTGATCCGTAATAACGCCCACCCCAGCGGGCTTAATCATGTCAGCCTCGGCCTGTCGGGTATAATTCCACAAAAAAAGACTTACCCGATTTTAACTGGAGTAGATAAATAATGCTTTTGGTTTTCTGTGCATTAATATGTGTTCTTGTTATTCTAAGACAGATGTTTAACTCATGGGCTGTTTACAAACAACCACCTTGCTTTGGGCGAAAAAAGTTATTCATTCCAGATAAAACATCTTACCGCTTTGCCAAGAAACCCAACTGGGTGCCAAAGGAGGTCATTCGAATGAAAGCATTGATGCCAACACTCGGTTGCAGGAAGCTGGCGGACAGTTTTAATCGGCGTTTTGCCAAAACAAAACAGATCACCGTGGGCAAAACTTATGTCAACGGGATTGTTCAGCAACATCAGCATGAGATCCAGGTTATTCGAAAAAACATCAAGCACCGTAGACCCAGCCCAGTACCAAAGAATCTTGTTTGGGGCGTAGATTTGACGGGAAAAACTGATTCTCAGGGCAAGTTGCATAATCTGCTTGGGATTGTAGAGCATCATTCACGGGGCAATCTCACTTTAACGGCACTCAATGATAAGGCGAGTATTACCCTGCTTCGTTGTTTGCTGGATACGATTGAACAATTTGGTAAACCGAAGATGGTTCGTACTGACAATGAATCAGTTTTTACTTCTAAATTGTTTTGCTTTAGTTTGTGGCTGCTCGGCATTAAGCATCAAACCATTGATAAAGGGTGTCCATGGATGAACGGAAGAATTGAACGCTTCTTTGGTACATTGAAGGAGAAACTAGACTTATGGGAAGTGGATTCATTGGTGCAACTCAATGGCGCTCTCGGTCAATTCCGTTTTTGGTACAACCATGTACGGCCCCATCAACACCTTGATGGTCGAACCCCAGCTGAGTTCTGGCAGGGGCAGGATATTTTCAAGACTAAACCGAAGCAGGAATATTTTTTTGAAGCATGGGAAGGATTATTAACGGGGTATTACCTGCAATTGTAGCCCTATATTTGATTCCAAAAATAACGATTGTGGGCTGCAAATGGACTGTCCGGGGGGAGGGGGTATGCCGAATCGGCCCTATTGGTGTTTTAATGTGAGGTTGCGTGGTTCGTAAAACTTAAAAATATGAATTTTTTATGTTTTATGAAACAAAACAGCTTGAATTTAAACACGCTGCTTTAAAAAATGGATGCTTTTTACACAGGCTAACTGTAACGGACAGGCGGACGGGACAACAATGATCAGGCAATCCAGGTCGAGAACGAAACATATAACGCCAATTGCGTTTAACACAGCGATATAAACAGGTTCTCCGAGGGACATCAAGAAAGATAACAAGATCTGCTTCCTTTCGGATAATTCTCGATACGCCATCGATGACCCATGTGTCTTTAGCCACAAGTTCTTGTATTAAATGCCTACGCTCGTCAGGTCCTGGTTCTTTCCAGCCCGGCTCCCATAGAATGGAATCCAATCCATAAGTTGGTATATCAAGCAATGTACCAATTTCAGATGCCAGCGAAGTTTTGCCTGCACCGGCATTACCTGTAATGTTTATTCGACGGAACATTGCGACCGAATGCTTAACATGAGCCGCCCAGCACCGCAAACGCTGTGGTCCTGGGCGGCTGGATGTGATTGTTATAAGCAATACTTGGCATAGTGATGTACATCAAAATATTCCTCGTCCTTGAAAACTTCTTGTTTTAAGACACCCTCTAATTCAAAGCCGTTTTTCTCCAAGACCTTCATAGATGCCTTGTTTGGGGCAAGCACAGGTGCAAACAGTTTTCTGTATCTGTTTTCTGAAAAAACTAAATCGCACATTAGTTTCAGCGCATCCGTTGCAATATGACGTCCCCAATATTCTTCACCTAACCAATAACCAACTTCTGCAATATGACTTTTCCATCCTGGCTCTCTATTAATGCCAACGCTACCGATGAACTCGCCATGATATTCAATAACTTTGATCTCAGCCCCGTTTTCTTTAGCTCCAATCGCTATCCACCAATCTGCATCCTTTCGAGTATATGGATATGGGAATGTATAGACCAGATATCTCGAAACGCTCATATTATTGGCGAGCTGTACTAATCTATCAGCGTCGGATTTTTTATATTCTCTTAATTTAATCATTGCTTATAAAGTTTTAATAAGAGGCCACCGCAGTTTAACGGTCCCAGAACACGCTTTTTGCATGCGATCTTGATTGGCTTGCAGCACCTTTAGAAAACTATGGTATGATCAACAAGGTATTTTCCATTTTGATTTACTAATACCATTTCAGCAACGAACTCACCTTGTGATTTAGTGAACCACTGCTTCCATATAATGGCAGCAGATTCAGGACGTTTGAATACTGCTACAGGTTCCCGATTTGAAAAATAATCTTTCTCCCTCTGATATTGCTCACAAACATTTTGAAGATACTCTTTAGTTACAATGCTCTTCATTCTATCTGTAAAATCTCTAATATGCATTTCGTGATCAATCTTGGTTGACGCATCCATTAGGTTATCCATAATTGGATTGGCGATTTCTAGAATTTCTTTTTCCGACATTTCTTCAAAGCTCATCACTATTCCTTTTGAGTGTTAACTGTCAACTATTCTGACCCATACAGTCCGTATAGACAGCCACTTTTCTGTATCTCTTCTACATAAAATATTATCTGAAGGATTTTTATGAAATCGTATATCTCCTGAAAAATGTGTGTTCATTATTCCGAGAATTTCATTGAAGGAATGATTCAGTATCATTTTTAAAATAGTACGTCATCAGCTTTGACTTAATCATCATTCACCCACAATAAATATAACGCACTACTCAGCCGACATGTTATCGGTCATATGAATTGGGTTGTTAAGCGTATACCACTCAACAGCTTTAGCTTCATAGTATTGCACGAATTCATGTTTACCTAAACAATAACGGTCTATATCGTTATCACACGTTTCAGCAACTGACCGTTTTAAAATCTCATACTCACTAGCCACTTCTGGGAAAGCGATAAGGTAGTCACGAAAAGCTATATGCCTTGTGACGTTAAAATCGCCAATCGGAAATACGTGAATTTGATGTGTCCTGTTATTACCACCCTTTTGAAAGTACCTTCTGCCCGCGATACCAAACTCACCTTTGGCAATGTATCCGATAGTTTCCATCTGAACATTGCATGAATCAATAAAAGAAACATTTTCCAGTTCTATAAGGATATCAATGATCGGCTTGGCGGCTAAACCAGGGACCGAAGTGCTCCCAATATGATGAATAGTAGCAATTGTATTTTTTAATACATTGTAAAGGATGAGTGACTCTCTTTGAAAATCTTCTAACCAACGCGAATTATAGTCAACTATCTCAATTTTTAGATCTGCCATTACAAATTCTCCGTTGCATTTAACGCCGTTATAATTTGCCGGGTGAAGCGAAGCGTAACGAGGTCAAATTAATAACTTTATTATGTGCTTTGACTGTATTTTTCATTGTGCTTTTATTGGCTTTTTACTTTTAGCTAAGAAAATCAATGGTATTGCAAGAGGCTCCCAAAAAACAACGATTAATCTCCAAGTAAGTGTGGACTTAATGTTCCTTCTTTTGGCTATGTAATAACAAATACACGCACTAATCAGCCAAATCAAAACCGGAATATACGCACTCATACAGTTTTCTCCAATTTCATTTTACTTTTTCTCTTAATAGACACATAACACCTGTAGTAACGGCAGCCGAAGCAACGCAAAGGCCGTCCGGTACGCGTTGTTTTCTCACAAAGTCGATTACATTGTTAAATGATTTACCCAAGTTTCTTCTCTAAGTAGTGACGTTGATGGTTACCAGAGTAACCCGATAAGCTGCCAAACACCGTATACCCCAATTTTTGATAAAAACCTAACGCTTGAAAACTAAAAGTATCAAGAGTTGAACCTACACAGCCTCTACTAATGGCTTCTTCTTCAGCGGCACGCATTAACTTACTGCCCAATTTTTTGCCTCGCTCGTTCTCACTTACCCACAAATACTCAACATGGAGCCAGTTCCAGAAAGTTTTGCCCGTTAAGCCCGCCACAATTTCACAATCGATATTTCTAAAGTAGACGGATATTGGCTTAAACCCGTTTTCAACAAACTGAAGACTATACTGACGTGTTTTATTGATGATGAACTCGTCATCCTTTTCTCTTGGACTTTCTGTGACTTCAAGTTTCATAGTCATGTAACTAATACAATTTTTTCTTCAAGTCTAGGCATGAATGCTCCTCTATGTATAACAGTTAAACATTTATACACCATCGAACGCAGGGGCGTATTTAATGCATTTGTTAAATTGTTTTGACGGTATATGTAACAACCGGTCGGTATCTCTAAAGAAGAATTTTCATTATTATACGAAAATATTTGAAAATTCAGACGATTGAACTGTCTCTATATTCAATTGGCCTTCTAGACCTGCTGTTCGGTGTGCACTAGCCTCCAGCCATTCGGGAGACATGGTCATTTCCATCATATGCTGACGAGAAGGATACATGACAATTGCAACCTCATCCCATAGATCTTCAACGAACCCCATCCTCAAGTGTGTAACATCACCAACAAACAACAATTTGCCTCCAAATTTTGGCAGGAGCTTATTCACTGCATTTGCGTAAATTTGGTAAGCATCTTTCCCGCTTAGCGTTGATTCTCGGCCATCCTGATAATCAGCATTTACTTTATATTTCAGTAGATTTACTAAATATATTGGTTCATTTTGGCCTGGTTTATGTAATGCCTTTATTTGCTCAGCATTTGGCCCAATAGCATTTTCGACGATCATTAACATGTCCTCCTTGAATAAAAGAAATAGTACATAAATTTTCCGTATGATATTTTTGTTAAATTTTACTGTACCTTTCCAGGCTAGATTTTGGCCAAACATTTGTTGGAGCATAATTTTCTTCAAAACCAGGGATGCTTGCCAGGACAACTATCCATGGCTGCTTCTTTTTAACCCATATATGCGCACCCGGAGATACCCAGGATTTATTGTTCAGCGACCCGGGCCGCACTACGACTATACCTTTTACCTGCTTGGACTTTAAGGGTTTTAAGGTGTTCTGTTTTCAAATTTGCCAATAAGTTAGAATCTGGCTGAATAATTCCATAATACATAATTTATTTTACATTCTTAAAATCATTGATAAAACCATCGATTCGCCTGACACATTTACGCTTAAAATCGTCAGACCGGCCTGAAGTTAAAAACTCCAGATGGCTGGTCAAGTCAACCATTTTTGAACGCCTGACCCAATCCTCAATTAACCCATTCTTGCCTGCGGAAATGGCTAATTCAATATCGCGATGATACCCCGGCGGGGTATGCCGAAGCAGATTACCCAAATCCATATAAGGTGTTCCAGAGTGACAGTATTCCCAGTCCAGGATGGCGCTGACAGTATTGTTATTAATCAGTATATTGCCTGGGTTAAAATCACCATGTACCAGACATGCATGGGTCTCCAACTCCCGATATAGAGGGGCAAGTTGCGTCACAATCTCAAAAACTTCGTCTGTCTTTCTTTTCCCCAGCCAATCCTGCACCTCCACAGTGTTCAATTGTTGGTGGATATAGTCACTGATGCCGCCAAAGGGGAATGCTGACACAGTCCCATCCAGATCAATCTCCCCTGCGGATTGAAACGTACGTGAAGCCAGGTGATTGATTAGCTCGGCAGCGATGCCTGTACATTCAGGAACCTCAGTCAAACTCTGGTCTTACCCCAATAAACCGCACACTCAGTTAAGCGGCACAGTACTCTTCAAAACGCATTGGTGATTTATACCCCAATGATGAATGTTTGCGCTGCCGATTATAAAACACTTCGATGTAATCGAATATAACAGAACGAGCTTCTTGTCGTGTACGATAGTCATCATGATGGACTTGCTCTACTTTCAAGCTATGAAAAAAGCTTTCCATCGTTGCGTTATCGTAGCAATTCCCTTTACGACTCATGCTGCAGATTAAATCATTACTCGCCAATAATGCTTGATAGTCACTCGCGTAATATTCTTTACCCCGGTCTGAGTGTACTATAACCTCGCCGTCAGGTTGGCGCAGATCTAGTGCATTCTGTAACGCATCCTGAGCCAGCCTGCTGGTTAAACGGTCTGACATTGACCAACCAATAATACGTCTTGAATACAAGTCCAGTACCGCGGCTAAAAACAACCAGCCCTCTCGGGTCGGAATATAGGTCACATCGGCAACCCATTTTTCATCACAGCGTTCAGCGGTGAAATCTTGTTCCAGCAAGTTCTTGGCAGGAAACCGACTCTTCCTCGAATCCGTTGTGACACGAAATTTCTTAATCGTTTTAGGCACGATACCCGCTTGTTGCATCAAGCGAGCGACTCGATTTAGGCTGCATTTGTAACCTCTATCTAATAACGCCTCATGAATTCTAGGCGCACCGTAGACTTCTCGATTAGCCTTGAAAATTTGTCTTATCTCATCGAGCAAACGTTTGTTCTCTGTCTTACGCCTGGAATCACTGCGCGTTAACCAATCATAATAACCGCGCGGTGAAACGTCTAATACATGGCACAACAAAGTAATGCTATGTGTCGCTTTATACTCGGAAATAAAACCGTACTTCACCTGAGTTCCCTGGCAAAGTACATTGCGGCCTTTTTTAATATTTCATTCTCCTCCTTAAGTCGAGCGACTTCCTTCTCTAGCGCCTCTGTATCGCTCGTTTGCTTGGGCCGCCGTCCTTTTCCCGGAAAAGCCGCCTCACCATGCCTGTCAATTTCAGCTTTCCATTTGTATAGCTGATTTCGTTTAATCCCCAACTCTCTTGCCAGCTGAGCACTTTCTTTATCGCCTTGCTCGAGTAGCCGTACGGCTTCACGCTTAAATTCTATGCTAAATACTTGTCTGGCTTTTTTCGTCATTATTTCTCTCCTCAGGGCATGGTGACCCTTTTTGAGAGTATGCGTCAAATCGGGGTAGGTTTAGAGTTAAATATTCTCTAATATTAGAAACAATTGTTCTTTGTCCCCGTTATTGGACTATTGGACCGTTATTGACCCAAGTGATCTGGTCTTACCCCATTTGTTCGGCTTAATTGTAAACTCTATTGTTTTAGTCAACAGTATAAAAGTAGTTGATTGTTTCACTGTCCCCATATGCCAAGCAATTACCAGTACCAAAAATTGCAACGTTTTTACCAGATGCATAGGCTGATAAGAGCCCCGAAAGCAGTACCTTACCACCTGAAGTAGTTGCGTCTATCGCAAATCTTGATGGTTGATTTATTGCACATGTCGGAATATCACTTCTCGTTCCGCTAGTGTACGCAATAACAATGCCATCACTCATAAAGTGCACTAATTTAAGGATTCCGCTGGTTGCTGACCCCGCATACAAATTTGCAGAAAACATGATGATTGCTATTACAAATATGTTTTTCATACTTAATTCCCCTTATGTACTTTTTGATTATCTAGCGAGCCATAACACCCTTTTTCCGTTTTTCGTGTTCCATTTTTCGAGTTGGCATCTCGCATCTCCTTTGCTGTGCTTTGCGTTTGTTTTATGCCATTCAGCATCATTCCGTCAACGTTGGTTAAAAATTATTCCCTCCGTCCCTGACCCTGTTTTCTGTTTACTTACTAATGATAATAGTGGTAGCTCCGCTACACAAATCATCATCAAAGCTTTTAATGCGCACTATTTTATCCGTAGTCAGCGCAGTAAGGGCAATCGAAAATGCTTGATTATGAGACGCAACGGATGGCGCCTTAGATTCAGGAAACACTAACCAGGTGTTAACACATATACCTTTTCCACCCTCAACCTTAACTGCAAAAGTAGCGTCATGTGAATAAGTGTCAGCAACCTCTAATACTTTTGCCCCAGTTACTAAGTTTCCGGCAAACGTACTTTCCATTGTGATAGTTAACAACAGGGGTATTAAACACTTGGTTAAATTACTCATTTTATACTCTCCTTTGTATCTCTAACAGTGATGTAGATAGGGATCAGAAACAATTGTTCTCTGACCCAATTTTTGTTCTAATCCCTCAACACATTCAATTCAACAGTAGATGTAGGATGCTAGGTAAATAATATTCAACTGGTAGAGTATTTGATTTTTCCATTAACACTATAAAAGTTATTGATGCCAAGTCCGACATTTCGATGAGAACTGGCTCGTGACTATCAGCCTCTTGATTAGCCCTACCCCTCGCATCCTGATACAAATACTGAGTAATGAACGATGTAATAATTATTTTCAGTGGCCCGGTTCCTGTTGTCGCACTTTCATACATTGTCATTATATCACCATCAGCGCTATAGGCACCGTAAAGCGTAGCTCCAGTCTTTATATTTTCCCAGGCTTCTGCATATTTGAACAAGTCGTTATTAAATTGAGTTGTATCTTTGTTTACGTATAACTTAGTCATATAATCTAATGGGTTATCCACATACTGACCAATAAATTCATTCTCATTGTGGAGACTCACTGTAAAGCCATTTTGCTCTGTGTAAACTATTTCACCAATCATAATTCTGACATCTTCCCTAGGAAGATAAGTTATTCTACCATTCTCATCTGTCTCAACAGTCACCAAATCATAGTTTACCGGTGCCCCTTTTAAAAAGTCATCGTTGTTATAATTTCCATTATATAAGTGCACATTACATGTAATATCACGAAAATAGGCATCAGATGTATAGTGACGAGCTACAAAATCTGAAACTGCCACACTCCAATGAGCATAAAATGATATCGTGCAACCTGTAACTAACGTTTTATTCAAGTTTCGAAAATATTTAGTATCACTACCACCATGCCCAATAAAATAATCTGTTCCATTATCAACACTTGTCCCAGCTACCTCCGCAGCAATATCTATCGCACTCGAAACGGCACTTGTAATAGCATTTTCTGTAAAAGTATCTACAGTAGTTTCCACAAGAGGGTTATCTATAATCCCTGCCCTGCCTGAATGTGAAAAAACCAAGCCTACAATAAGCACTAATAAAGTAACAATATCCTTTAAATTTTTAATTTTATACACTCTGTTGTTCTTGTGATTTAAAAGCAATGCCTGCTTTATTTTAGTAACTAACTTTAGTTTCATATGAATTATCTCCACAATTGACAATCAAGGGATCAGTTCCTGAGGGATCCCCACGTTTTCATCCCGTAAAATCATACTGCCCCATCATTTTCCAAATCTCGTTGGCGGCATAAATAAAATCATCGTGATCCATCGTAAATCGTTCATCACT
>Ga0209633_10004483_pt1 | contig 12526 bp, 5 predicted proteins | sample Cruoilmetagenom1_FD_187290 | JGI IMG/M metagenome (GOLD analysis project Ga0209633, IMG submission 187290) | Oil polluted marine microbial communities from Coal Oil Point, Santa Barbara, California, USA - Sample 1 (SPAdes) (version 2) | ecosystem: Environmental > Aquatic > Marine > Oil seeps ... | reverse complement strand
CCCCATCGAGGTCGGTAAGCAGGATTTGGGAATTTATGGCCCAAATGGGAGCCGTTGGCCAGCCAGCGAGATTGTTGCCGTCTTTGTCCCACACATAAACCTTATCGGACGGAGAACCACTTAATACCTGATCTCCAATGGCAACATCCAGATTACCATCGCCATCAATATCACCAACGGCTGGTGGGGCATAAATCCAGTTGCTTACAAATTTTGGCCAACCGGGAAAAAGTGAGCCATCATGTTGTAAAATATGCACGGCACCATTACCGGCAGACAATGAATGGTCGCCCACAATAATTTCCCTGTTCCCATCGCCATCCAAATCAGCAAGCACGGGGGATGAATAGGAAAATACACGGTCGTTTCCGGGTGTGAAAGGGAATCCGTCCAGGGTATTCCCATTTACATCATAAGCGATAATACTATAATAAGAAACGGCCACAATTTCGGGGACATCATCTCCGGTAATATCTCCAACGGCCACTGAAGATGCGGGGATATAATCCATCATGACCGGAAAACCGGGATAGGAAGTGCCATCACCATAATAAACCCCCACATAACCATCAGGGTAATTTCTTTCTTCAATAATTATTTCCAGCACATCATCACCATTAAGGTCGGCAAGCACGGGGGTTTTTGTTGCCCCGCCACCCAAGGTTATCGGAAATCCCGAAACAGGACTCCCATCTTTTTCAAAGGCAAATACTTTTCCACTGTTTCCGGTTCCGGCAGTCCGTGTGGAGACCACAATTTCTATTTCACTGTCACCATCAATATCTCCACAGGCGGGTGCACCATAAGCATAAAGCTGCAAGGTAACAGGCCAACCATCCACCTGGCTTCCGTCCATGTTCCAGGCATAAGTTTTTTGCCCAATCGTATAGATTGTTTCCAATTCGGGATCGTCATCCAGATTGCAAAAAATGCCACCTCTTTGTGTGTCGCCGTTGAGCTGTATGGGCCATCCGGGATATATCTCAATATTGGATTTGTTTTTCGCGACAAGATTTTGATAAATATTTTCATCAATCAGTACCTTTCCGTCCACATCGGGGATGAGATTTTCGGGAACCGTTTTGAATTCACTTATATCCACAACCTTTTTCTGCGAAAAAGCAAGGAATGTATTAAGGACGAGAAAGGCAATCATTGTAATTTTAAGGGTAGAAGTTTTCATGGTGTTTATTTTAAAATGAACCCTAAAATTACAAATTCCATGGAAATAAAAAAGCCGGCTTAATATTAAGTCGGCTTTAAAATATTTTTTTTGAAATGATTATTTCTGAATAACTATCTTTTTGATCACATTCACATTATCACCATAAACATGAAGATAATAAACACCTTGGGAATAACTGCTTAAATCAATATCCCTTTGGAATTCTTGTGTAGCAACAACTTTATCGGCCTGATAAACTACTGTGTTGAGGGAATTGAAAATCCGTATATCAATTGTTTTCTGGTCTTCCAAGTTCATTTTCAACGTAAAGTTGCCATTTGAAGGATTGGGATAAATTTGGGTGTTGGTAATGTCTTCCACAACATTCATCCCGGTACATTCATCAATGGTAATGGTGAGTGGGATAGAAAATGGCCCGATCCCGCAATAATTTTCAGCAGAAACTTTAAGTGTTACCACACCAACAAAAGTATTGTTCCAGTCAACTGTAATGGTGGTCCCTGAACCAATTATTTCACCTGCATCAAAGGGGTCAAGTGTCCAGTTATAAGATTCTGCACCAGCTGCCCCGGCAGTGCTATAGGTTGTGTTGAAAGGATCTTTACAAAGCAAGGCAATTCCCGAAGGAAACCCTGGTGAAGGGGGAACATCATTTACATTAATGAAGTTTTCGATGATTGTCGTGTCTATTTCAATCCCATCCGTAACGATAAGCTCAACATCAAAATTGCCGGTAGAGGAATAGGTGACAGAAGGATTTTGTTCAGTAGAAGTGGCTGGGTCGCCGCCTTCAAAAGTCCATTCCCAGGAAGTTATCGGACCGGTGGATTCATCAGAAAAATCAATGGGTTGCCCAACGCAGGCATCGTTTGTACTTACTGTGAAAATAGCAGCTACCTCGGTCGGGGGAAAATGGATTAGATCAACCCAACCAGCATCTCCGCCACTTGAAATACTAACATCTTTATCGTATTCCCATTTAAAGGTATGTGTACCTACGGAAACATTATATTCGGTAAATGACCAGGGAACTTCACCTGCCCAGGCATCCTGTTCTACATTGTCAATATAAAACCGAAGATAATCATAACTGGATTCCGAAGAAACTTTGTACCAAAATGAAATTACATCAGCAGAATAAACTTCTTGCGTTAATTCCAAATAAGACTGTTGGTTATCGTTAATGTCGCCAGATGTGGCGCTGTAAACACCTTCGTATTGTTCCTGATCAGTAACGAACCAATCGGCTGTTCCACCAGTAACCCACTCAAAGGAAGACATATCACCTGTTTCCCAGTCTTCTGTATCACTCGATTTTACTGAAAAGGAGGATTTTTCATTTAGAGTTTTATCACCATCCTGGTTTGCCTTAGTTATTGAAAAGCCACCAAAGAATAATCCTATTGACAGGATTAAGGAAAGTGCAATTGAATAATTTAATTCGGGTAAGGATTTTTTCATTTTATGTAAATTTAAGTTGTGAAAATCGGCTGCAAAGGTATAAATAAATCCCAAAAGTTTTTTTACTGGATTTCTGTGTGTTTTTATCTTTCAGCTCAATAACAGACAAGTGTTCAAATTGTTTGGTTGCTTTGAGTAATTATATGGAGACATTAAACAGTTGGATAGAAACATAGGTTGTCTAGACACAATCTATGGGGAAATTAATGCTCTTCGACAAGCTTAGGATGATGTCTTCGGATCGTTAAATGGATGTGTAGTCTGACTAGATGTCAGCTTTTTGTTATTAGGTGCCTCCTTCGACAAGCTCAGGACTTACCTCGACAAGTTCAGGACTTACCTCGATAAGCTCAGGATGCACTTCAACCTTGAAATTTTAGCGAGGGGGTCGCTTGGAGCGACCCCCTCGCAGTTGAAGTTGGATTTATTGTTTGGGTTCGAGTTGGATGTCGAGTTTGATTTCTTCGCCTTTGGCGATGGTGACGGGGTCTTCGGTGTAGGTGGCGTAACCCATCTTTTCGACTTTGATGGTGTAGGTCCCGGCGGTTCCGACATCAAGGGTGAAGGCTCCATCAGCAGCGGTATTGTAGGAGATGCCTTTTTCGACTACCCATACGTAGGCTTCGGGGATGGGAAATTCGGTTTCAAAGTTTTCAATTGTACCGGAAATAAGGGTTTTGTCCTGATCGTGCCTTATACCAAGGTCGATGATAATACGGGCAGCTTTGTATTCTTTGTGGAATGATTCGTTGGATACCTGGAACAGGATTACGAGGTTATCAAGTTTGTCTTTGAAGAGGTTGTCAAGGGTTTTGAAGGCATTTTTGATGTTATCGGTGGATGCTTTTTGTGCCGTGGTTGCCGCCCTTTTTGCGGGGATGGCTCCAAGATAATTACCAGAAAGTGTATTGACGGCATCAATGTCGGGCTGGGTGACAAGGTAGGTAGCGAGTTCGGTGGCGAGGGGTGTGGCCGTGTTGTAAATGAGTTGGGCTTTGTCGTAAAGGATATTGTCGCGGGAGTTTTGGAGGTTTGACTTTGTGTAGTTGATTGCATTACGCAGTTCGTAATTTTCGGTGATGGTGGCATGTGCTATGAGGCCGGAAATAACTTTGACCATTGCATCAATTAGGTTTCCACCAACAACATGCTTATTTTGGGTGATACCTGTGGTGTCGCGTTCCTGAACCTGACGGTACTCACGGATGAGATCCATCTGTACCTGGATTTTTGTAATGGTGTCGCCAATGGGTACAATGGCGTTCCAAATTGCATTGTTTGCGGTCATTACTGCAAGTGTGCTTTCGTACATGGTGTACTTGTTTTCCTGAATGTCTGTCATAATAGAAGGTTTTTGATTTATAAAAAATGATTTATGAATTTAGGACAAACCTTGAATGGATAGGGTATTCAAGCAGGGTGGTAATTTTAAGGATATAAACGGGGATTTGGGGATTTATTGTGTAGGAGGGTTTGAAATGGTTGAGTTAATACGAGCTGCAACAAGCAAGGCACAAGTCCCTGCCCGCAAGGCTTAGCTTCAGACTTGCGCCAGTTGGGGTGAGGTCCATCTGCTGCTGGATTTTTGTGATTGTGTCGCCAATGGGTGTGATGGCGTTCCAAATTGCATTGTTTGCTGTCATTACGGCAAGTGTGCTTTCGTACATGGTGTACTTGTTTTCCTGATTGTCTGTCATAATAGAAAGATTTAGATTTATGAAAATGATTTATGATTTTAGGACAAACCTTGAATGGAAAGGGTATTCAAGCAGGGTGGTAATTTTAAGGATATAAACGGGGATTTGGGGATTTATTGTGTAGGCTATTATAAAATGATTGAGTTAATACGAGCTACAAGCTCGCACCAACAAGGGGATTTATTGTGTAGGAGGGTTTGAAATGGTTGAGTTATTACGAGCTGCAACAAGCAAGGCACAAGTCCCTGCCCGCAAGGCTATGCTTCAGACTTGCGCCAGTTGGGGATCTATAAGGTTGCACTAACAAGGGAACTTGCCAGTTAGGCTCGTTAACAGCTTTTATGTTAATCTGGAGATTAACACACCACCCGGCAGAGTCAGAGACTATGCCGAGATGGAGGGGCTTTATGTTTTATTCAAAATTAAACAGAAAATACTTTTGCATAAATCTGTAAACTAATTCGGATGATTAATATTATATTCTCTTATTAATGCACCTAAAAGGAAAAAAGTAACAAATAAAAACAATAGATAAACAATAGAAATAATTCTTAATCTCTTCTTTTTCCTTTCAGAGATATTACTGTTATGTTCAAGTATTTTCAAATATCTCTTTTTGTTGTTTACGTAAAGAAGAACTACTCCCCAACTAAATAGTGCGAAATAACCGTGATATTCTCCAAAAATATTAACTCTAGTTGGAAACGAAAGATATTCTATCAATTCTAAAAGAATAACAATATTAGTTACCATTGCAAGAGTCACAACACCTGAAGCAAAATACTGCGGAAATTCTTTTTCCTTAAAAATATTAATACAGAAAAAGTATGCTTTCGTAAATATGTATCTATATAAAACTATCATCTCGCAAATTATTCAAACCATTTATAATCATTTTTCCCATACCAAGTGCTAGGTCCCCAAGATTTGCCAAGATTCCATCCAATACTCCAACCTGTACCAACTACTGGTATTGCTCCAATACCATTTGATACCTGTTCAATCATCATGGTGCCAGTACTGATCTCATTATTGCTCCATTGGTTATTAATATCATATGCTCCATATAGTGTAAAAGCCCATCCACCATATTTTCCAACTATTTTTAAGCCTTTAGGAACTTTTAATGAAGTAACATCATCCAATGGCATTCCAGGTTTTCGAATTGAGTTATTGTAGTGACCTTGCCTTATCGCTTCATTATTAATGATATTGTAGCCTTTCTTCGATCCAGCAACAAAACCAGCCCAAGTAGTACCAGCTAAAAAATTTGTTGATAATCCATCACCCCCACCGGCTTGGTCACCAGTTGAGCCAATACTAAAATAATAATCGGAATAGTTAACAAAAGGGTTGACCTGTATATTAGTACCAGGGACATAATATTTTCCATCTGGTGTTCTGTCAAAGTAATTACCTGTTAAATTATTTTGGATTAAATCGGCATTTCTATGGCGACTAGGGGGGCTGTTATTGGCCATATAACTCATAAATTCCCCAAAACTTTTAAAAGTTGTTGAATTTGGGGAAATGTAGTTCTGGAACACCTCATTATAGCTTACTGTTTGGCCATTGCCGGTGTCATAATATTCTCCACTGCTTTCGTCTTGGGAATATTCCCCACTTGGGTTTGTTAAATGATTGCCATAACCAGAAAGAGTATAATTGTTAAGCCAATTAGCAGCAGCTTGATTTGTCGCACCAGGATTTCCTTGTCTATCTTCAAACAAAATAGGCGCAGGTGCATATCCAGTAGGGTCGGTATATTTTAGGGGGTTGTTGAGTGCATAACTGTAACGGTTGTAGTTTTGTGCATTGCCTGGCTGTTGTAATATTGGGTCGGGCGAAAGGAAACGGCCTACCCATGGGTCGTACATACGGCCGTTCATGTTTATTAGGCCAAAGTCATCAAGGTGTTCGTGGCCTGTATATCCACGGTCGAAATAGGGTTCGTTATCGTCATTATTATATGACCATGTGTCGGCATCCCTTCTGCGCCCCCAGGGGCCAAAGCTTAAAAATTGTTTTGCGGTGCCATCGTTTTTGGTAATTGCCTGCAAATTCCCGAGGTAGTCGGTATGAATGTAAAACAATTCAGTATTGTTGTTATTAATTTTTTCCTGAATGGCAATGCCTCCAATATATAGAAGTTGACGTGAATCCCCATTGGGCGTTTCTTCAATTTCCAGATTGTTGAGTGCATAAAATGTTGTTTTGTCAAGTTCCCAATCTGCAATACCTGAATCCCAGCTATAGGTTTGCATTATTTTGCGTTTGCCTTCGGGTCCGTAAGTGAATTCCACTTTTTTGTCATCAAGTATAATCACCGAATGGGTTTTCTGCAAAGCGTTGTAAAATAGATTCATGTCATCATTCCCCACAAAATCCTCATAGACTTGGTTTACATCAGTTACACTTGTTACTGCATGTGGTTTTGATGATGTGTATTCAAATGAATCATCGGCGGGGGACAAATCGGATTTTGTTTTTATGTTCCCATTATCATGGTATTCGGTTGTGTATTCATTTCCTGTTGCTGAAACCTCCCATGATATCAATCGCTGATGAAGTTTTGATTCATCATAACCAAAGCTTTCATGTAGGTTTTTTCCATTCGTTTTATCATCCCTTGATGATAAGTTGCCTGTTGACGGATCAAAAACGAATTCCAATTGCTGGATATTCCCACCACCTGTTGTTATGGTTTCAAGAAACCCATATTTGTCATATCCCTGATTGGTTATAAGGTTGTTGCCTAAAGTGAATTTGGCAATATTGCCCATCTGGTCTATTTCGTTGGTTTCCCATAGCAGTTTATTTGCCCCTGCATCTTTAATTTTACCAAGATAACCTGAAGGTTTGTAATAATTTGTTGTTTTGTATCCGGTTGGGTAAGTCTCTTCTTTCAGCCTACCGTAAATATCATAGGAATATTGATTTGAATAAATATGGTCGTCATCAATTTTTTCAGTTTCTGAAATGACACGTCCAAACTCATCGTAGGAATAATCATAACGGATGCCATTGGTGGTGTTTATCATATATTTAATTTGGCCAAAGCCATCAAGGTTTGGGTCATCATAATATTCATAATCTATATTTATATTACCCCCCATGGTATTTGGCCCCGGATTGATATTCAGGTCATCGATCCTGTTTAAGTTATCATAAGCAAAGGTAGATGAATTTCCATTTGCATCTTCTGAATACCGCAATCTTTTATAGGCATCATATATTAGGGTACTTGTCCCGGCATTTGGTTCTACTAATGATGTTTGGTTGCCGGCATTATCGTAACCCATGGTTGTGATAACTTCTGAGTTATCATCTTTGCTTGTAACAGTAATGGTTTCTGCTCTGCCAGACATTTTATATTCATATGCAATCTCACTTGTTATATCATCAATTTTTTCAGTTCGCCCAAGTACATTTATTGTAGCCGTAGTTGATGTTTCAGTAGTGAGGCCTGAATTTAAAGTTGTTGTGGTTTCACGTCCATGATAGTCAAATTTCTTAGATCTGACTGTTGTTGTTTCATCACCTTTGTAATAAAGGTTATTGATCCGCAATAATTCATCATATGTATATAAGGTAAAAGGTGTTTCTTCTTTTTTGCCCAGGAAAAAGGGATCAGATACTTTGTATAATAATCCCAATTCATTGTATTCCCTATCCTTAATAATTGTCTGCTCATTGTCAAAACCGATAGTTATTGTACGCAGATTTCTTTGCAAATTGTCATAAAATACTTCTACAGGAGTTTCGCCAGAGTTTTGGGACCATGTATAATAGATACCCTCAGTTGGGTTATTGGGATGGGAATTACTCCACCTTAAAACTGTTTCAGTTAAAGTATTATCAGGGTGTTTTACTTTATTTAACCTTCCAAATAAGTCATATTCATAGTGGGTTTCATTGCCCTGTGGGTCGGTCTTTTTTATTAGATTTCCTGTAAGTGCACTATATTCATATTTTTCATCAGTTTCTTCTATTAGTTCTCCATTTATTTTCTGATATTTTCTGGTAAGAAAACGATGAAAATAATCCGGGTGGACAGGATCTATAAATTCGTAATAAGTCTCAACAATCGGCAAATCATCATAGGGTGCTTGTGGGGCAACAGCCTCTGTAGTTTTTTTTGTCAGGTTACCGTATTCATCATATATGTTATAAGTTTCAAGTAAAGCAAAAGTGTTGTCATCATTAGGGGTTGATTTAACAGTAAGTATCTGCCAGGGATTAACAGTATTGTAGGTATATCCGTACAACATTTTATCAAAATCATTAACGTCATCATTATCTTGTTTCCTTGTCAACCTTGAATTAATACGATTGGTCAACCATAAAAAACTTGCTGGCGGCGATTCATAAGTAGAGGTTATTGTTGTTTCGTATTTGAAGCTATTGTCGGGGGTATTCATTTCCAGTTCGTCTTCATCCACAAGAAATGTTTTGGCAAGTATGTTACCATATTGATCTATATCATCTACCCTCTCTTTTGAAGTCTTAATAAAAGAATGCTGACTATCATTATCCCAGTTTTTAGTAAGGGATTTGCTTATGTATGGTTTATAAATCTTTGGGAATCCGGTTTCAGTATTTAATATCGAAAGAATAGTGTTTGTTGTACGCAGAACTTTATCCCCAGCTTTTATTTCTTGTTCAACCGGGTACAATACATAATGTAAATTATTTTCTTTTTTAATTTCGCTTAAGGTATGTGCCACAGAATTTGTGGCAACAGTATTATCAAATACCTCTAAAAAGCCAAGGAAGCCAATTCCTTCTCGGTGAACAACCGGTGAAGTATATTCGTAAATATGTTTGTTTAAACCAGAGTTTACCCAATGGGAATTTACCAGATAAGAATTGCTTTTATAATTTCCGAGAGGATAATCAGCAGCTGTAATAGTATTTGTATAAGAGCTTCTATATGGTTCATACTGGATATGTGTTTCTTTACCAATACCGTTTGTGAATTTAGAAATCAGGTTTTTTGAAATACCAAAATCCCAGATAACAGATGAGCGTAAATGACCTGGATCAGGCCCTGTATCACCATGTTTGTAGGTTTGAATTGCGATGGCATTATTCCCGTTTCCTGAGAAATCGGCAAAAATCAAAGAAGTTAGTTCGTGATAGTCCCAATTATTAAAAGTAAAGATTTCGCTATATGTTTCATCGCTAAAATGAATACCGTCAGGTGTTCCAAAATCAATATCTATACTAATTGAACCAGTGCCGGCACCTGGTGTTGAAGGTGCCGCATAAACGAAATCGGGCATTCCGTCATTGTTCATGTCAATAATTGAAACTGGAAATGAAGTTAGGGTTGTATTTTGCTCAGATGGCATGTGGAAGCCACTTCCATAAGAAAAATATATGTTCTTATTTAGATATGCATCAATCTTACAGAGGTCTGTTTTCCCGTCCCTGTTAAAGTCATTGAAATAAATACTTGTGGTAGATATTGATGAAAAGGTATAAAACGACGAAAGTGAAGTATTTGAATATGTGTCGATTTCATAGTAAATTAAGTTGTCAATTTGCTTCTTAAATATAATATCGGAAATACCATCTCCATTGAAATCAGAAATTGATTCACATTCATAATCAGAAGAAGGTACAATGTTATCTTCGATATCGAAAAAGTCAACTGACCCACCTTCCGTCTTTAAGAAAAAGGCGAGTTTATTGTTGTCTCCCGAAAATTCATATTCCAGCAGTAAATCAGGCAAACCATCCCCATTAAAATCCCCACTGAACATATTTCCATGATTCTCTGTGTACTCGTATAAAGATTCAGTTGTATATTTATTTGTGCTGCTATTATAAATAAAATCATATATGGTAAAACCGTTGTCATTGTATATAAGTAGCTCTTCATCCCCATCATCATTATAATCCCCGGTTAAATATTTACCATCGGTATATATTTTAATGCTTTCGCCCCCTGTTGGTGAATGAATTTCAACCACATGATAATCGTCATCATCATTTATGATGTACTTTAGTTCCATTAATTCTGATTTACCATCACCATCTACATCAATATTACCTAAAGAACAATCGAACCAACTATGGGTTAAATCGTCTCCATCGTTAAAATTGATCAGATCAAAATCAGGGTCATAAAAATCCCAGGTAAAATGAGTTGAATTAAAATGGACATAAGCTTTTTCTTCGGATGTTGAGATTGCATATTCAATATCTGTTAAAAAGATATCATAGGTTGTATGATTTGAACCTTCTTCATATTTAAAGTTATATTTTGAAATTTCCTCATCATTGCTTTCTATAATGATATTTGTCAATACTTGTGAATTTGTGGTATAAGTATAAGATGGCATTCCTGTAGCATTTTCATAGTAGGTAGTAGTAATTTTACGATCGTTAAAAGTGATATTGTTGTTTACTAATAATTTGTATTCAAACTTAATCTTTTCATTTGAGCCACCATTGGTATGGCCTGTATATGTAATTTGAAATGGGTGTAGCTCTCCGGTATTTTGGAATTTCGAATACTCAAAATCAATGTAGTTTGAGTATAAATCTTCAATTCTGTTTAAATGCCAAATTAAAACCGGGCTAACATCATATCCATTGGTGGAATAATCTTGTCTGGAATCACTTGTTTCACCATAGGTTTTTACAACCCCGTTTTTAAGCCTTACACTGAAATATGGATAAGGACTACCGTTTTTATGGTAAGTAACTGTTGATATTCCGTTGACTTTTTCTGTTTTGTAAACACTCTCATCATTATTATCTTCAATCAAAAATAAAAAACTCCCATCCAGTATGAGTTGGTCATCTTCGAAATCAATATTATCAATTTCATCATTGTAGTATTGAGTAGGATTGGCTCTGGATATTGATGAAAACCCTGCAACACTCCACCCATTACCGAGAATATTACTATTAGGATTTTGGCTATTATAAATTAATCCTAGTTTCGGTGTCATCCCATTAATACCTGGAGGTAAATTTATAGGAATAGTATAAATAGCAGCCCCCGTAGGCGAAACAGAAAAGCTTCCTGGTATTGTCCCAACAACTCCTTCTTCATTATTGTTTGGTGGGCCGCCTGTTTCATTTTCTTCCGGTGGGAAAACTAAAAGCGGATTATTGGATGCTTTGAAAAAATTATCGTCATTGGGGCTGTATTCAAAATTGAGCCCTTGTCCTTCTTCAAGTTTAATGTATTCGCTTGCAGTGTAATCATAGGATGTGTTTTCATCCATATGTTGCCCAAATGTAAATGTTTCTGCAGTTTCAGTTATTGTACCTTCAGGATTATCAAGCTGTGCATAACTAAACTGGATGAAACTGAGTAACAAAAATATTATGTAGAGTTTTTTCATGGTTTATTCTTTATGATTGAAAAGGGTAATTGGAAAAGTAATTTGTTGTAATTGATTGTAATTCGTAAATCAATTTTTTCAACCTTCCGGGTCTCCTGCGCACCAACATGCTTCGACCCAAAAGGTTTTCTTATTTTTTAACCACTTTCCAGGTTTCCTTTTTGCCGTTCAAAATTACAAGGAGGAGGTAAGTCCCCTTTGGTTTGTCTTGAATGTCGATTTTGGTGACCGAAGATTTTATACGTTTTTCAATAAGCCCTTTTCCGGTAAGGCTTGTTAGCTGAATGGAGGCTTTTGATTTGTTGTCCCAGCCTTCAATTTTTATGGCAAACAACCCTGTGGTTGGGTTGGGGTAAACCTTGATTGTTTGTTCCCCTACCTTTGCCTGGTATTTTGTAGGGACATCCTCACCAGTTTCGATTGTTTTTATAAAAAGGGAATCGGGGTTAACCAAAGTACTGTCGGGTGATTTTCCACCGATGACGATTGTCCGGTTTATCCTGTTTCCGGCAGCATCGTAATCGAAGGTAACGGTGGTTTGCCCAAAAATGAAACCTGTGAACATTGTGCAAATCAATATTAGTGTTGTTTTTTTCATGTTTTTGTGATTTTGTAAAAAAGTAATTTTTTGTAATTGAAATAGGTAATTAGATTGTAATTCGTAAATCATTTTTGCCTACTGCTATCTGTCCACTGCCAACTTAGGCCATCGAATGCTTTTTTCAACCTGTCGGGTGGGGTGAACTAAATCATCATTATAACTTTTGTTTATTCGTTCCATTTAATACTTGTATTGTAGTATTATGTATATTTGCAAT
>Ga0209633_10004481_pt1 | contig 12534 bp, 10 predicted proteins | sample Cruoilmetagenom1_FD_187290 | JGI IMG/M metagenome (GOLD analysis project Ga0209633, IMG submission 187290) | Oil polluted marine microbial communities from Coal Oil Point, Santa Barbara, California, USA - Sample 1 (SPAdes) (version 2) | ecosystem: Environmental > Aquatic > Marine > Oil seeps ... | reverse complement strand
CATGTTTTTCTTATGAATAATGTTGTGCACTTTATAATTGGCAAGTGCAGCTTTCATCATACTAACATCTTTAACGGGACCTTCTAAACTTGCAAAGGTTTTGTAATCTGAATTCTCTATAAAAATAACCCATGTTTTCCCCATTGGATTGTTTTGAGATATTTCAACAGCTTCACGGTTCAATGTATATTCTTTTTCAGTAATATTTCCATAAATATCTTCGGCACGAACTGTGAATTTATTTTTGTTAGCTATATCGATTGTTGCAAAGAATTCAGGGTTTGTAGCATCAACAGAATAACTAGCTGTCATCTCATTAACAATAATACTTCGAATCTTGTTTTCGTCGCTAACTCTTCCTTCAACATATAGTTTTCTGTTATCAACATCTAAATAAATTTCTCCGGATGTAGATGCAAAAGGCGCAATTAAAACAATTTCTGGTGGATTTATTTCTGTTCTGTTTAAAGTGTAGTTAGATGCTAAAACATTGTTGTAAATATCGGCTACAGCAACAGAAATTGCATCTTTCCCTGCAACATTTATTGTAATGGAGAACTCATTGTTTTCTGCATCTTCGTTAAATTTTACATCAACACCATTAACTTTTGCATATTGAATGCCGCTTTCGTCGATTATTTTACCTTTAAGAATCACTTCTTCTGCATCTTCAATAATGTTAATAATATTACCTGATCTTTCAGCAGGGTCGATAAATGTAAGATTTGGTTTGTTGTTTTCTCTATTTAGTTCGTATAAACGATCTTGAACCACTTTAAGTCTGTCTTTTGCTTCGTCACTTTTATCAGAAAGCTTAGCATAAGTTTGGTAATCAGAAATTGCTTTGGCATATTGGGTAATTTCTTCGTAAGATTTAGCTCTTAAGAAATAAGCAGATGCATTTTTACTATCCATCGAAATTACTTTACTAAAATCGTTAATTGCACTTTGGTGTTGATTAAATTCCTGATAATATTTACCTCTTGAGAAGTAGGCATCTTGATCTTCTGGAGCAAAAATGATCATTTTTGATAAGTCATTTATTGCGTTTGGATAGTCGATTTTTTCCTTGTAGATTTTACTTCTTGTCCACAGTGCTTCTTTGCATTTAGAGTCAATACTTAGCGCTTTATTACAAATTGCTAATGACTGATCGTATTTTTTTGATTTGTATAAAACATTTCCAAGAGAAATGTACGTTTCAATTATGTTTCCAGCCTTTTCTAGTGATTTTCTATAATCTACCTCGGCTTGATTATAATTTTCTAACTTATCGTTAATAAAACCACGAGAAGAGTAATTTTTTGCATTCTCTTGCAAATTAATTAGTGAATTACTTTCTTTTAATGCTTTATCATATTTTTCGAGAGCCACATATGCATCCATTTTGTGTTTGTATGCATTTATGTGTTTCTTATCTAAAGATGTAACTTTCTCGAGCATAGGAATTGCTTCGTCATATTTCTCTAATTCGAAGTATAATCTTCCTGCATTATAGAATATTTCTTCGTTTTTAGTATCGAATGTAGTAGCTCTTTTGTAATCACTCGCTGCATCTTCTTTCTTTCCTGTTTTTTCGTAAGCTTCTGCTCTAGCAACATAAGCTTCTGTATATTCAGGATTCTCTTCAATTAATTTTGTAAACTGAACGATAGCATCATCGTAGTTTCCAGATGCAACAAATTCTTTACCCGTATTATAAAGCTTTGGGCTGCATTCAACAAATGCAAATACCAGAAGTAATAAAGGGGCAAAAAACAACTTCCGTTTTATTCCTGAGTTTTTCATTTTTTTCATTTTATATTTCGACGATTGAGTTTATTTACAGTATAATTAATCAAATTTACAAAAGCTTTTATATAAATCGAAATTTATTATATGCTGAATGTAATTATTTGATTAAATAGCAGTTATTTTTTGACTAAACCCAGTTTAGTGTTGCCCAATTGCTCATTTAATGCAACAAAACATTTTAATTTAGGTGCGCTAATTCCTTCTCCAAATTCTTTGTTTCCCTCAAATATTCTTGCTTCATCCCAGTAATTGTTTTCAATAAATGAATTTAAAACTTGTTCACCACCTTCTATAATTATTGATAAAATATTTTTTTTAACTAAGATACTGAATAGTTGAGAGTAAAAGTCTTTTTTATAATCTACAAAAACGATGCTAGGCTTTCCTGGATATTGCTTTTTGGTGCATTTTTCATTTGAGATATCAGAAAGAATTATGGTTTCGGCCTCATTATTGAAAATCTTAAGGCTGGGATTTAGCTTTAATTCTCTATCAAAAACAATTCTAAGCGGACTTTTTCCTGTCCAGTTTCGGGTTGTTAAACTTGGATTATCTTCTTTTGCCGTGTTTGTACCAATTAAAATGGCTTGTTCTTCTGCACGCCATTTATGAACTAGAGTTTTTGAGTATTCATTTGTAATCCAAGTTGGTTGTTTTGGATTGTTGATATTTCTTATTACATCAATGAATCTATCTTTAGTTTGTGCCCATTTTAAAATTATATAAGGTCTATTTTTTTCATAAAAAGTAAAAAATCGCTTATTTAACTCTTTACAATCTTTTTCGAGAATACCAACGGTAACATTTATACCCGATGATTTTAATATTTTTATTCCTTGCCCCGAAACATGTGATGCAGTATCTATAGTGCCAATTACTACTTTTGGAATGCCCATTTCTACAATTAAATTTGCACATGGTGGTGTTTTGCCAAAATGTGAACAGGGCTCTAAGCTTACATATATTATTGATCTTTTGAGCAAATTTTTATCGATAACTGAATTTATGGCATTTACTTCGGCATGAGCTTCTCCATATTTTTTATGATAACCTTCGCCAATAATTTTATTGTTGCAAACAATAACTGCACCAACCATAGGATTTGGTGCGGTATTTCCATTTCCAAGTTCAGCTAATTGTATGCATCTCTGCATATATTTTTCGTGTAATGAATGATTGATCATACAATTTTTATAATTTTGAGCTATGGGTTCAAATCACAGTATAAAGAAAGTAATTTCAAAAATAAAATCCGAATTAAAAGATATATATCCAGATCACGAAATTAGTGGTTTTACAAGATTAATCTTTGAACATGTTGTAGGCTATTCTACTGTTCAAGTTCATTTGAATCAAGAAAAGGAAATATCTTTAAATAAGTTAGATCAAATAATTGAAATTGTAGAAGATTTAAAAAAACAAAAACCTATTCAATATATTTTTAAAGAAACCGAATTTTACGATTTACGATTTAAACTTAATTCATCGGTATTAATTCCACGTCAGGAAACCGAAGAGTTGGTAGACTTAATCATTAAACAAAATAAAAAAGATAGAATTAAGATATTGGATATTGGAAGTGGTAGTGGGTGTATAGCAATATCATTAGCCAAATTTATTACTAATTCTGTTGTAACTGCACTTGACATTTCCGAACATGCACTTCATGTGGTAAAGCAAAATAGTATCTTGAACAAGGTAGATATTGAGGTTTTACAATACGATATTTTAATAGATCTCAAGCTCAATCGTAAATTTGATATAATTGTAAGTAATCCTCCTTATGTTACTGATTCTGAAAAAACCTTGATGAACAAAAATGTATTAAATAATGAACCGCATCTTGCTTTATTTGTTCCAAACAATGAACCTTTAAAATTTTACAAGGCAATAACACATTTTGCTAAAAACCATTTAGAGACTAACGGAAAACTTTATTTTGAGATTAATGAATCCTTTGGAAAGGAAACAGTGAACGTGCTAGAACTGAATGGGTTTTCAAACATTTCGATTATTAAAGATTTAAATGGTAAGGATAGGATTGTGTTTGGAGACTTATAAATATAGTGTATAATGGCTAAGACTCAAAAACAAATATCTAAAAAAGAAGCAATAATAAAAGCTCAGAATCTTTGTGCCTATCAAGAAAAATGTGAAGCTGATATTCGTCAGAAATTATATGCTTGGAAAACTAACCCGAAAGATATTGATAATATTATTGAACAATTGATAAATGATCAATTTATCGATGACCAAAGATTTGCAATTTCTTTTGCAAAGGAAAAATTTCGATTCAATAGATGGGGGAAAATAAAAATAGAATATGCATTAAAACAAAAGAGAATAGGAATAGAATTTATTTCAAAAGCTATTCAAGGAATTTCAGAAAATGATTACGATTCAGTTTTATTGAATGAGTTAAATAAAAAATATTTGTTGTTAAAAGAAAGCGACGAATACACCATTAAATCTAAGCTTATAAGATATGCCTTGTCTAAAGGATATGAAAATGGCAAGGTATTTGATATGGTATCAAAGGTTATTGAAAACAATAAAAAAGATTTTATCAAATAAAGATTTTTCATAAATTTAACTTTAACAAATGATTAGATTACTTAAAATATTATTCCTTTCGTTTCTTGTAATTGGTTCAACAACGGAATCATATAGTAAGGTATTGCGATCTAAAAGAAAGCCAAAGTGGGTTTCTGCTAGACCAATTGATAATAATTATTATATTGGAATTGGAAAGGCAAATAAAAAGAACGCAGATTATATGCAGATTGCTAAGAATAATGCTTTGTCTGATATTATTTCAGAAATATCAGTAAATATATCATCAAACTCTATTTTACATCAGTTAGAAGATAATTCAGGTTATAAAGAAAAGTACGAAGCTTTTATTCAAACATCCGTTAAGGATGATATAGAAAATTATGAAATTGTTGATTCGTGGAGTAATAAAGATGAGTATTGGGTGTACTACAGACTATCTAAAAATGAGTACGAAAGATTAAAAATAGAAAAACTAGAACATGCCAAACGAATATCAAAAGACTTTTACGAAAAGGGAAAAGCTTGCGAAAAGGATTATGATATTAATAATGCCTTGATTTATTATATTAAATCGTTTGACGCAATAAAAAATTATTTAAGTGATGATCTATCCACATTTACTTTTGATGGAAGAATCTTTCTTGACAATGCAATATACCAATCGATTCAAGATATTTTTAGTAATATGAGATTCGTATCTGAAAAAGAACAGTATGAAATTAAAGTATTGTCTTCAGATAATGAGCCGGTTGTTGCGAAAGTTAAGTTGAAATCTGAATTGGAAATACAAAACATATCTAATATACATTTGATTTTTTCATTCCCAAATCTCGATATTGACAAGACGGAAAGAGTTATCTCATCAGTAAAAGGTAAAGCAGAATGTAGTATTGCTAATATGGCTCCTAAAGGTAGAAATCAGATAATTAAAGCAGAATTAGACATAGATCATTATTTTGGAGTAGATACGGAAGATAATATTTTGAAAAGTATTTTGTTAGAACGTGGAACAAAACCATCTGGGAATATAAATATTGTAGTTAAAGAATTATTTGCTTATCTTGAATCGGAAGAAAAAATGTTCGGAGAACAAGGTTCGCAGAAGCCAATAAGTAATATATTTAAAAGAGAACTTTCGGAGAACTTTTTCTCATTTACAAATGATATTGAAAATGCCGATGTTGTAATAAGTATTAATTCAGAAATAGTAAAAGGCGCAAAGCTTGATAAACATAATTTACATACTGCATTTTTAAATTGTAATATCTCTATAAAGGATTTAAAAACAGATTTAGTTATATTTACAGAAGGTATTGAAAATATTAAAGGAATGAAATCAGGTAATTTTGAAATTGCAGGTCAGGATGCAATTGCAAAAGCAGAAAAAAGAATAAAAAACGAAATTATACCAAATATTAGAACATTGAATTTATAAAATTTTAAATTAGTAATTAATATTAAAAATCGAAGTTATGAAAACTAAAATTTACAAACCGTTAGGTTTATTATTAGTAGGTGCTGTTGTTATGAGTGGTGCATTCACTAGTTGTAAATCATCAAAAGAAGTTTCGAATGTAAAAAACGAAACTGTAATCGAAGTATATTGTTCAGGTCCTGAGTACAGAAGCGATAAAAACAATTTCCGTGCAAACTCAATCGGCGAAAGCTCAGATCAAGTTGTTGCTCGTAAAAAAGCTATGAGTAATGTTAAAGCTGATTTAGCAGGTTTAATCCAAACAGTTATTAAAGGAACAACAGATAATTACACAAATTCAAGAGAATTTAATAATGTAGAAGAAGTTGAAGAAAGATTTGAAACTTTAACTCGCGAAGTTATTAATCAGCAATTGAATAATGTAAAAGTAATTTGCGAAAAGCAAACCATAACTAATCAAGGTCGTTACAAAACCTATATTGCTATTGAAATGGGAGTTGATGCTTTAGAAGAAGCTTTAAAAAACAAACTTTCAAAGGATCAAAGATTAAAAGTTGATTACGATTACGAAAAGTATAAAGATACTTTTGATAAAGAAATGGAAAAACTTGAAAACGGTGGATACTAAAAGTTTAGCCAATTAATATACTAGGGGAGCATTGCTCCCCTTTTTTTATATCCGTTACACACTTGCCTTTCGTTCCAATATTGTTATTTTTGTTCCAAAATTAAGGCTTATGATAACTACCGAACAACTAAAAGATATTGAAAAGCGACAGGAGTTGCTGAGGAGGCATCTTTGACATCGATAGTAAACTAATAAAAATCGAAGAAGAAGAAGAGAAGACCCAAGCCCCTAATTTTTGGGATGATCCTTCAAAAGCCGAAAAACATCTTAAATATATTTCAGGGATTAAAGAGTGGACAAAAGCATACCAAGAAATTGTTACTCAAATTGAAGAGTTAGAAGTAGCCATCGATTTTCATAACGAAGGAGAAATGGATGAGCGTGATGTTGAGAAACAATTTGTAAAAACAATAGATTTAGTTGAAAAACTTGAGCTAAAAAACATGCTTCGTAAAGAAGAAGATGTTTTAGGAGCTTATCTACAAATTAATCCTGGAGCCGGAGGAACGGAAAGTCACGATTGGGCAGAAATGCTAATGCGAATGTACTTGCGTTGGGGCGAACGGAATAATTATAGGATTAAAGAGATTAATTATCAGCAGGGCGATACTGCTGGAATTAAAACGGTAACATTAGAATTTCAAGGTGATTTTGCTTATGGATATTTAAAAAGCGAAAATGGGGTACATCGTTTAGTACGTCTTTCACCTTTCGATTCTGCAAATAGGAGACACACATCTTTTGCTTCTGTTTTTGTATCGCCAGTTGTTGATGATACCATTCAAATTGAGATAAACCCAGCAGATATTACTTGGGATACTTTTCGTTCAAGTGGGGCAGGTGGACAGCATGTAAACAAAGTAGAGACTGCTGTTCGATTACGACATACACCATCGGGTATTGTAATTGAAAATCAAGAAACACGATCGCAGTTAAAGAATAAAGAGAATGCAGTACGAATGTTAAAATCACAACTTTACGAGTTGGAGTTGAGAAAACAGATGGAAGAGCGAGCAAAAGTTGAAGGTGAAAAGAAGAAGATAGAATGGGGTTCTCAAATTCGAAATTATGTATTACATCCTTATAAAATTATTAAAGATGTTCGAACAAACTACGAAGTTGGGAATGTTCAGGATGTTTTAGATGGAAATCTTGATGGTTTTATAAAAGCCTTTTTAATGGAATTTGGTGCAGAATAAATAAAAACTACAAATAGAAAAATTATATTATGAAAAAATACATTGCTCTCATTATTGTAATTGTTGGATTTATATTATCGTCATGTTCGGATTATAGAAATGCCGAAGAAACAATAAATGCCGAGGATATGACTCGTATAGTAAAAGAATTTGCTTCGGACGAATTTCAGGGACGTAAACCATTTACAGTTGGTGAAGAAAAAACGGTGGAGTTTCTTACTTCGGAGTACAAAAGAATTGGATTACAGCCAGCTAATAATGGAAGTTATTTGCAAGAAGTGCCAATGGTAGAAGTTGTTAATTCTCCAGATGATAGAATGAAAGTAAGTATGTGGAATGCATCTATCGACTTAAAATATAAAGATGATTTTGTGGTTTTTTCAAAGCAACTTGTTAATGAAATTAAGGTGCGAAACTCGAAAATGGTATTTGCCGGATATGGTATTGTTGCACCTGAATATAATTGGAACGATTATGCAAATATCGATGTTAAAGGTAAAATTGTAGTGGTATTGGTTAATGATCCGGGTTTTGGAACCAATGATCGAAGTTTCTTTAAAGGAAATGAAATGACCTATTATGGTCGTTGGACTTATAAGTATGAAGAAGCAGCGCGTCAGGGAGCAAAAGGAATAATAATTATTCATGAAAAAGAACCTGCAGGTTATGCTTGGAGTGTGGTTTTAAATGGAGCTATACAACCGAAACTTTATCTTCAACAAGAAGATAATTACATGTCGATGTGTGCTGTAGAAGGATGGATTACTTATAATGCGGCAAAGGAGATTTTTTCGTTGGCCGGATTTAATTTAAATGAATTAAAAGAAAAGGCTAAAATATCAGATTTTAAGGCTGTTGATTTAAAATCAAGATTGAATATTAACATAAAATCATCACAGAAATTAGCAATCTCTAAAAATATTATCGGAATTATTCCAGGTAAAGAAAGAGCCAATGAGGTTATTATATACTCGGCTCATTGGGATCATTTAGGCATTGGTCCTACAGTAAATGGAGATTCAATATACAATGGAGCTGTAGATAATGGAACTTCCATAGCTTGGATGTTAGAAATTGCTGAAGCATTTGAAAATCTTAAAAAGAAACCGGCTCGAACAATAATGTTTTTAGCTCCAACATCGGAAGAACAAGGATTGTTAGGTTCTAAATATTACGCCGAGCATCCATTATTCCCTTTAAACAAAACGGTAGCTAATATTAACAATGATTTAATGTTACCATACGGACCCTATAAAGATGTTATGATAACAGGTTATGGTCAATCTGAACTAGAAGATTACATCGTAAAATTTGCTGAGAAGTATGATAGATATGTTCTTCCTGATCCAAACCCACACACTGGAATGTTTTATAGAGCAGATCACTTTAGCTTTGCCAGAGTGGGAGTCCCAGCTTTATTTGCTCGCGGAAACTGTGATAGTAGAGAATATGGTAAAGAATGGGCTCAGAAAAAAGAACAAGATTGGATAGCAAATAATTATCATAAACAAACAGATCAGTACGATGCTGCCACATGGACGTTTGACGGAATTGTTGAAGATGCTCAGTTGTTTTTTAGAATTGGTTACGAGCTAAGTAAGGAAAGTACTTTTCCACAATGGAAAGAAGGTTCAGAATTTAAGGCTATTAGAGAAAAATATATGATTGATAAATAAAAGAAGTGGAGCATATCGGAATCGAACCGATGACCTCTTGACTGCCAGTCAAACGCTCTAGCCAACTGAGCTAATGCCCCATATTTAAAAACATGTGAAAATACATTTTTTTATTCAAAATAGAAAGTTATTTTAGCAGCTCAAAAATAGAGAATAAGAAGTTAAAGTATATTTAATTAATGTTTTAACTTTTTTTAACTGATTTTAAGTAACATATAAAAATACACATCGTAGTATTTATGCTTAATTGAACGTTTAGCTCAATTTTTAACATAAAAGTTTTGATAAACATTATTATATTATTTATTTTTAGGCATTCAAAAAATAAACCAACATGGAAATTAAAAAAACAGATAAGGCTAATTTAGAGAAGAAAAGAGGCGTGTTTCTTCAATTAGGTTACGTTATCGTTCTTGGGCTAGTATTATTAGCGTTTGAATGGGGAACAAGACCTTCGGAAATTAACAAATTGGGTGAGTTAGGTGATATGGATCTTGAAGAGGAAATTATTCCTATTACTAGACAACAAAATGAACCACCACCACCACCACCACCACCACAAACAACAGAAGTTATTAATATTGTGGAAGATGACGTGGAAATTGAAGACGAGTTAATTCTCGATGATACTGAAGCTGATCAGGATGATGCGATTGAAATCGTTGAGTTTGAAGAAGAAGAAGAAGAAGTGAATGAACAAGAGGTTTTCTTTGTAGTAGAAGATATGCCTACATTCCAAGGTCAAAGTAAAGACGCTTTTAGAATTTACATTCAGCAAAACTTACGATATCCGATTATTGCTCAAGAAAATGGTATCAGCGGTAAAGTGTTTGTTCAGTTTGATATTAATGCAAAAGGCAATCTTACTAATGTAATTGTAGTTCGTGGTGTTGACCCTTCTTTAGATAAAGAAGCTGTTAGGGTTGTAAAATCATCTCCAAAATGGACTCCTGGGAAACAAAGAGGAAGACCTGTAAATGTTCGATTTACATTCCCTATTGTATTCCAATTACAGTAATAGAGGATATAATATTATATAGGATAGTCCCGCAAGTTTTGTGGGACTATTTTTTTACCCTGTTTTGATTTTTATTAATGAAATCTTTCCAGCTATTATAACTTTTATCAGCTGTGGGGTTATTCGACTGATAAAAGTGACACATTGCAGCCGCTAAACCATCTGTTGCATCTAAATCATTTGGTAATTCCTTAATTTTCAATAAACTTTTTAGAAGTTTAGCCACTTGTTCTTTCGATGCATTTCCCTGACCGGTAATTGACATTTTTATCTTTCTCGGAGCATATTCAAAAATGGGCATCGATCGAGATAATGCAGCTGCAATAGCTACCCCTTGAGCTCTGCCTAGCTTTAGCATAGATTGAACGTTCTTACCAAAGAAAGGAGCTTCAATTGCTAATTCATCGGGGTGATACTGGTCAATTAAGGACGTAACCCGATCAAATATGTGTTTTAGTTTTATGTAATGATCTGTAATTTTTTTAAGATCAATATTCCCAAGGATAATTAAATTTGGATTCTTATCAATAATATGTATAATCCCGTAACCCATTATTCTGGTTCCAGGATCTATGCCTAATATAATTCGATCTTTACTCATTCTTTATAGCGAGCCACGCTCATCTTTTATTGATCTTATTTCTTTTTTAGGAGCTCTTCGAATTTCGAAAGCAGATTTATTTGATGAAAACGAACCTGTTGTTATATGATTCATTACTTCAGCAAAAACATCTTCGTCGGTCCCAAAGTTATGATATACATCGTCGTTTACATAACTATCTGCTTTTAAACCATCGAAATAATAACCAAAGCCATCTTTATTTACTAAACTAAATGATATTGGAACATAAACCAAATCACTAATTCTACTTGTAAAGGAGTACATTCCAACAGGTTTCCCATAAGTGTCGTCTCCAACAATGTAAACATCAAGATAAGGATCTAGTCCGTTTATAATTGCTTCACTTGCCGATGCCGAACCTTGTCCTGTTATAAAGTAAACTTTTGACAATTTTAATGAATTGGAATTCTGCTCAAAGTATATACTTTCATCTAATTCAGATACATATTTATTGTGAACATACGAAAGGAATTTTTTATTGGTTAGATTGTCAGGGATGATTAAACTTGCTAAATGTTCTACAATACTAAGTAATCCACCACCATTATACCTTAAATCAATAACAAGATCAGTTACATTTGCTGCTTTAAAATTCATGAAAGCTTCTGTTAATTCATCTTCTGAAGGTCCAATAAAACTTTCAAATACTAAATAACCAACTTTTTTTGTTCCATCTGTAATAACATCTGTATATAATACGGTATTGATATCAACCTCTTTTTTTGAGTATGATTTTGTAATTGTATCAGTTGCTGAAATAAATTCAAAAGTATTAGAAACTCCAATATCATCAGATCCTAACAAAGAAGATATGCTTGTTGATTTATCGACACTTGTTTGGTTTATCTTATTAATTATCCATCCGCGTTCAATCCCATCTGTATTAAAATCACAATCTTCGTATAAATAGGTAATACGTAACTTATCCTGGTCATCAGGAGCATAACCAAATCCATATCCAATAAATTTACCTTCGATATAATATTGATTGTTTTCTTGTATAGTTGTTATATAACTCCATCGATCTTTTGGTGAAAATCGCATTGCGTCTAATAAATCTTGTGGGTTAGCATAATTCTCTGATTCAAAATTAGGAATTGAATCTATCCAAAAATAATAATCATCCATTATGTTATATAATTCTTCTGTTGTGTCTATTGGTACTGGGAATATCTTTTCTTTTTCGCACGAATGAAGTGTTATAATTCCTAATATAATAACGAAAGTTATCCCTATTTTAAAAAATCGACTTTTCATGATTTTAAATTTTAATCTTTTTATTTTGCTGAATTATTATTCCTGTCACAATAAGTATTAATCCAAATAAGGTTGTAATATAGATATTTTCTTTTAAAATCAGACTTATAAATATTAACGAATAAAATGGTGTTAAATATATCAAGTTACTGATTTTATCTGTTCTATTAGCCAATTTTAAAGCTTTTAACCACAATACAAATGTTATGCCCATTTCAAATAATCCGATATAAAGGCCTGATAAAACCCCTTTTACTGTATCAATTTCAAAAGATGAAAATTTGAATGTGAATAGTGTAATTAATATTAGGGCAACTACAAAGTTGAGGAATAATTGTACTACTTCATC
>Ga0209633_10004480_pt1 | contig 12536 bp, 9 predicted proteins | sample Cruoilmetagenom1_FD_187290 | JGI IMG/M metagenome (GOLD analysis project Ga0209633, IMG submission 187290) | Oil polluted marine microbial communities from Coal Oil Point, Santa Barbara, California, USA - Sample 1 (SPAdes) (version 2) | ecosystem: Environmental > Aquatic > Marine > Oil seeps ... | reverse complement strand
ACAGGAAACCATTAGGTTCCCTGGGTGGCTGCCCGTACAGATATTATGGCCCTTACATATCAGGGATTATCAATTAGCAAAAGGCTTATCAATCATTCCTATTACACGTTTTACAGCCTGGAGATAATTAATATTTTCAAACTTGTCAATACCAACATCTTTCATTGTTTTAAGGATATCAGCCAGAACTGTTGACTCAGAATTTATAGTAACCAGTTTGGCACCATTTATCCATACATTTCCAACTTCACAAATGGTATCATTTACCATATAACCAAAACGTTGTTTTTCAACCCTTACTGCTTTTAGAGAACTGTTTGCTTTTACCATTATTAAAAATTCATCTAAAGTATATGAATCTTTTGTAAGTGCCGGCATATCTACAGCAAAAGCTGGATAAACTTCTTTTTCAAGAACCTCTTTTGAAATAGGAAACTCACCCTTCATAAGAGGATTCCATTGTTCAAGACCATCTTTTTCCGTAACAAATGTTTTTATGTCCATTTTCCCATTACGAATTTTGGTGTTGTTTTTGTCATTTGTGGAAGAAACAATATAAATTTCTTCGGAACGTCTCTCCCACAATTTTTCCGGAACAAGTACCGAAAGTCTTCCCATTCTAAATGATGCTTCATCAAATTCTCTTCCAAAAGTTCTAAACTCAAAACGCGGATCTGATATTGCCCCTACTTCTAATTTCCCCATATTTAACTCCTGTAAATGCTTCTTATATTTTAATACATCATAAAATTGTTGAAAGATTTAGTCTAATAGATTATAATTATTACTGTTATAACTAATACTTATACTGGAAGCACGAATGATAAGAAACCGTAGTAATGGACCTATATAAATTAAAGACCTTCTATACAGTTGCAGATCTGGGTAGTTTCAGCAAAGCTGCTGAAACCCTTTTTTTAACCCAACCCGCAGTGAGTGCCCAAATAAAAGATCTGGAATATGAATATAAAACAAAACTATTTGACAGAGTAGGAAGAAAAATAAAGTTAACCAGGTCCGGTGAAACACTTAAAAATTATGCAAAAAAACTTTTGGATTTATATAGTGAATCACTTTTTGCTGTAAATATGTTAAAAAATGCTATGGATGGCTCTGTAAAACTTACGACAAGCGGAACCCCCGGAGCCAGATTACTGCCTTCTTTAATTTCCGGTTTTAAAGAAGAATATCCCGATACAGACTTTTCAATTAAAACACAAAAATCCATGGCTGTAATAGAATCTATTAAGCAGAATCAATTTGATCTTGGTATTATAGTATGCAGTGAATGTAAACTTGACAGACAGGAACTTATAGAAAAAAATTTGTATAAGGATAGAATTGTAATCGGTGTAAGTAACAAACATTCCCTTGCGGATAAAAAAAGATAAAGGTAAGTGAATTATCAAATATGCCTCTGATTGTATCTGCAAAAAATACAGTTTCGAGACAAGCTATGGATAATTTTTTTCATAAACATTCAATTCCATTCACTATTGCATACGAAATTGAAAATATATCAATGATTAAAACAATGGTGGAAAAGAACCTTGGGATTGCTTTTTTCAGTTCTCTTGAAATTCAAAAAGAAGTAGAATCACAATGGCTTCACACTGTAGAAATTGAAGATGTTCCATTATACAGATATGTTAATGTTATATACCACAAAAATCATGAACTATCACCTGCTACCAAAGCATTTTATAATTTTATCTTTGACCCAAATAGACGGGATGCTATTGTTAAAAACAATATGACAAAATGCCCCGAGTAGCTATGTGATTATTTTAAGGCACAAGATATTAGTTCTCTACAAGGCTGTTTAAATAGATTGCACCTTTTGATCGGATACTCAATATTTGAACACTATTTTTCCCGAATATTTTTTCCATATTATTTTTATATTCCTGAACAGTGCTATTCGGTAAAAAAATCTGAATAGTTCCGGCAAAGCCTCCACCATGAACACGGCAGGCACCTTCGCCAATTTCATCAATAAATTTATCACTTAATGCCAAAGCTAGACTTATGCCCTGATCTTTTATATTTTTAGTTGTAAAAATATTTTGCAGCTGCTTAAAAGAAGAATTTCCTGAAGCTTTTATCAGTTCCAGAAACTTATAAAAATCTCCTATTAACAACGCATTTACTTCATTCTCTACACGTTCATTTTCCTGAAAAAAATGTAATGCTCTTAGAACAGATCTATCTCCCAGTTGTTCCCTAATAATAGGTATTTTTTCCAAAAAAGTATCCATACTAATCTCTCTAAGAACAGAGACATTAAATAAAGCAGCGACAGATTTCATTTCGGCCGGTATAGAAGCATAATCATTAGTAAGATCCGCATGACTACCCCCTGTATCCAGAACAAGAAGTTTATAATTATGCTGATCAAAATTGAAATTAACTTTGTTAAATACAGGATTAATAGGATTCTTAAAATCTATAGAAATAATTCCACCAACAGCACATGCCATTTGATCCATTAAACCACTGGGTTTACCTAAGTAATTATTTTCAGCAAACTGTCCTGTCTGTGCAAGAATCTCAGGAGCTATACTGTTGTTGTTAAACAGAGCATTAAAAATTGAACCTATTAACACTTCGATTGATGCTGATGAGCTTAAACCGGATCCTGGGAGAACATCACTGCTAATACAGGCATTAAATCCCCCAATGTTATATCCAAGCTGCTTTAGTCCTGCTGCAGTCCCGCGAATAAGAGAAAGTGTTGTTCCTTTCTCATTATCCATGGGTTCAAGATTATTCAAATCTAAAATAAAAGGGTTCGAATAGCCAACTGAATATATTTCTACATTATTATTCTCTGATTTTGAGACAATTCCAATGGAATCTAAATTTATGCTGGCAGCCAATACTCTGCCATTATTGTGATCAGTATGATTGCCACCCAGTTCTGTACGACCCGGAGTGCTAAAAAAATGTAATTCAGCACTGCCAAATTTAGAAATAAAAGTATCTAGTAAACTTTCATAGCGTTTATTTTGGTAATCAATTGTAAGTTTATTTTTTCCATAAACAGTAGATATGGCACTCTCAATTTGCTTTAACTGTTTGTTCATTCAAGTTCACCCTTATAGATTAAGAATGAACAAATGGTAGTATTTTATTAAGAAAAAAACAAGAAAAAGATTTATTTTCAGCCATACCTCCAGATAATTTGAATCTACCTGGAGATAATTCGAATAATAAAAAACTAAGCTTCAAAAAAATCCTTCAAAAGAGGCTGAAGTTTTTTTCTGGAAATTCCCAGATTTTTCTGATTATAAAAGACACAACTTCCAGTTAAAGAACCAGTATCAATTTTTTTGAGCCCAAGGTCAGATCCTTCCAAAAATGAAATAACAGCTGCTCTTAATTTCTCATCGGGAATATATACAACCAACTGTCTTGTGAATTCAGGGGCAGTGAAGGCATTCATAGCCAAAAGAACATCAAGCTTTCTTTCTTTCAAATAGCTGTCAAATGCACTGGCAATTTCAGAATCTTTTGCAGTCCAGTCCTCAACAGGAAGCAGTACAGACCCGATACCAAGTTTAGCAGCCCCTAATTGCCACTCTTTATAGTCCTTTCTTAAAAGATCAAAACTACCAAGAGAAGATACATTAAACTTCTCAAACTGAAGTTTATCAAAAAGTTTTTTACTATCCAAAGCGGAAATTTCAACAATTTCTTTGGCTATTTTTGAGTCATCATCAGTAACCCTTCCAGCCTCCGGATCCAGATTTACAGTATCCAGAAGAATTGTTCCAAGCAGAAGAGTCCCAAGAGAACTATCAATAGAATTTTTCTGATCCTTTAAAAAAGACTCTGCTACAATGGTTGCACAGGATCCAACAGATCTGATATCTGTTTTTGTTGATGAAGGATAAGATTTTTCATCTGCATGATGATCCAGTATTTCAACTACAGCACTTTTCAGTCCATCCTGGTTCGCTGCAAGTTTGTTGTGATCAACGAGAATAAGCTTAAGATTACCAAGCGATTTCAGTTTATCCAAATCAAGATCTTCGGAGAATAAAAGATCATCAATATTTACACCAGCTTCCTGAAACAAATAGACTGCCTCAGTTCTAAGTTTAAAATCTGCTCTGGGTATGTTAATCAATGGAAAATAATTTCCACTCGCATCACTTAAATTAAGATACCAGGCATAAGTAAGTGCAGAGGCCATGGAATCCAGATCCGCAGCTTCATTTCCCATAACTACTGTTACTTGTTTTGTACTGGAAAAATTATTTTTCAGGCTTCCAAGCCATATCATCATATTATCACCCATCTTATACTCCTGTTTTATCTATTATTCTCAAAGTATTATCATAGTATTTTAGTATTTTGAACAGTAATATAACCATCAAACTTTTTAATAGTATGTATAATAAAGATTGATTGTACAAAATTATCCAAATCAATCATTATTCTTTATAAAGTCGGTTCTAACTAAAAAGATACTTCTCCCTGCAATTCTTGCAATTTCTATAATTGGAAGTTTTGCAGTTAATTACTCCTTTTTCGATGTTGCAGCATGTATCGGCTTCGGTATAACAGGTTGGCTATTAAAGAGATATGGATTCCCTATGGCCCCCATTGTATTGGGAATGGTTCTTGGAAAACTTGCAGAAACTAACTTCAGAAGGGCTGTTATAATGGGTGGTTATAATGTATTCTTTACCCGGCCTGTAAGCCTGATATTATTAGTTCTTGCTGTACTATCTATTGGAGTGCCTCTCTATCAGACTTATAAGGCAAATAAGAGAGATAAAATGAGGACATAAGAATGAGTTTTTCACCTTCTACTTTTGACAATATTCTGATTATGGGAAAAAGCGGTGCAGGAAAACAGTCAAGAGTGGATGTATTTGAATCTGATTTTGGATTAAAACCGTTTTCTACGGGTCATATATTCAGATCCTTTATGAAAATTGTTAATGAATCGGCATTCGATGGTGATATTAATCATTTTTATAATACGAAACTGCAAAGTTTTATTTCAGATGCAGAAATTAAGAATGTTTTAGGTTCCGAAATAGATGATTCAATTATTGATGATTTTATTCTGGGGCTTAAAGCTGAATTTTATATAAAGAATGGCTATTATGTTCCGGATGAACTAACTAATAAGATTTTTGGTTCATCTTTTGCCCAACATAATTACAAAGGGCTAATTCTTGATGGTTACCCAAGGACTATGGATCAGGCAGAATTCCTTCTTAATCTTGCAAATGGAAATGGTACAAAGCTGAATGCAATTATACTTGTGGAAAATGAAGATGAAATAATTATTAAACGAACTATCGGAAGAAGAATTTGTCCAAAATGTGGTAGTGTTTTCCATATTGAATATAAAGCTCCAAAAAATGGTAAATTTTGTACAAAATGCGGAACAGAAGTAATTACAAGATCTGATGATACTAAAGAAAAATTACAAACACGTCTAAAGGAATTTGAGGATAAGACAATGCCTGCAATAAATTATCTTGCAGGACGAGGTATCCCCCTGTTAAGGGTCAATGGGGATTTGCCTGTTTTTACTATCGAGATAGTTAAAAGAGATCTCTACAAGGGTATGAAAAAACTTCATCTGATATAAATAATTTAATATTTGGAGAATTGATGTTAAAAATTAACCATGAAGTTGTAAAAAAACTAACTGGGATAATTTTATTATTCCGGAAAATGCTGAAATCTCAGTAATAAATCTTCTTAGGGGTGGTTGAGACTATATATTCTTCTAATATATTGATTTTCTCCAATAATACTGTTATACTCCAACCTCCTACAGGGGGAATATTGTGATCGATCTGTCTTTACTAAACGAAACTACTGAAATTCTTACCGGAAATTTTTCCCCAACTGAAATAGAAGATCTTGGTAGAATAATTTATAGTGGATATGATGGTCATAAATCTGCTGGTGTAAAAAATCACATTACACTTTCAGGCAAAAAAGCTGCCACTGCCCTTGTTCAGTTTATGAACCTTAATAAAAAAACTCTACAGTTAATTAAGCTTATTATAGAAATGGATGGAAGTTCATTAAATGGAAAACCAAAAGTAATAGTGGGATTGGAATCGTATCTAAATAAGCTGATAAAAAGTGATATTTACTATGATTTTAAAAAAAGAAAACTGCAACATTCAAAAAAAGACTCTGCGAGTTCGAATAATTGGGGCATATTAAAAGAAGGGAAATCCTACAATATAACTGTAATGAGTCTGGACATTGTAGCAAATTCAAAACTTGTTAAAAAATATGGCACAAAAACTATTGAGAAACTATATTTTAAACTAAGAAACTTTGTGGAGCAAAAGGTTTTAGAATATGATGGCAGAATTTGGACTTTTGCAGGAGACGGAGGATTAATTGCATTTACATCAAAGGATCATATTACAAGAGCTGTGCTTTGTGCACTGGATATAAGAGCTGCATTATCAGTTTTCAATATACGCCCTGATCTTCCAATTAAAGATGATATTTTACTGCGCTTAGCTCTGGATACAGGAAATATAAATTTTTCCTTCGATACAGGGCATATAGTATCAGACGTCATTAATTATGCTGCACATCTGGAGAAAATTGGAACCCTACCAGGTGAAATTTCAATATCAGAAAATATTAAAAAAGATCTCACTCCTAAAATAGCAAAGAGATTTAGTGATAAGAATTTGTTTGAAAATATGAATTCTTACAGCACTGTTTAAATTTAAAATATACCTATTCGTGAACCTATACTAAATGTCGGAACAACACCGGCCTGCACATCCGAAGAAATAAACCATAAAGCTCCTTCCACATAGAGAGAATAAGTATTAAACATAGACAATTCAGGTATTCTATATCTTACAATCTCCCACTGTCCAAGAACAGAACCAAGTACAACTCCTTTATCTGTAAATGTAATATCGGTATCTGACATTGTAAAATATGAAAAATCCGCACCAACTGTAAAGGCCATGGAAAAATTTTGGAAATCAGGTCCAAAAATATAGCTGTATGGAATAGTTGCAATATTTGCAAGAAGTTTTCCCCCAAGAACAAGCCCGGAAAAACGCCCGGGAGGAGCTACACCTATAGAAGCCTGTAATTTAACATTATCCTCAAAAAATGTTAAACCAGCACCAAACTCTCCATAAGTAGCACCCAAGGCATGAAAATCCAGATAAAGGCCCTGAATAAATGAGGGCACTTCATAACTGTTTTTATCTCCTTCTCTCAGCAGAAATGATACATTTTCTATTCCGGTATTATCACTTGCCGATCCCTTCAAAACAAGGGAGTTATTATAACTTTCACCTTCCATCGAATTTTCAAGTTTAAGTTCCGGTGAAGTTTTATCAATAGTTAGAGTGGTTTTTGCAGTAGCAATACTATTATCATCATAAGTAACTTTCACCAGAATTGGTAGATTCCCATCAGGATATTGTTCTGTTTCAATTCTGGCTTTCCATTTATTTGCTGTTTTTAAATCTGTAAAATAACGACCGTTATCATAACTTATCATTAAGTTTTTTATTTTTAGCTCCAAATTCGGATTCAGTGGATCATAACCAAGTGTTCCTGTTATAAATGTCCTTGAAGTAAGAAAGTCACCATAAGACTGATCAAATAAAATCCAGGGGCCGTTTGTATTATAGCTAAATCCCCGGGATAGAGACTGTATTTCTGCATTTATATTTGATGATCTAACTTCAAGTTTATGGTTTCCATTGCTAAGCTTTGTTTTATCAAGGGTAAGATTATAATTTCCGGTATTTGACACATCTGCTGTACCAGCTACAGTATCATCAACAAGAATTATAACTGATTCAGGAATTTTTTCAGCATCAACAAAACCTTCAACCTTAACAAATTCATTATAACTCTCACCTTCCAGCGGGTACATAATACTAATTTTCCCCCGATCAGATACAGGTAGAATATTTATACTGCGTATTTCATTGGAAATATTACCAGCACCATCAGCTGCTTCAAGACGTATATTATACCAGCCCGGATTCAGGTTTTCTGTACTAAGTTCATAATGCATAAAGGTTTCAGGATCCAAGTTAATTTCAAGTGGGGATTGTATTTCTTTTGTTTGCTCAAGGGTCTGAATTACAAGTTTTAGGGAATCAAGATGAGAATTATCAGTTACCCTGCCGTCAAAGAAAATGGTATTAGCTGTTTCACTACTGTTACCAGGTGAATCCAGTTTAATTACCGGGGATATATTATCAATATTGATAATTGTAGTATAGAAAGAAGATGATCCTGATTTATCGACAGCTTTAACATAGAGTGAATGTGTCCCATTACTCAGCAATGTGGTATCAAGAAGATAAGTCCAGTCTTCTTCTCCATTCGCCATAGAATAGCTTACACCATTATCTATGGAAACAGTTACTTTATCTATACCATTACTGTCAACAGCACTCCCTTTTATAGTAGAACTACCTTTTATATATATTTCCGGTGATGGTTCTTCAACTTTTATTACCGGCCCTGTTCGGGAGACAATAAATTTTCTTTCTACTGTATCACTAAACACCCCATTTAAATCTTCTGCCTTAATTTGAACAGAGTGTTCACTGTCTTTCAGTACAGAAAAAGGAATAGGTATATTGAAAGTACTATTCCCCTCTGCAGTTTTGAAATCTCCATTATCAAAAGAATAATACAGTGCTTTTATACCATCATCATCCAGAGCTGTTCCGGATATCGAAGCTGCTCCCCTTATAGTAGTATTCTCACCTGGAAATTGAATGGTTACAACCGGAATATCAATTTGACTGTCCACTTTAAATGGGAAGGAATAGTCTTTTGTGTTTTTATACTCATCTTCAGTTCTCATGAACAATGTTTTAGGCTTTTCATCAAAAGAACTATAATCAAAATTAAAACTAAAAAATTTCTCTTTTCCTGTATCTACAAAATTTTCACCATCTGTACTGAATTTATAACTACAATTAGGTGACTGATCGAATATTTTACCGGAAATTGTAAGTTTGCCATTTACTGTATCACCTTTAACGGGTGTTAAAAGAATAAGTTCAGGAGCCATTGAATCCTTTTTAAAAACTGCATAAGCAGTTGATATATTATTTGCAGCATCAATTGCTCTAAATTCCAGAACATGATTACCTTCACCTATAAGGTTTGAAGAAATATCCACTGAAAATGAACCCGATGAAGTATCTGTAAAAACAGAATTCCACTTGGCTTCAGGGTCATCTGCAACAATATATTCAAAACTCTGGAGGCCGGGATTCGAGCTTACTTTACCGGATATAATAAAATTATCCATAACTACAATATTACTTTCCGGGATTTCAATCTTAATATCCGGAGCAGAAAGTTCAGGGTCTTTTGTGGAAACCTTTGGTATAGTAAAAGAAGCACTTACAGCCTTTCCGGCAGTTTCATTAATATCATAAGGTATCAATTTCAATGTATGTTTACCCGGAACTATATCATTTAACATTATTACTGAGGTCCCCTTTGTTTCAACAAAAATGCCCTCATTTTTGTCCAGAAGATATTCAAAGCCCTTAACCTGATCATCATCAGATATTGCAACTCCAGCAGATATTGTTTTTTGGAGGACACCTATTTGTTCAGGCAGAAATAATGACAATACAGGAAGATCAAGAGTAGAATCATTTATCAGCTTTATTTTATTCAGGTTTGTATTTCCCGCAAAATCCACAGCTTCAAGCTCTACATTAAATTTAGTTGATGAATCAGAAGGTATGTCCATTTTTACAGCCCAATAAGGGTTTCCCGGATCAAGTTTAACTTCCTTCTGCTCAGCTCCAAGTTTTACTGTCAGAGACTTTACTCCGATGGTATCAGTTATCTTTCCAGCTAATCCAATGCTTCCATTTACTCTTTCACCTTCAATAGGTTCAATTACTGTAAGCTGGGGTGCATTATTATCTACAAAAAACAAGAAAGAGGAAATTCCCTCTGCCCCGGATGTATCTATACTTTTATACCAATAATTATATGTTCCATCTTCCATTTTGTTTGTATTAAAAGTTTGAGAGAACTCCCAGAGCCCGGTTTTTTTATTATAGGAAGTCTTAAGCTTTTTAAATTCGGTATTTTCGTTTTCACTGAAAAGAAGTTCTTCAATGCCTCCGGCATCCGATATATCTCCTGTAATATTTATTTTTCCACTAAGGACATTTCCCTGTTCATAAGATCGTATTGTTACAACAGGGGGTTCCTTATCTACTGTAAATTTTACTGAAGCTTCGATACCCTCGAGTCCATTAATGTCAGTTCCCCGGACTGTAATTATATGAGGTCCTTCTTCCAGTTGATCAAGATCAAGGTAGTAATTCCAAAATGCAGTACCTGTGCATTTTTGATAAAAACCGTCATCCAGCTTTATATCCACCTGTTTAATTCCATCATCATCAAAAGCATCTCCAACAATGTTTAAATTGTCTGAGACGATCATATTTTCCACAGGATTGGCAATGTTGACAGTTGCAAGATCCGATTCTGCACTTATAAACACATTGTACGGCCCGGCTATTCCAACATTTCCTGCCGTATCTTCACCTTTTACAATGAGATTGTATTTCCCATCAGGCAGTTCAGATATATCCTTAGTGTATGACCATGTTTTAAGACCATCAACTTTTGTGTACTCACCCTGCTCTTTTTTGCCGGCTGCAGAGAGGGCAGAAATTGATATTACCAGTAATAATATTGCTGCAAATATTTTTATCTTTTTCAATTAATTACTCCTGTTAAAAAAACTCTACTCTTCCGATTTAAGATAAACCAGGTCGAATGTACCACTTCCAAAACCAATTGCAATACTACCCCATGAAGCAGTAGTACTGGCTTCAATATTCGATCTTCCATCTCCGACAACTGAATCAGCAGGAACGATACCATATTCCCAGTCGCTTGAATCGATCCAGGATGAACCATCGCCTTCATAAATTGCATACTTCATACCTGAAAATGTACCAACCATTGATGAATTAAGATAGGAAACCACCGGTTTTCCATTTAAGAAGGTAATATCACACCAGGAACCAACCGCACCTTCACTATCAATGGTTACAGGACTGTCAAATATATAAGTTGCCCCCCCATCTACATCAGAAGCATGTATATACTGGAGATCTCCTGTGGAAGTCTTGTAATAGATAGCATGAATATCTCCTAAACTATCCATCACCATAGTTACGTAATTCCCGCTGAAACTATCCGAACTGAGAACATTCTGAATACTCCATCCTGCTATACCCACTGGTTGAGTGCTCAAACCTCTTGCAATTTTCATTGTTCTATTTGTTGTATCACTATAAAGAATAACGGGATAGCCGTCATCCGGATCTACCTGAATAGAAGACCATTGTCCTACATCATCACCATCTGTGGGAGTATTATCAAAATCATCTACTCCATCAACAACTGTCTGCTCATCTGTCCTGTGATTATTGGAAATGAAAGTTCCTGTACCACCTGTAACAATAGAATATTTCAGGCATTTACTGTATGCATCATAGTAGGAAACATACTTCGTATTTGTTCCTGTAAGTGAAATTCTCGGATTTTGAAATTGATACAAAACCTCATCTCTTCCATCAGTATGATCGGGAGTTCCACTGCTATCATCTCCAAGACGCTCTATCCCGATTCTACTTCCATTGTTTATCCTAGAGGCTAAGTACCCCCAAGTAATTCCACCATTATAATAATTTTCAAGAATTACAGTATGGATATCTCCATTATATACAATAATATCACTATACTCCGGAGGATCATAAGTTGAGAAAATCTCAGTATTTGACGAAACAGTACCGTAGTAAGCACTTGATGCAGCATAATTGGACCAGCTTCCATATAAAATATCAGTGGAGGTATCAAGACTCATAGAGGGATGTTTCGGACTGTCACTTCCATTAAAAGAATCACCAACCTGCCATACATTTACATAGCGATCATCTGTCCAGGATGAACCCTCAATATTCGATGCTTCAGAATTATCATCAATATTATTGATTGCTTCAATCCCATTTGCAAATACTCTAATCCAGCCACTGTGAGTGACTGCAGATAAATCTACAACAAGGTTTATGACAGTACTACCGGGATCAATGACAAGGTCATCAGAGTCAGCACCTGTAGGAGCGCCGGTTGTACTGTTACTGATATATGCATTATTGGTTCCGGTGCTTAATAAATTGAAACCATTTATATTAACAAGAGTTTCATTCTGCTGGATTTGATATTTTCCAAGTCTTGATCTATTCGTTGAGAACCTTGCAGTATCTCTTGCAATTTCAGTAATATAAGGGACAACATCTACAGTTATACTGCCAGTATCCTGGTTTGGCCCTAAACCAAAATCATCAACTATAAAATTAGCAGACACATCCTCAGCTGCAACACCTGAAACTGTGGAAGTATCCCAGATATAGGTCCAGGTTATTTCATGCCCTGTATTTGGATCTATAGTTTGTGTATCTATTGTAAAATTGCCATCTCTGGATCCAAATAAACCTCCG
>Ga0209633_10004479_pt1 | contig 12536 bp, 15 predicted proteins | sample Cruoilmetagenom1_FD_187290 | JGI IMG/M metagenome (GOLD analysis project Ga0209633, IMG submission 187290) | Oil polluted marine microbial communities from Coal Oil Point, Santa Barbara, California, USA - Sample 1 (SPAdes) (version 2) | ecosystem: Environmental > Aquatic > Marine > Oil seeps ... | reverse complement strand
AGATTTCCAATCTTTCTAAAAGAATCTCAATGGAGATTTAATAATCGACGACAAGATATCTATATGTTATTATTAAAAGAGTTAAGAAATAAGCCCCTTTAATTTTAAGCTAAACTGGGCAAGACCCTTATTTATTGGTGCTAATTCTAGTGGCAAAAGCAATTTATTAGAAATTATAAGTATAACGTTAGGTTATTATTTTTTTAATCCATGGGCCTTTGTACCCGAAACAGGGAAGTTAGAAAATATTAAGGAACAAATCGGTGATATTCCATTGATTTTAGATAAACATTTTGATTTGAAAAAATCTGAGCAAAAAATAAGCATCAATTTGACTGTTACAGATATTGATATTCTTAATTTTAGGATTATAGATAGAAATATCAAAAAATTAAATGAATTTGAAAAAAACTACTTCGAGAGCAATCATCTTCTCGAGACAGAAATGTTATTGGCTAAAAGTTTTGATTGGTCCGGGCTAACATTCAGATATCAGATAGACCAATTTCAAAAAGTTCTTTGTGAAGATGATAGGGGTATGGAATTATTGAAAATTCTTAGACACTATGAGTTGGTGCACATCTTAACAGAGCAATATAATGTTTTAGATGAGAATGAGGACAGTTTGGAGTATTTCGCACCACTTTTTACTTTATTCCCGTCTACAAGGGCAACACATCTTTTTTGTGGTGAATTTAAATTAGAGAGAATGTCGCTAGAGGATGTTGATAAGAAAATTTTTTTAGATAATGTTATTGGCAAGCTTGGATATGATAAGTTGAGGATTTTAAGAGAATCTAAATCTACTAAAATTTTTCTTTATCGAAATGGAAGAAAAATTCTTTTAGAAAAAATCAGCATAGGAGAGAGAAATTCTTGGAATTTTATTTCAAATTTTGGAATTAGATATTAATGGCGGAGTAGTACTACTTGATGAGCCAGAATTGCATTTATATCCGGGAAGACAAAGAATAATGTTAGCAGCTCTTAGTGAAATTTCAAGTGTTTGTAATTTACAATTTATTGTTATGTCTCATTCGCCCTGGATGGTTGATAATGAAAGCATCTCTAATACATTCAGAGTTTTTAAAAAAGATGATGCAAGTGATGTGTATGCTCCCCCAAAGGATTTTTTGGAAAAATCTAAAAGCAAGGATTTAGTTCAGATAGTAAATGTTCTAAATAGTGAGAAGATGTTTTTTTCTGATAAGGTTATCTTAGTTGAAGGAGTTGGTGATAGAATAATTTTTGAAGAATTGCTAAGGGAGTTGCAAAATACGCTTGGTATTAACGAAGAAATTCAAATAATTGAAGTTTTTGGTAAAGGTAATCTTAAAAAATTTAGAGATTTTCTGGTTAAATGGAGAATAAAGAGTTATATTATAGCTGATGAAGATTATGCTGATGATTTGATGATTGAAGCTGACCATAAGATTTCCAAAATTCGTTTGATTAGTTCTTTGAAGGAAGAGGGAATTTTTATTCTTTCTAGGGGGGGGGATTAGAGGACTATTTCTATGAAAAACATTTTGATATTGAAAAGGCGATTCTTATTGCTGAGCAACTAAGACTTGGCAATCGAAAATTTTCACAGGAATTTAGTGAAGTTATTAAATACATTATTAAAGATTAGATAAAAAAATAATGAAAAATGTTGCATTAATACATGATTTTCTTTTGTATCACGGAGGGGCGGAAAGCACACTTAGTGCTATGAGTGAAGTTTTCTCCGAGGCACCAATTTTTACTTTACTGAAAAAAGCTGATTTTGTGGAAGATAATTTTAAAGGTAAAAAGATTCATGAATCTTTTTTGCAAAAAGCGCCTAAATTTTTTCTAAAAAGATATCATTTTTTATTTCCGTTGATGCCGACTGCTATAGAAACTTTTAATTTGCGGGATTTTGATGTTGTTGTTTCATCTTCTTCTGCTTTTGCGAAGGGTGTCGTTGTGAAACCAAAAACAAAACATTTTTGTTATATGCATGCTCCAATGAGATATGTTTGGGATTGGAATCATGAGTATCTAGAAGAGCAAAAAATGAAAGGTAGATCAAAATTTTTTACTAGATTGTTTTTGAATTATTTAAGAATGTGGGACAGGGCAAGTGCTGAAAGAGTGGATTATTTTATTGCTAATTCTAAATATACTGCTACTAGGATTAAAAAGTATTATCGTAAGGACTCCCAGGTTATATATCCACCTGTTGATGTCGAAAAATTCACTCCTCAAAGAGAGCATCTTGATTATTTTCTTACGGTTGGAAGATTGTCTCCCTATAAAAGAACGAAACTTATAGTTGAAACATTTGTTAAATTAAAGTTACCGCTGATTGTTGTTGGTGATGGAAAAGAATACGATGAATTACAAAAGCTTGCAAAGGACAATAAAAATATAAAAATCCTAGGATGGGTAGACGAAAAAAAATTGATAAAATTATATGAAAATTCAAAAGCATTTATCTGTGCTTCTGAGGATGATTTTAATATAACAGCAGTTGAGGCGATGGCAGCGGGGAAACCAGTTGTTGCTTTAAGAAGGGGAGGTACCGCCGAAACTATATTGGAAAATAAAACAGGAGTCTTTTTCGATGTTCCACAATTAGAGGTAGTAGCTGATGGTATTAGGAGATTCATTGAACACGATGTAGAATTCGATTATATTGAAATCAGTGAGTATGCCAAGAATTTTTCTAAGGAAAATTTTCAAAAAACATTGAAAAATTTTATAAATAAAAATAGTTAGTTTGGTAAAATTCATAAATCAAAGACAAATTTCTTCTTTGAATAAGATGATAAACAAAGATAAGCTAGTTGAATCTTATCTGTTTTGTGGTCCTTCGGATATTGGTAAGACAGAGATAACTTTTGATTTTATAAGTAAGGTTAATGCGACTGTGGATTGTGCCAAAATCAAAAGAGGCGCTAATCCTGATGTTATTATTGTTGCTCCAGTAGTTGAGGAAAAAAATGGTAAATCAAGAAAGAAAGATATTTCAATAGAACAAATCAAGTCTGCTATTAAAAAGGTTGGTTTCTATGCTTATAATTCAAAATATAAATTCTTAGTTATTAAGGAGGCAGAAAAAATGACAAGTGCAGCTGCAAATAGTCTTTTGAAAATAATAGAAGACCCAACACCAGACACAATTGTTATTTTGATCAGTAATAATGAAATGGGAACTTTACCGACGATTAGATCTAGATGTCAGATTGTGAGATTTGGTTTATCAACAGAGGAGGCTATTATTTCACAATTGCAAAGTGAGAATATTGAGTTAGAAGCTGAGGAGCTATTTAGAATCGTGAGTTTTTCTCAGGGTAAAATAGTCAAGGCAAGAAAATTTTTGCAAAATAGGGACGAATTTACTCTAGCGCAGGAAAGACTGGAATCTTTTAAGTCTGCTATGAAATCTGGTGTTGTGGCTGGTATGAATCTTTCAGAAGAAGTTTTTTCTGATAAAGAAAAATTGAAAGTCTTTCTTGATGAGATTGTGTGGTATTTGAGAAATTTAGTTAAGAAGCAGATTGATGATGGGAATGATATTCGTATGATTGGAAAAATTTCTACAATAGTAGAAAGAGTTATCAAGCTGAGGACTATTATTGCGACTGGTAATGCAAATCAGCGATTACAATTGGAAAATTTTTTTGTACAACTTTAAACTTTGGAAACAAATCTAAGCTTATGCTACAATCAAAGGTAAGTTTGTTTTCAAAATAAAAATGAAAACCAATATGTTTAGCAAAGATAAGACAAAAACAAAAAGCACCTCTTTTTTGGGCGCACTTTTTCACGGTGCAGCCTTCTATATATTCATGGTAGTTCTGTTTGTTGGAATTATTCTTGGTTTTAAAGTATATTCTCAGGAAAAAGGTGTTAATGTCGTTGCAAATAATACTATAAATATACGTTTAGGTGACGAGGTTGAACTGAAATTTTCTACCGAAATGTTACAACGAAGTATCGAAGAGTCAATTACAATAGAGCCAAAGTTACGGTTTAGAACGAAGTGGAAGAGTCAGAAACTTTTACAAGTAGAAATAATAGAGTCTCCTAAGCCAGATTCTGTGTATATAATTTGTATAGATGGGGCAAAAACTAAATTTTATATCCCGCAGAAGAAAATTGTAAAAGAATTAATTTCTCCAAAGTCACCTAAACTGGAATCTGTTTATCCTAAAGATGGACAAACAGACCTAGAAGTAGAGGATACTATTGTTATTAATTTGGATAGAGAAATAGAAGATCCTTTTAGTCTTGAGGTGGAAATTGCACCACCTACTACTGGTTTTGATTATAAGTTTAATGCCGCTAAAACACAGTTAATAATAACTCCGATTCCTAAGATGAAAGAGAAAACGGAGTATAGGATTTTTGTTAAATTGAAACATGTTCATATAGGTTCAACAGAAAGTTTATATGGAGGAAGTTTCACAACTAAACCACCACCACCTGTTTTTTATAATTATGTTTTTGGTAATTCTAATGCAAAAACAGAAGAGCGATTGGAGAATGTAGATCCTCAAATTCTTAGAGGTAAATATTTGGACATTGATATATCTTCACAAACAATGTTTCTTTTTCATGACGGGAAGGAAATGGGGGCTTTTAAAGTATCGACTGGTAAAAGAGGTATGGATACACCTTTAGGTGTTTTTAGGGTGATGGCTAAGTCTCAACGACCATGGTCAAAAAAGTATTCACTTTTTATGCCATGGTTTCTTCAGTTCACTAGTGAGGGGCATGGAATACATGAACTTCCGGAGTGGCCAAGTGGATACAAGGAAGGAACAAATCATCTTGGTATTCCAGTTTCTCATGGTTGTGTTAGGCTTGGAGTCGGTCCAGCTAGAGTGGTTTATAGTTTTGTGGAGATAAATACGCCAATTATCATTCACCAATAAGCAACATTTTGAAATTAAGATAGTTAGACGAAAAGTTATCTTTTTGGTATAATTAAGTCAAGTTGGAAGATTCTGTCAGTGGTCTAGTTAAGATCGCTTAAAATGAAAAAAATTGTTAATCTTAGGTGTTTCAGCGCTATTCTTTTTCAGCGCCTTTTTAAATGCAAATGCTGCTGATTATTATGTTGATGCAACTAGTGGTGTTGATGGTGCTACTGGTATTTCAGTGTCGGATACTTGGCAAACAATAGCTAAAGTTAATAGCACAATTCTTGTTCCTGGTGACAATATTTATTTCAAGAGAGGCGAAACTTGGAACGAACAATTAGATATTATAGTGTCTGGAACCGAAGGCAACTTGATTACTTTTGGTGCCTATGATTTGGGGAAATTTCTTATTATTGATGCGCAAAGTTCTAGAGATTATGCAATAAGTTTTGTTGATGATTTAAGCTATATTAGACTTGAAAATTTGCGCGTACAAAATGCGACGACTAGAAACCTTTGGTAGGATGGAGCAGAAACGGGTTTTCAGTTTGATAACATAGAATTGTATGGTGGTACAGGAGAAGGAATTTGGGTTTGTGGAAAATCAAATTCTTTGTATAATGATATAACAATTCGCAATTCAGGTACTTTTTGTTTTAGGTTTTCTAATGATGTTTCTAATGTTAGTGTAACTAATTTGGATGTTGATGGTTGTGGCTCAACAGGCGTTGATTTAAGAAATATAACAAATTTAGATTTTAGTGATTCAACTGTTGTAAATGCTACCACGGATGGTTTTCATCTTGAAAGTCTGACAGGAGATTGTAACGTGACAACATTGACAGCTGGAGCTTCTGGCAACAGTAATGGTGGAGTAGTGGAGCAGGTATTTACTTTAAGGCTTCTACTGATTTAGATTTAGATACAAGCGATTTGATTGCTAGCTATAATACAGGGAGGGGTGTTTATTTCGAAGACCTAAGGAATGGAACAATTTCAGTTTTGGCGGATAATCTAGAAGCTTACAACAACAGTTCTGTCGGAATTTCTGTGGGTTATACGGAGAATATCACAATTCAGAATTCAATTTCAAGAGATAATACTGGTTTAGCATCTGGCTTTGGAACAACTTCTGAGAATAATAATATAAAATTTATAAATTGTATTGCAGGTGGAAATGGTTGGGACGGTTCTTCTTTTAAGGGTTCAGGGTCCGACTTTCTGGTCAGCAAATGTAAAACATATGAAAATGGAACTATCGGTAGCATAAACAGTTGAGATGGTTATACCTCACATGATGATGTTTTAGATGTGAAAATTCAGCAGTCGATAGCTTATGATAATAGTAGTACAGGTGTAGCAATTATTGGAAATACAACAGGGGAGGTTTATAACTCAACTTTTTATAGTAACGGAGAATCTGGTTTTACTAGAGGCGGTTATTGGTCGAATGTTTCCGGAGGATCTGGTTGGAAATTGAAAAACAACATTTTCAAGGATAATTATCCATATGAAATCAACACTGATGCAAATGGATGGAATAATACCGATTTGGACTATAGTCTATATCATCACACAGCTAATAATGAAGTTGTTACATTGAATAATGCTGTTGATATAATGAATTGGTCTATTTATCACACAACGAATGGGAATGAGACTAATAGTCTTTACGCTGACCCATTTTTCGTAGCGGTAGCTTCTGATAACTTTGCGATTCAAACACTTTCTTTGGCAATAGATTTAGGAATGGTGATTGATACAGTTACACAAAACTGTGTTTGTGATTGTACTGATTTATTAAATAATCATTTCTATGGTATATCTGATCTAGGAGCTTATGAATTTCAGCCTACTAAAATAAGTGGAGCTGATGATGTGGATATTGTTAGTGGAGCAATTGTATATGCTGATGGTAAATACCGAAATGAAAATTCACCAACTAGTTCTTTGGCAAAAATATCAGTGCAACCAGAATCTGGTTTTGTTTCTGGTCAATATGATAAGTGGGTTAACTTGGAAATAACAACATGGGAAAATTCAGGCGGGTATGAAAAAGTTTGGACAGAGGGTTCTGATAACATCGGAAATGGTTCTACTAGTCACAATATTGGTGATTTAAATCCTGAGACTAATTATGATGTATATTACACTAAGCAAGGTAGGTCTAAAACGAGATTGGATTTCTACAAATCAAATGCATCTGGTGAAATTTCTTTTGTCTATGATCAGGGTTATTTGCAGATAACTTTTGAGATTGAAGAAGGAGATAATATAATTCCAGTTGTTACCAATACAACTAATTCTGAAATCACAACCAATACGACGTTTGTATCAATGACAGTTTCAACAACAGAAGATGCTAATTGTAAGTTCTCTGTCACAAGTGGCACTAGTTTTGATGGTATGACGGCTTTTGGGACTACAAATGGAATAAGTCATAGTAAATCATTGCCTGCGACTATATGTGAAGATAGGACATATTATGTTGTGTGTAAAGATACCTCTGATAATCTCTCTTCTGAGATAGCAGTTAATTTTTCAGTTGTAGTAACAAGTGTTTCAGGCTTGAAGCCTAAAATGAAAATTTCTGCTAAAGAAAAGCTGACATTTAAAAAACTTTCTAAAGGACTATATTCTAAAAATAATAAACCAAAGTTTAGTGGATAGTCAAAGGCTTTAGTGGATGGAAAAGTTGTTATTTATGTCGATGGGGACAAGGAAGAAGAGATTGAGGCTGATGCAATAGGAAGATAGAGTCAAAAAGTCAGATTCAAAAAAAATAGAACATATGAACTTAAATTTAAATATTACGATAAAAATAATAATCTAATTGACTCGAAAAAATATAAACTCAAGATTGATACGGAGGATCCTGAATTCACTTCTTTTCCTCCTGAAATTATAACAAAAAGCGCTGGGCAATCAATCTGGTTGGAGGCTGAGGATAATAATAAAGTCAAGAAATATAAAGTCTATTTTGGTGGTAAGAAGATAAAAACAAAAATCAGTAAATTTGATGTTCCTAATAATACAGCAAGAGGAATATATGAATTAAATGTGAAAGTGTATGATAAAGCTGGAAACAAAGAGGAGAAAATTGTAAATACAAGAGTCAGATAGCTTTTTTTATATCGAATAATTTCTAAATAGAATCAAGTTGTCTAAAATAGTCGATTTGTATTATTAATTTATAAAAGTAAAAGATATGTTCAATCCTGAAAAAATGTCACAAAAGAGAACTGATGATGTGTAGAATATTGAATCATCCAAGAAGGAAAAAACATTAGAGGAATTAAAAGAAGATGAGCGTACCTTAAACAAATTGCAAAGTGGAGTTGTAATTGACGGTGTTCAGTGGGATCGAGAAAGAGATTTTCCTCGACTAAATGAAATTAGAACTTTGATACAAGGAATTGAATCAGGAAGTTTTTTCTGAGGAAGAAGAGGCAAGAATAAGAGGCTTAAGAATGGCACAAACTGATAGTAAAGACTAGACTCCAGAGAAAGCTCAGGAATTAGAAGTACTTTTAAATAAAGAGAAGTCTTAGATAAGAATTGTATCATTTTCTATAACAAAAAAATCTTCTGGACAGCAGAGGATTTTTTTGTTAAAGTTAAAGTATGTATTTGCTTTAAATACGGGCAAAAACATTGAATTACTTTAAATTATTTTTTAAAATGTTAGAGAATATAAAACAAGATAAGATTAGAAAATTAAATAATTTTAAAGAGGCTGGCATTAATCCATATCCAGCTGGTCCTTTTGAGAAAGAAGATTTAAAAAAAGTTCTTGAAAAGAATATTGATATAGAGGCTAAGGTTGCAGGAAGAATTGTTCTTTTTCGTAACATGGGAAATCTTACTTTTATGCATCTGCAAGATGAGAGTGCAAGGATGCAAATTGTTTTAAATAAAAAAGAATTTGATGGAGACTATAAACTCTGGGTTAAGAATCTTGATATTGGAGATTTTATTTTTGTTGAAGGAAAGAGATTTGATACACATAAAGGTGAGAAATCAGTTTTAGCTAGTAAATTAACATTGCTATCAAAGTCTATTTTGCCTATGCCAGATAAACATAAGGCATTGCAGGATGAAGATGAATTATTTAGAAAAAGATATCTAGACATTCTTTTTAATGAAGGAACCAAGGAGATGATTTATAGGAGGAGTATTTTTTGGAATTCCATTAGAAATTTTTTAATCGAAAGAGGTTTTATAGAAGTAGAAACTCCAGTCCTAGAGACTTCAGCTGGTGGTGCAGATGCAGAGCCATTTGAGACTCACCACAATGCTCTTGATATTGATGTGTATCTTAGAATCTCGATGGGAGAACTATGGCAAAAGAGACTTATGGTTGGTGGACTTGAGAAAACTTTTGAGATCGGTAGGCAATTCAGAAATGAAGGAATGGATGCAGAACATTTACAAGATTATACACAAATGGAATTTTATTGGGCTTATGCTAATTATGAAAAAGGAATGGAACTGGTAGAAAAGATGTACAAACATGTGATCGAGAAAACTTTTGGTACATTGAAATTTAAGATTAGAGGATTTGATATTGATTTTTCTAAAAAATGGGAGAAATATGATTACGCTGAAATTATCAAAAAAAATACTGGAGTAGATGTTAATACTGCTACAATTGAGGAAATCGAGGAAAAATTGAAGGAATTAGGAGTTGAGTACGACAAGAAAGGTTTTAATATAACACGTGCCATAGATAATCTTTGGAAATATTGCAGAAAGTCAATTTCAGGTCCAGGATTCTTAGTTGGTGTTCCGCTCACTGTTTCTCCGCTTGCAAAAAAGGATGTTAAAAATCCAAATATTACACAAAGATTTCAGCCGATTATAGCTGGAAGTGAGTTGGGTAATGGATATTCTGAGTTAAATGATCCCATTGATCAAGCAGAAAGGTTTGCTGAACAACAAAAATTAAGAGATGAAGGTGATTCAGAGGCGCAAATGCATGATCGTGATTTTGTTGAGGCGCTGGAATATGGAATGCCACCAACTTGTGGATTTGGGATGAGCGAGAGAGTATTTTCTTTTTTAATGGATCGTTCAGCAAGAGAATGTCAGATTTTTCCACTTATGAAGCCCAAAAAAGATGATGATTTGGAATAAGGAAAAAATTGATAAACCAGATGGAATGAATTATTTTTTGAAATAATTGCAAAAGTAGCAATAAGCGTGATATATTTTGACTTATAATTCTGGCTTGGAATAGGTTATTAAAGAAGATGAGTTTGAAAATTAAAGCGTTTGTTTGATTGTAATAAAAGAGTTAAAGAATTATAATTCAAGAAGAGTTTGTTAATATTGGTTCAGAACATGAATATAATATAAAAATGTTTTTATTTAAAGAAAACAAAAAGAATCGTATCGATAAACTGTTTGAAATAAAGGAGCGAAAGAAAGATGATTTATCTAAAAAAATTAGAAAAGCCGCAGTTGTAGAAAAAAAGGTTTCAAGTGGTGGATATGATTTGAACTGGCATGTATCAGCTTCTTTGATTTTAGCTGGATTAGCAAGTTTAATTTTTTTAAGTATCTATATAGGAATGTTTTTAAAACCAATATTTTTGGTGATAATTTGGGTTTGGATTTTTTGTGCAGTAATAATATTTGTGTATTGGAATGAACAGTTTTGTCAAAATGGATATTCTAAGAAAAAACTTGCAAAGGTGATTTCTTTTTATATTGCTGTTACAATGATAACTCAATTGTTGTTTTGTCCAATCAGCTTGAAAATTGTTTCATATTTACATAATGCAAATATGAATCTGCTTAAAATTATTGGAATAGGTTTATTTTTTATAATAAATTGGCTAGTTAATTTATTTATTTTCAATTCTTTTATTTCAGCTTATTATGCAAAGGTAAAATTTGCTGAAACTTTTGTATTACATGCAGTTATTATTTTGATATCAATAATTATTTTCGGGTTTTTGTATTAGTATTAAAAATAAAAGATACGAAAAAGTACAATTCTTAGGGTATAAATAGTATTAGGATTGATTTATCTTAATTAATATTTCAGTAAATTTGGTAAGAAAGTTTTTAGTAAAAAATAATTCATAAAAATGAATAATCCAAACAAGAAAACACTTCCGAATCCAACAGAGAATGCGCTGAATAAAGATCCTGAAGAAGTTGATAATATTGAAGCAGTGTCAACTGATAATGTTGAAGAAGCAAGAGAGAGGCTAGACTATAGTTCTTTGAGTAAGAACTTGCAACTGAATCTGATGCTAAAGTGAATGGAGTTACGGAGGCTATGAAAGCAACAGGTAATGGTATTGAGCGAGATGCATTAGGTGATTTTGTGAATAAAGAAATAGTTGTTTTATTGGATCTTAGAAAAGACGAACTAACCAAGAAACACGGAGTAGAAAGTAGTACTGATATTGAAAAAACGATTTCAGAATTAGGTGTTAGTATAAAAGATAAGATTGATAAGTTTAAACTTATCAATGGATGTTGGCCAAAATACTATCAAGGCAGGTGAATATGGATTTGCTATGGCAGAGGGTTTGAGAGTAGAACAGTAAACAAGTTCTGATGCTAGGTTTGAAGCTAAAAATGCTAAAAATTCTGAATATTTGGTTATCAATGTTATTGATATAGAGGATCTTGATTCTTTTGCATTAAGCGAAAAATTTGCAGAGGTTCAAAAAGAAATCAGAAATATCCGAGAAGATTTAAAATAAAAAAAGAGTACATTTATACATGGTGATGTTATGAAGTATCCAAATGGAGAGTTAGCTATCCTGAGAGAATTGAGCGAAAAAATAAAGAGCCTGAACAGCCAAAAAAGAAGACAATAGGATAAAGAATTAGAGATATTTTTGGCGGAGGTGAATAACAAAAATGATTAGTATAATCTAAGAAATGATATGGCTATAAAATATTTTCATATTTCTCTGGGTTTTAAACTCAAAGACAGACCATTTTGGTTGGGATCTTTTAGATTAAAATATGATAGGCCATATCCATATCACTTAACACTAAAGAATGAGACAAGTATCCAGGAGGAAGATGTTTCAAATTTGGATATAATACTATAATACTTAGAGATTTAGTTTCAAAAATCAACCCTATTGAATTAGGGTTGATTTTTGATAATGTTAGAGTGAGACAAACGAATAAGGGTTTTTGTATAATGGTTTTTGCAAGGAAAGATCTAGAAATAAATGATTTTCAAAACAAACTTCAAGAAAGAATTAATAAGTTTGGAGAAGTGGCTAGTCCGCAACATAGAATATTTGAGAATAATTTTGAACCACATATTACTATAGTGCGCCATTTTACAAAACAACAGTTGTCAGAGGCTCAAAATGACTTGCCCAGAAGTATTTCCTTTTGTGTGATACCAGAACCTTTCTGTTGTTAAGAATTCTGCTATAGAACAGCGATTGGACGAAAAGAATCGAACTTATTATTATCTCTAGGGAGCAATTTTTTTGTAAGTTTAGTTTAATGATGTCAGAATATTTTTAAATATAAAACAAAAAATGAAAAAAATTACACTTTCTTTTATTTGCGCGATAACTTTAGCGATTAGTTGTTCTGCCTTGTTTGAAGTCAATAGTACATTTGCTGGTAATTGCTCTCAACCAACGGAAGGCA
>Ga0209633_10004478_pt1 | contig 12536 bp, 12 predicted proteins | sample Cruoilmetagenom1_FD_187290 | JGI IMG/M metagenome (GOLD analysis project Ga0209633, IMG submission 187290) | Oil polluted marine microbial communities from Coal Oil Point, Santa Barbara, California, USA - Sample 1 (SPAdes) (version 2) | ecosystem: Environmental > Aquatic > Marine > Oil seeps ... | reverse complement strand
AATCGTTAAGGAAAATCATTCCAATTAACTTTTTATATTTCGACTACACTCAATATAACAGAGTTAATAAAAATTATTAATTCGATTATATTTTATCGCATTTTCAGCATTTTTGCCACAAGCTCTTACCAAATGGATCAACATTGCAAAACGTTCATCTTTAGTATATCCTTTTTTATACCGGGCATAAATTTGTTGTGCGATAACACCGAGTTTAAAACACCCAAAAACATAGTAAAACAGTACATCTTTAATATCAATATTACGTAACTCGGCATACTTTTCTATCACCTGCTGACGTGTTAAATTTCCTTCTGCCCATGTTACATTGAATTGCTGTAAAATAGCGTTATCATCTTTTTCAACCCAATATGCTAAGGTAGTACCGAGGTCCATTAATGGGTCTCCTACAGTAGCCATTTCCCAATCTAAGACTGCTTTTATTTCTAACGAATCAACATCCAACACTAAATTGTCATATTTATAATCGTTGTGAATAAAAGAAACTGATCCTTTTGAAGGTATATTACCTGTCATCCATTCTGCAGCAAAATTCATCGATTTAATCTCTTCTGTCTCGGCTTTAAAATAGCGTTTAATCCAACCATCTATTTGTCGCTTTACATAACCATCGGGTTTTCCAATACTTATTAAATTAGATTTTTCAAGTTCTAAATTATGTATATCAACCAAGTTTTCGATGGTATGAATTGATAATTTTTTAAAATGCTTAGGGGTTAAATTTAATTCTTTAGGGATTTTATTCCGTAAAATAACGCCTTTGACTCGTTCCATTAAATAAAAAGGAGAACCAATAATCGTTTCGTCTTCACAAAAAATAATGGGCTTTGGAATTTTCGTATATACAGGTTCAAGACAGCTTAATACTTTAAACTCTCTTTTCATGTCATGGGCAGATTTTATATTAACTCCAAATGGCGGTTTACGCAATATATATTCTTGATTATTAGCCGTTATTAGATAGGTAAGATTTGAAAAACCTCCGGGAAACTGTTTGATCTCAATTTTACTTGAAAAATTAGGTAAGCTTTCTTTTAAAAACGTTCCTAATTTTTCTTTATCAAGTTCTTCTCCTTTACGGATTTTAACAGCGCTATCTATGTGTTTATTCATTTGATTTAAATGTTCTTTTTAGATTTAAAAAACAATAATTGTATTTTGAGATTCCTCATCGCTCCCTCCAAGAACTTGGAGTCGCTCTGTCGGAATGACTATCAAAATCACTTTTTAATATCCAGTCCGTACCCTTTTAGGATTTTTCCCGCTAAAGCCGTCTTATGAACTTCATCAGGGCCGTCATAAATTCTAGCACCACGTTCATGTCTAAACCAAAATGAAAGAATTGTATCATCGGTGATACCTAAGGCCCCATGTATTTGAACCGCTCTGTCTAATACATTCATCAACACATTGGCCACATAAAATTTAATAGTAGAAATTTCCATACGTGCTTCTTTAGCACCTACTTCGTCAATTTTTCTCGCTGTATGCAATACCATATATCTCGAAGCGTTTATTTCAGCTCTACTTTCGGCAATCCAATTTTGAATGGTTTGTTTATGACCTAATTTTACACCTTTTGCCAAGGATCTGGAGGCTGCTCTTTTACACATTAAGTCAAATGCACGCTCGCAAATACCAATCCAACGCATACAATGGTGAATCCTACCCGGACCTAATCGCTGTTGGGCCAGTTTGAACCCTTCCTCGGCATTTCCTACTAAGTTCTTTAATGGTACTTTACAATCTTTGTATTCAATTTCGGCATGACTAAAATAGCCATCATTTTCTTCACCCATGACCGATATATTTCTTTTTAAATTAAATCCTTCTGTATCTGTTGGTACTATTATCATACTTGCTTTTTGATAAGGGCTTTCAGCATCAGGATTTGTATTAGCCATTACAATTGCAAAAGCAGCACTATCTGCAGCAGTTGTAAACCATTTATGACCATTAATTATATAGTGGTCACCATCCTTAACAGCTGTAGTCGCCATATTTACAGGGTTTGAACCCGCAAATTCAGGTTCTGTCATTGAAAAACAACTATGTATTTCTCCTTTAATAAGAGGTTCTAAATACGTTTCTTTAATAAAATCTGAAGCATTTCCTAACAGCAATTCTTGATTACCAATATCAGGAGCATTACAATTAAAACAAAAATGTCCATAAGGAGAAGTCCCTAACAATTCACTTATTTGTCCGAATTCAACCAAATTAAATCCTATTCCACCATGACCTTCACTCAAATGTGGATTCCACAATCCTTTTTCTTTTACAATCTCTCTGATCTTATCTAATTCATCAGACACTTCACTGAACGGTAAATTGATATAATGATTCTCTAAAGGATATACATGTTCTTCTAAAATAATTTTGATTTCAGCCAGCACTTGTGCTAACTTTTCTGTTGAAAATATATCCATAGTCTTGATCTTTAAGTGAAAGTGGTACAAATATAACGAAAAAGGATTTCTAATAATCAAGGTAAAACATCTAATAAATACGTCTCGACTGCCTGCCCGTCCGGTAGGCGGGCGCTCAACAAGCCAATAATCATGTAACTGCCAACTTCCTGATCATGTTAGCCAAAATTCTTGGGAAGAACCTTTTTATATAAACGGCCAACACTTCTAATTTACCCCCAATTACAGCTTCTTGTTTTTTTCTGGCAATTGCTTTTAGCATCCGTTTTGCAAAATATTCAGGTGAGAGTCCGTTCTCGGTACCCTTATCCATTTTGTTTTGTGGAGTACCATCAGCTGTTAATGCATTTTTTGAAACATTGGTATTTACGAAACCGGGGCAAATTAATGTTACCGAGATATTATCATCATGTATTTCAGCTCTTAAACTATCAAAAAAACCATGCAAAGCATGTTTAGATGCTGAATATGACGAACGCAATGGTGTTCCTATTTTACCAACAACGCTGGTAACCACAACAAAATGTCCATTTTTTCTTGCTACGAAATAAGGCAATAATGCTTTCGACAAAGCTACCGTACCAAAATAATTGGTTTTAAAAATCTGGGTATCAATGGTTATTCCGGTATCTATTGCCAATGAACGCTGACTAATTCCGCCATTATTAACTAAGATATCAACTTCCCCAAAAAGGGAAATGGCTTCCTGTACCAACTTATCTAAATGAAGATAATCATCTAAATCTACTTGGAGTACTTTTACCTTATCTTGATCTGTACAAAGCATTTTAACTTCTTCTAGCTTCTCAATATTTCTTGAAGAAATAATAAGGTTGGCTCCTTTTGCAGCAAAAGCCAAAACAGTTGCCTTTCCAATTCCGGAAGAAGCACCTGTTACCCAAACTACCTTGTCTTTAAAATTCATCTATCTTGGTTTCCTTCAAAACTACAAAAATTTTATTCTCAAAATACTGTACTTTTGTTTTGGTTTGATTTTTGTAAAATACATAAAAAACAATATAAAATGTTTAGAAAAATAGTCGCTCTTTTATTTTTATTAACCGCTACTGTACATGCACAATTTACAATTGAAGGAGAAATGCAGCCTCCAGGAAATCATCCTTATATGATAGTATATCAATTAAAAGGCTCTCAACAAAATTATATTGCCCATGATACTATCAATAATGGCAAATTCTCAGTTTCAATGCCGGCAAATCAAGCATCAGGTATTTATAGATTGGTTTATGATATCAAAAACAGATTATCTGTTGATATTTTGTATGAGAATGAAAATGTTTCTTTGACTTTTAATCCAAGAAATCCGGAACAATCTATTCTATTTTCAGAATCTGAAAACAATATAATCTACCAGAATTATTTATCAACCAACACTATACTTCAACAAAAATTAGATTCTTTACAGGTGGCATATTTTAATTCAAGTAGTCAAATTGAAGATGGAAAAATCCGTAAAGCATACCAAAAAAATTACACGGAGTTAACCGATCTTCAACTAAAATTTGAAAAGGAATCTGACAAAAAACTTGTTCATAATTTTATAAAAGCAAGTGCTAGACATTATGCAGAAAAACCAATTAAAAATTCTGCCGAATATTTAGCTACCGTCAAAAATCATTTTTTTGACAATATCAATTTTAATAATAAAGCATTGCTAAATTCCATTTTTATTAATGAAAAAATTAATGATTTTATTTTTTCACTAGACACTTCGGACGATAAAAAAAAGCTCTTACAATTACGAAAAAAAGCCATTGCAACTGTTATGGCAAAAATTGGCACAAATTACAGTCTGGCAAAAGATATTGAAGAAGGATTGATCTATGCATTTACCCAGCAAGAAGATATAATTATGGTAAATAATATGCTAAACTATTACTTGCAATTACCAAACGAGCTTCAAGACGGTTCTTTTATTAATGATATGAAAGGGCAATTAAAAACTGCAACCGGCATGCTAGCTCCAAATATTTCTTGGCAAGAAAACGGACTTGAAAAAACTTTACATAGTCTAACTAATTCTAAAAATTATATTGTTGTTTTTTGGAGCTCTACTTGCGGACATTGTCTACAAGAATTGCCTTTACTCAACGAATTTTTAAAAGGAAATACAGAAACAAAAGTCATTGCCGTTGGTTTAGAAGAGGAAACGAGCAAAGCGGGTTGGCAAAATGAAATTTCAATTTATAAAAATTGGATTCATGTATATGGAGCAGACAAATGGGAAAATAAATTTGCCCGTGAATATGGTGTAAATGCTACCCCTTCTTTTTATGTTTTAGACGCAAAGAAAAAAATACTGTCGAAACCAGATGATGTTGCCGAGTTAAAGAAGTTTTTTGAGAAAGAGTAAAATGGTAAAAACTAAAAGTACATTCCAGTATCTATAAATGAGACCCTGAAACAAATTCAGGGTGACGCAGTCAAAAATGATAAAAAGCGTCTTCTAAATGTTCAATAACAAACTTGTTATTTTGCTTGACAATGGCTATAATATCAAATCGTACTTCAATATCTAAGTCTTTTGAAATTACATATTCGTCAATAGCAGCAACTAATAATTTTATCTTTTTAGGATTTACAAAATCTTGTGGATTTCCGAAATCAATACTCGAACGTGTTTTCACTTCAACAACCGCTAAAATATCCTCCTTTTCTGCAATAATGTCAACTTCGGCTTTTTGATAGCGCCAGTTTTTATCTCGAATAGTATAGCCATTCTTTACGAGAAAATCTACAGCTAATTCTTCCCCTTTTTTACCTAACTCGTTGTGCTGTGCCATCGTATAAAAATTTAATAACAGTTTTATTATCTTTTACGTTTAAGATAATTGTTCTTCCTAAAATTAAGGTTCTGTTATCTCTTATATGTCCGGATGGAAAATCAAAACTTACGGGAAAATCAAAATCTTTTACCGCATCTAACACTACTTCTTCAGCAGTTTTACCAAAAGGTGTTTCGTTTTCTCTAACGTCAGAGATGCCTCCTACTATCAAACCTTTACAGTTGTCGAAATAACCGTTTCTTCTCAAACTGATTAGCATTCTATCAATATGATATAGATATTCTCCTATATCTTCAATAAATAAAATTTTATTATCAACCTTTATGGTAGATTCTGTACCTAATAAGCTATATAGAATAGATAAATTTCCTCCAACAACTTGGCCTGTGCCTTCCCCTTCTTTATTAAAATCAGAATCAGAAACCCTATAAGTGATCTTCTTACCAAACAATGCCTTTTTTAATGACCTTTGTGCCTTTTTTTGTTCTTTATTATCCGGTTTATAGGTGATTGGCATGAGTGCATGCATAGTTTCAATCCCTAAGTTATTTATTTCATTATGAAAAACAGTAATATCAGAAAAGCCAATCAACCATTTAGGATGTAGCTTAAACTTAGTGAAATCTACATCGTCTATTATTCTTACTGAACCATATCCACCACGGGCACACCAAATTGCTTTAACTGTTGGATCATCAATTGCATATTGAAAATCTTCTAACCTTTGTTTATCGGAACCCGCAAAGTGATGATTTTGTTCAAATAAATTTTTTCCTAGCTTAACATTTAAACCCCATTCCTGAAGAAGAATAATTCCGTTTTCTACTTTGGCCGTATCTTTCATAATTCCTGCCGGAGCGATGATCATAACAGTATCACCTTTTTGTAGATACGGTGGCTGAACTAATTTAGAATATTCTTGAGCGAATAGATTGCTATTACACACTAGAAAGGTAATAGCTAAGAAAATATTGATGATATGCTTCATAAGAGATACTTTTCGTAAAAATACATTTTTATCGGTAATTAAGAATAGGTTTTATTACTTTTGCCGATAGAAAAATTTGAAATGAACACTTCGAAAAGATACACTATAACTGCAGCATTACCTTATACAAACGGACCAGTACATATTGGACATTTAGCAGGTGTTTATGTGCCTTCAGACATATATGCCAGATACTTACGATTAAAAGAAAAGGACGTGATTTTTATTTGCGGTTCTGATGAACATGGAGTGCCAATTACAATTAAAGCTAAAAAAGAAGGAATTACACCGCAACAAGTGGTAGATAAATATCATGCGATTATTAAAAAATCTTTTGAAGACTTCGGAATTTCGTTTGATAATTATTCACGTACCTCAGCGAAAATTCATCATGAAACTGCTTCTGAAATTTTTACAAAATTGTATAATGACGGAAAGTTTATTGAAGAAACCAATCAGCAATTATATGATGAAGAAGCTGATCAATTCTTAGCAGATAGATTTGTTGTTGGTACTTGTCCGAAATGCGGTTATGAAGAAAGTTATGGCGACCAATGTGAAAATTGTGGCACCAGTCATAACGCGACTGATTTGATAAATCCGAAATCTGCTATTACGGGTAACTCACCTTCATTAAAAGAAACTAAACATTGGTTTTTGCCACTTGACCAATATCAAGATTGGTTAAAAGAATGGATTGTTGAAGGTCATGCCAACGACTGGAAACCTAATGTTTTGGGTCAGGTTAAATCATGGATAGATGATGGTTTACGCCCCAGAGCGGTTACACGAGATCTTGACTGGGGAATTCCGGTTCCACTAAAAGGAGCCGAAGGCAAAGTACTATATGTTTGGTTTGATGCGCCTATTGGATATATCTCATCTACCAAAGAATGGGCAGCACGTGAAGGTAAAGATTGGAAACCGTATTGGAAGGATTCAGGTACAAAACTGGTTCACTTCATTGGTAAGGACAACATAGTTTTTCATTGCATTATTTTTCCAAGTATTTTAAAAGCAGAAGGCAGTTATATTTTGCCTGAAAATGTGCCTGCTAATGAATTCTTAAATTTAGAGGATAATAAAATCTCAACTTCTAAAAATTGGGCTGTATGGTTGCATGAATATTTAGAAGATTTTCCTGATAAGCAGGATGTATTGCGTTATGCTTTAACAGCAAATGCCCCTGAGACCAAAGACAATAATTTTACCTGGAAAGATTTTCAAGCCAGAAATAACAATGAATTAGTTGCCATTTTTGGAAATTTTATAAATCGGGTATTGGTCTTGACCCATAAATATTATGATGGAATAGTACCAACTCCTGGTCGATTATCTGATGAAGATGAAGATGCCTTAGCAATGCTTAAAAAATATCCTCAAATTATTTCTAAATCTATCGAACGTTATAGATTTAGAGAAGCTTTGATGGAATTGATGAATTTGGCAAGATTGGGTAATAAATATTTAGCCGATGAAGAACCTTGGAAGGTTATTAAACAAGATTCTCAACGTGTAAAAACTATCATGTATGTTGCTCTGCAAATTGCAACCGGGTTATCTATTTTATCAGAACCATTTTTACCTTTTACCTCTAAAAAATTAAAAACTATTCTCAACGTCTGTTCAAGTGATTTTTTAGAGAAAAATTGTATCGAGAACTCATGGAATGACGTGTCTTCTAAAAACAATTTATTGCCAGCTAATCATCAAATAGGTAAAGCTGAATTATTATTTGCTAAAATTGAAGATGCCGAAATTCAACTACAATTAGATAAATTAGAAGCTTCTAAAAAAGCAAATGAAGCTGAGAATAAAGAGCTTGAGCCTCAAAAGGAAACAATTGAGTTTGATGATTTTACCAAACTAGATATTCGTGTAGGCACCATCTTAGAAGCCGTAAAAGTGCCTAAAACTAAAAAGCTCTTACAATTAAAAGTAGATGTTGGTATTGATATTAGAACCATAGTAAGTGGTATCGCAGAAAGTTTTAAAGCAGATGAAATTATCGGACAAAAAGTAACGGTCTTAGTAAATTTAGCCCCAAGAAAATTACGTGGTGTAGAAAGTCAAGGTATGGTCTTAATGACAGAAACTCCTGATGGGAAATTAGCTTTTGTTGAGCCTGAAAATGATGACGTTGAAAATGGAGGACGGATAAGTTAGGCAATTAAAAATTACAAGTACTATGTGGAAATATATCAAACGTATTGGTCTAATCATCAACTTAAAAACATTGATCATTACGTTTTTGTCAATAGTATCAACTTCTATTTGTCTGCATTACAATATTAAAGCAAATTTCCCTTTAACATTGATTGGTACGGCCATTGTATTCCCTGTTGTATTCTCAATTGGCGGTGCTTATAAACGTAGGGAAGTTGCTCTTGACGAATACGGTTCTATAAAAGCACATGGGAGGGCATTATATTTTGCTGTGTTGCATTGGTTAGAGAACCCTCCTGAAAATTTGAAGACAGAATTAAAAGAACATTTGCAAGACTTATTAGAATCCAGTAGATTGATGTTTACACATCCAGTCAAGGAATTAGAAAAACGGGAAAAGGATATTTATGATAATTTTCACAATTTATCAGAATTCATTAAAAAAATGAGAGATCACGGATTGCCTTCAGGTGAGGTTTCACGATCCAATCAATTTTTAAGTAAAATGATGATCTCCTTTGAAAGGATCAAACATATTTATCAGTACAGAACTCCCAGAACGCTCCGCACCTACAGTGATATTTTTATTGTGATCTTGCCAATAGTATACGGACCTCATTTTGCCGAAAATGCGACTAATTTTAGTTATGGTTTACAATTTGCTGTTCCGATTTTATTTAGTGTTATTTTAGTGGCATTAGATAGTATTCAATCGCATTTAGAAAATCCGTTTGACCAACAAGGTGAAGACGATGTCTATATTAATGTCGAGAAGTATATTAGAAATTTAAATTAACTTTTGTTGAGACTGAAAATGATACCGTTGAGACTGGCAGGCCGACAAGTTAATTAGACAACTATGAGATATGTAAATAATGTCTTATTTAAGATAAATTCTGTAACTTTATAAAAAAATATTCATGTTATCAAAAACCATTGAATCCGGTCTAAATACACAAATTAGAATCGAAGCAGAGTCATCACAAATTTACTTAGCTATGGCTATTTGGGCTGAAGTAAAAGGTCTCGAAGGAGTAGCTAATTTTATGTATGATCAATCTGATGAAGAGCGTCAACATATGTTAAAACTTATCAAGTTTGTTAACGAACGTGGTGGTCATGCTCATGTTTCAGAACTGACAGCACCAAATGTTAAATTTTCATCTTTTAAAGAAATGTTCGAAAAATTATTTGAACATGAGGTCTATGTGTCTTCAACTATTAACGAGTTGGTACATATCACCTTTGAGCAAAAAGATTATGCAACACACAACTTTTTACAGTGGTACGTTTCTGAACAAATTGAAGAAGAGGCTATGGCTCGTACTATTCTAGATAAAATCAATCTAATTGGTGATGACAAAAGTGGGCTCTACCTTTTTGACAGGGACATTCAGCAGTTAACGGTTGTAAGTTCGGCTTCACCTCAAGCTGGAGTTTAAATATTAATTATTATTTAGATACAATTAAATAACTAATTTTGCCCCATTGATCTCTTCATACTCAATGGGCAAAAAGAAAAACAAAAAACTTAAAGAGAAGCGTCTCCTTGCCATAAAACAATATGGTTCTGAAGTATTAGGAGAAGTTAAGGATGAATGCTGTGATAAATTCTTAAAATCAGAAAAAAAGCGCTGCAAAAAATGTCCGTGCTTTGATTTAATTAAGATAGTTGCCTTAAGCTATCGATTTTAATGCAGATCAGATATAAGCACTATTTAATCCGAATTTTATTACATTAATGCATCTTCTAATTTCATTCTTAGTTCATTTTTTGCTAATTTCGTTATTGGTCAATATAGATCATTGAAACAGTTCAATATCTTGAAAATCAATAGCTAAATTGAACTTTTTTTAACACATTTTATAGCCTGTTTTTTAACAAACACATATAGTATTTCTTCAGAAAATCTTTAGATTTATGATAAACCTTGCATAAAAATAGGACACAATGAAAAAAATAATTTTTTCCCTTATTGTTTTAACTTTATTATCGTGTGGTGCATCAAAAACTGTACTGCAATCTAAAAAAACCATGAAAGGTGAATGGCTTTTGGAAACCATTACATTTAGCGAAACAGGTTCTTATAATATTAACTTATTAAAAGATGCTTCTGCAGCATGTTTTGAAGGTAGTAACTGGCAATTTATTCCAAATAACAACACAGGTACGTATACTATGAATGGCGAAAATTGTGTAACAGGCACCCGACATTTTATCTTTACTATTGAAGATTCAGGTAACGGATTCCAAAGCTTTTTACTAAAACCTACAGATGAAAAGAAAAAGTCTGAAACGAATCAAGGTTTTAGACTACAATTATCTCAATTAACAGAATCAACTTTTCAATTACAACAAACTGTTGCTGTAGAGGGAAAACCATTTAAAATAAATATGAACTTTTCAAAAATATAATAGAAATGAAAACATATATAAAACAACTATTTAATTTAGTTTTTGCTATTTCAATTGTGTTGAGTTTAAACAATTGTAAAGCCATTCAAAATGCAAATAACGCTCAAAAAGGTGGTGTGATAGGAGCTACCGGTGGTGCGGTTATAGGAGCCATTATTGGTAATAATGTTGGTAAAGGTGGTAATGGAGAGTTAGGTGCTCTTATTGGCGGCGTGGTTGGTGGTGGCGCCGGTGTACTAATTGGTAAAAAAATGGATAAACAGGCACAAAAAATTGAAGAAGAAATTCCTGGTGCTGAAGTAGAACGCATTGATAATGCTATTGTAGTTACATTTGACGAAAACAAAGGTGGAGGTATCTATTTTGAAACAGAAAAATACAATATCAATACTACTTCACAACAAACATTGAACAAACTGGCTAATGTTTTAAAAGAATATAATGATACGAACATATTAGTAGTAGGACATACGGACAGTGCCGGTTCAGAATTGTATAATATGACTCTTTCAAAAAATAGAGCGTATGCCGTAAACAATTATTTTAAGAATAATAAAGGAATTAGTAGTTCTAGACTAAGTGTTAACTGGTTTGGTGAAAGTAAACCTATGAGCGATAATAGTATTGCTTCCGGGCGTGCTAAAAACAGGAGAGTAAATATTGTTATTCTACCCAATGATAAAATGAAAGCCGACGCTAAAAAACAAGCTGGCAATTAATAATTTTTCGTTATTTTATTAAAAAATTCAAACACCTGTTAAATGTCGAATTTAACAGGTGTTTTTTCTTTTAAGATTGCACCATTCCATTCATTCTTCTGGACAAAAAATAGATCCCCCGAATATAGATAAGATCTGAATTATATGCCAGATAAATAAATACAATATACTTTATTACCATTTTTTGAGTTTTATATATTGGTTATCTCAAAAAATAAAATCATGCTTAAAAAATTGCTATTTGCATTGATATTTTCTCTGGCGTTAAACACCAATGCCCAAGAAGAGATCATAACGTTTAAAAACGACTTGAAAACTTCGTCATCTGATATTAAAGAGGTTATACCTATAGTCAATAAAAAAAATGACGCCCTTTCAATTTTCTTTATAGATTCAAAAAAAATATATGGTTATTTGTTTGATAGCAATTTTAAAAATTCACAACAATTAAGTCAAGATTTTAAAGGCAAGCAATTTGACAAACTCATCGGTAATAGTATAACTGAAAATAATGATTATAGAGTGTATTTTTCTAACGAGAAATATTCTAAATTTAGCTCAGTAAATTTTTCATTCAAACAGAATACAGCTATAATAAAAGAATTAGAACTCGAACTTAAAAAAGAAAAATTTATAGAATCTGTCAATTATAAGAATACTTTTAACCTATTGACTTTATCTGACAAAGAGCCTATTCTAAATATTTATGTTTTTGATGAAAATGCAAACTATAAAAAACATCAGATAAATTTTACCGGCGTAGCATTTTATGATAAAAAAAGCAAAGAGGTTGTACTGAATGAATTGCTTGAAAAAATAACAAAAATTAAAGAAAATGATCTGAACTCAATTGATTTAAGCTCAGAACTCTCAAAATTATATGTAAATGATAAAGAACTCATTTTTTCATTTGATCAAAATAAAGATTCTACCCAAATCATCTTAATTGATCTAAAAACATTTGAGAAGCAGGTTCGTAAACTATCTAAA
>Ga0209633_10004477_pt1 | contig 12540 bp, 10 predicted proteins | sample Cruoilmetagenom1_FD_187290 | JGI IMG/M metagenome (GOLD analysis project Ga0209633, IMG submission 187290) | Oil polluted marine microbial communities from Coal Oil Point, Santa Barbara, California, USA - Sample 1 (SPAdes) (version 2) | ecosystem: Environmental > Aquatic > Marine > Oil seeps ... | reverse complement strand
GAAAGCTCGGCCCGGCAGGCAAACAGAGTGTTCCCATCAAAGATATATGGCTCTATCCGCTCGACCGCCGGTTCCGAGCACACCTAACCAGATGATTTTGTTGGATATGGGTTGGCCGAATATTTACATTTTCGAGCTCCTAACTTCGCGCAATCTCGAAAGAAATATAATTATGGCCGGAGATGCGCATATGGTTGACTTTACGGGCGATTTTCGAGACCAGGAAAAGCCCCAGATGCTGGAGGTCTTCGGGCGCGGCGGTTTTCAGGTCGGCGGGTAAGCGCGGCAGGTCGACATCCTCGGCCAGAGAGCGGTCGGTGACCTCCACCAACACTGCGTCCTCTTCCAGGTTGGCCCGAAACAGCACGCTGCGGTTCGAACCTTCCGCCGCATCTGCGTTGCAAAGATGGACGAACACTTCCTCACAACAAAGCTGGAGGTTGTGCACCGGCTTCGGGGGTAAGTCGTAGCGTTTGCCAAGGGCGTCGACGAATTTCTGCACTCGAGGCAGGCTACCGGACCTCGCCGGCACCTTCAAGATTTTCCGGAATCGGGGCTTGAGCTGTATCAGCACTGCCAGGAACAACGCAATCGCGCTGCCGGTGACGATGCCGTTGCCGACCAGGGGCCGCAGCGTCGACGGGATCAGGTCGGGAAAAAACAGCTCGTTTTGGGCCGCATACCCGCCCCAGAAGGCGACGCTCACTAGAAGCACAGTTTCACTGGTCATCCCTTCCAGGGTCGCGACCTTGATGCCGGTGACGAACAGGAAGCCCATAAGAATGAATGTGGTCGCGCCCAGTGCGGGAGCCGGTATGTCCAGAATAAGCGCGGAAACCTTGGGGGAAAAGGCCAGGATACCAAGGCATGCCGCGCCGTATAAACCGACTCGGCGAGCCGCGACGCCGTTGAGCTCCAGCAGCGCTATGTTGCTGGAATAGGTCGTATTCGGCGTCGCTCCGACCAGTCCGGACAGGAAGTTACCCACCCCGTCGGCATACAACGCCCCCTGCACCGCATCGTAGTCGACTTTGCGGAAATTTCGCTTCGATACTTTTTGCACCGCCACCGCGTCGCCGACGGTCTCGATCGTACCGGAGATCGTAGCAATGGCAAAAGCGATGAGCGCGGGCCAATAATCCGCGTCCCACTGCAGCGTGATTCCAGGCCAGGCGTTTGGTGGCAGCCCGAACCATTCGGCTGTCTTCAGATGGACCATTTCAAGTTGTCCCAGCGCAGCCGCGGCAATGTAGCCTACAGCCGTTCCGATGATCGGGCTCCAGGTTCGAACACCCCTGTTGCCGAAGATCAAGCCGACGACAACGGCCAGGACGGTCGCCAGTCCGATCAGCAGGTTGTCCATCGATTCCGCGCGGCCGGTCTCCGGCCCCCCGACCCACAGTTCCATCGTAATCGGAACAATGGTTACCGCGACCAGCATAATGACCACGCCGCCCACCGCCGGGGTAAAAATCTTTCTGAGGAAGCGAAAGAAATAGGCGGTCAGAAATTCCAATGGCGCGGACAGCATCACCAGGACAGCGGCCAGCGCAAGCCCGCCGTGTTCGATCGCATCGATGGTACAAGCCGTGAAAGCGCCCGACGTGCCCATGAAAAGAACGTATCCGGAGCCGATTCTGCCGACCCGAACGACCTGAATCAGGGTCGTGATGCTGCAGACCAGAATGCTGACAAAGGCCAGGTATTGCGCTTCGGCCGGCGTGATCATGCCGGTTTTGCTGAGCAGCACGGGAATGAACACCACACCGCTCAGCATGAATAAAACGTGCTGCATGCCCAAAGTCAGGGCGAGCGGATGGGGAGGGTTTTCGTCTACTGTATAGCGCATATGGGCCGCCTGAATGACGGGAACAACGGGAATGACGGGAAAAATTGCTATGTTGAGGCAGTTCCGATAAGCTTTCAACAAAAATTCGCGAATCGGCATGGAAATCACGAAACAGCGGTCGAAGGATATCTTTTCCCTAACCGTGACCGGGCGTCTGGATGGGTACTGGTCCGATCATCTGGCGCGGCAATTGGACGCGGTGATTCGCGATGGCGCCGATCGGCTGCAGCTCGACCTGGCCGGAATCGACTACATCAGTTCGGCGGGCATCCGGGTGCTGCTGCAATCCTTTAAGCAGATGCAAAATATCGGTGGCTCGTTTTCGGTCACCAATCCGTCCGAGCACGTCAGGGATGTCTTGGCCATGTCCGGTTTGCTCGATATCCTGGCGTCAAAAAGACAGCCGGAAGCGCCATCCGCGTCGGCCGCCTCCTATACGGTGGACCACCCGAGCGCCCGGTTGCAAGTATTTTCCTTATCGTCCGGTGCGCGTCTTGGCTGTCGGATTCTGGGCGAGCCCAACAAGTTGGTCCACGGCCGGTTCAGCGCGGCGGACTGCCGCACGGTGAAGTTTCCGCTATCGACGTTCGGTATCGGACTGGGCGCCTTAGGCAGCGATTTTCAGGATTGCCGCGGGCGTTTTGGCGAGTTCGTGGCCGCCGCCGGCGCCCTGGTCTACCAGCCCACCGATGGCACCAATGTACCGGATTATCTGGTCTCGACCGGCTCGTTGATTCCCGAACTTCAGCTTCTGCACGGAATTGTGTTTGAAGGGGCGTTTGGTGTTCTGATCCGCTTCGAAGCCAACACCGAAACCGGGGCCGTATCCCTGGCCGACCTTGCCCGAGCGCTGCTCGACGTCATTGAAGCCGATGCTGTGGGGCTGGTGATGGTGGCCGAATCAGCCGGACTTATCGGCGCCGCGCTGCGCCGCTTACCCGCCCTGGAGCAAGTGGGGGCTTCGGCCTTCGAATTTCCCGAAATTCGTCAGTGGATCTCATTGACCTCGGAGCATGCCTTCCCGGGCAGCCAGACGTTGGTCGCCGGCATCCTGGCCAGCGGCGGAGACGATCGTCTTTCCCCGGTTCTGCGGCCTTTGGGCGGCGGCGGACTGCTCGGCCACCTGCATGCCGCGGCTTTTTCCTACCGTACGATGCCCAAGGGTCGAATCGATCTGCAGGACTGCGTTGCGACGCTGTTCGAGACACAGACCGTTCAGGGTGTTCTGCATTTACTCAACGACGAGCGTGAACGGATTGGCGGCGGTCAGAGCGAATTTTACCGCGGCGCCTGCTGGATGGCGCCGATCACAGAGATTGCCACGGCGTGAGTGTGCGGCGATGACATTGCTTCTTGGTGCGCTGACGATCGGCCTCATCCTGTCGCTGCTGGCGCTGGGCGTGTTCATCAGCTTCAGGATCTTTCACTTTCCCGATATCACCGCCGACGGCTCTTTGCCGTTGGGAGCAGCAACCGCCGCGGTTTTGCTGGTCGGTGGCGCCTCTCCCATTTTGGCGACAGCGGCAGCGTTCGGTGCCGGGTTGGCGGCGGGAGCGGTGACCGGTATTCTGCATACAAAATTCCGCATCAACAATTTGTTGGCCGGCATCCTGGTGATGACGGCGCTTTACTCGATCAACTTGCGCATTATGGGGAGGAGTAACATTCCTTTGCTGTCCGCCGATTCGCTCTCGGCCCGCGCCGAACAGATCGGTTTGTGCGCGGTCAGCACGGCGGGGTTCGATGTCGCCGGTTGGACGATCAGCATGCGGGATGCATCGAGCCTGCTCGGGGTTTTCATCGTCGTCGCAATCGTCGGCCTGGCCTTGTACGCCTTTTTTCGCACGAACCTCGGCACGGCGATGCGCGCCACCGGCGACAACGATCAGATGGTGCGGGCTTTGGGGATTAATGTGGGCTCGATGATCATCCTTGGCCTGTCTCTTTCGAACGGCCTGATCGCGCTTTCCGGCGCGTTGCTGGCCCAGTATCAGGGGTTCGCCGACGTGCAGATGGGTATCGGTATGATCGTGCTGGGCCTGGCCAGCGTGATCATTGGTGAAGCATTGGTCGGCGTTCGGTCGGTCGGCCTGTTGATCACCGGCGCCGTCATGGGATCGGTTTTGTTTCGCCTGCTGGTCGCAATCGCTCTCCGGGCCGGCCTCAATCCGACCGATCTCAAGCTCATCACTGCGGTATTCGTCTTCGCCGCGCTGGTTTTGCCGGCTTTTCTCAAAAGACTGAGGGGGCGCGCATGACCTCCGACAACGGATCGCCCATGCTCGCCATTCGGCGCCTGTCCATGACCTTTTCCGCCGCAACGGCGAATGAAGTCAAGGCGCTGCAACAGGTCGACCTCAGTGTGGACCCCGGTGCCTTTGTGATCGTTATCGGCACCAACGGCTCGGGAAAATCCACTTTGCTGAATGCGGTGGCAGGCACGTTTTCCGCCGATAGCGGCACCATCGTTTTGGCCGGGCGCGAGGTTGGCGGGTGGCCGGAGCACCGCAGAGCCGCTCTGATCGGGCGTGTTTTTCAAAATCCATTCAGCGGCACCGCGCCGGCTCTATCGATCGGCGAAAATATTGCTCTGGCGGCGCGACGGGGATCTGCGCGGGGCTTAGCCCGGGCGTTGCCAGGGAATCTACGGCGGACGATCAGCGAGCGTGTGCGCGTGCTGGGCATGGGGCTGGAGGAGCGCCTCGACAACCCCATCGGCAGCCTTTCGGGAGGGCAGCGGCAGGCATTGACCCTGCTGATGGCGACCTGGATCAAACCCAAGCTGCTGCTTTTGGACGAGCATACCGCGGCATTGGACCCCAAGAGCGCCGACCAAATCATACGTCTGAGCGACCGGCTGATCCGGCAGGAACGGCTGACGACGATTATGGTTACGCACTCGATGCAGCAGGCGGCCAATCTCGGTGATCGTCTCATCATGATGGATCAAGGGCGTATCGTTTACGATTTTAGCGGTGCGGAAAAGCGCCGGCTGCGTGCCAATGACCTCCTCGAACGTTTCGAGGAGGTGCGCCGGATCAATCAGCTCGACCGGAGCGCGGCCGACATGCTGCGTCGGACATACATCTGACTTAGCCCGAATCTTTCACAAATTATGCTTGATCTCGCTTGTCTCTTGATTCCACAAGAAATATTTCCTCAGTCGGCCGTAATCACTGATACGCCGCTCCTTCGGAAATTCCCTTGTGAAACCAATATCCTGCGCGATATTGGCGCAAATTTATGAAATCTTCGGGTTAGGGGATTTGAGCGCATGTGGCTAACCATCCGGCGATTGTTTCTGGGCGTGCTGCTCATTGTTTTGGCTTCCGCGGTGTTGCTGCTGACGGATAACACCCGGCGCAAGCCCGAAGCGCAACAGCTGCCGCGGGTGGCGATCCTGCAACATGCCTCTCAGAGCATCATCGATGAAGGCGTGCAAGGTATGCTGGATGCGCTGGCCGTCGCCGGATTGGTCGATGGCGCGACGGTGTCGATTCAGCGCTTCAATGCCGAGAATGATATGGCCACCGCCAATGCGATCGCCAAAGAAATCACCGGCGGCGGCCATGACCTTATTCTTACGGCGACCACCTTGAGCCTGCAAGCGGTGGCGAACGCCAACCGCGACCGCCGGATCAAGCACGTATTTGCATTGGTCACGGACCCGGCCGGGGCGGGTGTGGGAATCAGCCGTGACGACCCGCTTCAGCATCCTCCATACATGGCGGGGTACGGCACCATGCAGCCGGTCGCCGAGGCCCTGCAGACTGCGCGGGGGATTTTCCCCGACCTCAAGGTCGTCGGTACGGTGTGGAACCCGGCGGAATCGAACTCCGAGGCCAATATCAAGCTGGCGCGCCGGGCCGGCCGTGAAATGGGGATCGAGCTGCTGGAAGCCCCGGTGGACAATTCGGCCGGGGTGTGGGAGGCGGCAAACTCCCTGGTGGCGCGCGGCGTCCAGGCGCTGTGGCTTGGCGGCGATGTCACCGTAATGACCGCTTTGGACTCGATGATTTCGGCGGCAAATCAGGGAAAGATTCCGGTGTTCACCAATATCCCCGGCAGCGCCGATCGTGGGGCCTTGTTCGACGTTGGCGCCAACTACACCGAAGTGGGACGCCTGGCCGGCGAACTGGCGGCGAGTGTATTGCAGGGGGAGTATCCGGCGACCATCCCGGTGGTCAACCTGGTGCCGAAGCGCACCTTGATCAACAAGAAAGCGGTGGTCGGATTAAAGGATCCCTGGCGGTTCCCGAAGCAATTGCTTGCCGCCGCCGAGGTGGTGGGTGAAAAGAAAAGCGGCCGGGAACAGACGCCGGCGGAAACCCGGGGATCTTCCTCCCGGGCAAGTTCAAGTCCGCCGGCCACCGGCAAAATCGCAGGCAAGCGTGCGAAAACATGGAATGTGCAGCTCCTCGAATACATCAATGTGGTGGATGTCGAGGAGGCGGAACAGGGCATTCGGGCCGGGTTGGCCGAAGCCGGTCTGGTGGAGGGGCGCGACTACCGGCTGCAAATCCAAAATGCGCAGGGCGACATGGCGACGTTGAATATGATGGTGGATGCCGCCGTGACGGACGGAGCGGATCTGATTATGACGTTGTCGACGCCGACGCTGCAGGCGGCACTGGCACGGGCCGGCGACATTCCGATCGTGTTTACGTTCGTTGCCGATGCGGTCGCCGCAGGCGCCGGCCGCAGCAACGAGGATCATCTTCCCAATGTGACCGGCGTGCCCAGTACGAGCCCTTACAAGGCGTTGATTGACATCGCCCGCGAAGTACTTCCCGGGGTGCGCCGTGTCGGTACGCTCTACGTTCCCGCCGAAGCAAACTCCGTGGTCAACAAAGAGCGGTTGACGAACGCTGCGCGCGAGTCGGGAATCGACGTTGAAACCATCGCGGTCAGTGCGGTCTCGGAGATGCCGGATGCCGCCATCGCGCTCGCCAGCCGGAATATCGACGCAATCGTGCAGGTTGGCAGCAACCTGACCAGCGCAGCCTTTGTCACCATCGCCCGGGCCGGTAAAACCGCCGGCATACCCGTGTTCGGTGCGCTCAGCAGTGATGCGGACAACGGCGCCGTCGTCGTAATCGCCCGTGATTATATCGATGCGGGTCGCGAGGCCGGTTTAATGGCGGCCCGTGTGATGCGGGGTGAAAACCCCGCGGACATCCCTTTCCAACCATTGCTGAGGGAGAAGCTGATCGTCAATCCGGAGGCGGCACGCGCAGTGGGCATCAAAATTCCCCCGTCGGTGCTGCGGCGGGCGAGCAAGGTGATGACAGGGCAATGAGAGAGCCGATGCGATGGCTGCCAGCGGTGTTTTGATGCGCACCAAGCGGCGGGTACTGGTAAAGTGACGAGAACGATGGCGGTGCGGGGGGCCGCGGCAGACCGTGACTGAAATAGGAACAGGAACAGTATCCGGTCCTGAGTGCGATGGACGGGAAAGGTTGTTGCTTGTGGACGACAACCCGAGCAACCTCGAGGTGCTGATGGCGACCCTTGGCGGCCGTGGGTACACGCTGTTGGTTGCCAAGAGCGGGGAGGATGCGCTGTCGATTGCACGGCGGGCGCAGCCCTCCCTGATCCTGTTGGATATCCTGATGCCGGGCATCGATGGCTATGAAACCTGCCGAGCACTGAAGAAGGAACCGGCGACACGCAATGCAGCCGTCATTTTCTTGTCGGCCCTCGATGATCCCAAAGACAAGGTGAAAGGCTTGAACCTGGGGGCGGTGGATTATATCGCCAAACCCTTCCTGGCCGAGGAGGTCATCGCGCGCGTCGAAACCCATTTGACGATCCAGCGGCTCAACCGCGAACTTCAAGCGCGCTATGACGAAATCGAGCACGAGCTCACGGTGGTGGCCCAGGCGCAAAAAAGTCTGCTTCCGCAGCAGCTGCCCGACATCGAAGGCCTTCATCTGGCCGCCTACTACCAGACCAGCCGCTACGCAGGGGGCGACTATTACGACATTATTCGACTCGGCGACCAGCAATGGGGCATTTTCGTCGCCGATGTTTCCGGGCATGGCACCCGGGCCGCTGTGCTTATGGCCATGACCTACGCATTTTTTCACGCTTTCCCGCACACGGCGAACGATCCCGCGGTGCTGCTCGATTACATGAACGATCTGCTATTGCCGGTTTGCCATGGTCATTTTGTCACGGCCCTGTATACCGTTTACGATTCCGCACGCGGCACCATTAACTATGCGAGTTCGGGACACATGCCGCCGCTGCTGTACCGCCCCGGGACGGGTGCGCAACTGACGCTTGCTTGCGAACCCACCTGCCCGCTGGGCGTGTTTCCCTATGATCGGATCAACACTACGCAACAGCAGCTGACGCCGGGCGATGTGATTGTGTTTTACACGGACGGTGTGAGCGAACGCATGAACTCGAAAAAAGAGTTGTACGGTGTGGGTCGTTTGCAAAGGATGATCGCCGATTCCGCCGGCCAACATCCGGCACAGGCGGTCGATGCGGTCATGAAGGATGTCGATACCTTTGCCGAGGGCATCCCCGCGGACGACGACCAGACAGTGCTTCTTGGTGTTGTTAGTTGAAGCGAATCTTTTCCGTCGCAGGCAAACGGCTTGCGGCTTCGCGTCAAGCCAGCGCCGCCGGGAGGCTTGTCCGCAGTCGATCAGTCTATTCTCGGACAGCCTTCTAAAGCTTCTTCGACCGAGCGGTAGATCGGGAAGATCGATGAAAAGCCGCTGAAATCGAACACCTCCCGGACATGGGCGGTCAGGTTGCAGAGGACGAGTTCCTTGTCCATCGCCTTGCTTTTTTGAGCGCCCGACAGGAGTACACACAACCCTGCACTGCTGATGTAAACAAGATCGCGCAGGTCAACGACGAGCGCGCGGATATCCGGTTCGATGAAGTCGAGAATCGTACGCTCGAATCTTTCGCAGGTGTTGCTGTCGAGGCGTCCGCTCGGACTGAGCACAACAATATCGCCGAAGTGTTGTTCACGGACACTGAGCCCGGCTTCAGTTGCTTCACTTAATATCATAAATCGGTTCCCGTTCAGAGAAATTTCCATAGGACCAGACGGTTGCGGCCGTTGCTGCGCATATATTCGATACGATCCATCAATTGCCTTACCAGATGAACGCCAAGCCCGCCGAGCGGCCTTGCTTCAAGCGGCGACTCGATGTCAGGCGGCAGCGCAGTTCGTGGATCGAATGCGCGCGCATCGTCTTCGACGGTTGCTTTGACCACGTCTTTTTCCAGCACCAGGGTGACATTGATCGTATGAGCCGATGCGTCTCTGTACCCATATGAGATAATGTTGGTCAACACTTCGTCCAAAGCCAGGTTGACATTCACTGCAAACCCGGAATCGATGCCGTGGTCCCTGAAAAAGGATTCAACCAGCGTTGCAAGCCGTGGAATCTCTGTCAAGTCGTTTGCCAACGTCACCGCTAACTCTGTCGACATCGTCCGAAAAAAGAATGAATTTCGGGCTATTATCGGTACTTTTCCGGCTCGATTCAAATCTGTTTTTATGAGCGAGATGAATAGTAAGCCAAAAGGCGCCGGCTGTCGCTTTGGATGTTTGCATTGATGCTGAAACATCGGTACAACAGTATTTGTATCAAGCCGACTTGAGCTGGATTGGGCAAGTTTGTTAAGCTGCGTCAACTTTATTCCTTACGATCGATTGCTTGCAATGTGCGAATTCGATAAAAGTTTATTCAAAGGCGTCATGGGCGACCTGATTGAGGGTGCCGTGGCCTTCCGTCAAGATGAATATAAACGTGACAAATATGACATGCTTGGCTTGGCCGAAGCCCAACACCCGGAAATACTAATGATCGGCTGCAGCGACTCACGCGTTGATCCAGCGCTGATCTGTGGCGCCAATGCCGGTGATATTTTCAGCATCCGCAACGTTGCCAATCTGGTGCCGCCTTATGAATTCGGCAGTGGCCGCAGCCGCGGCTACGGAGTGCGCGCCGCCATTGAATATGGCGTAAAGGCCTTGGAAGTTTCACACATCGTCGTCTTCGGTCATGCGCATTGTGGTGGTATCAAAGCGGCAATCGATACGGCCGCCGGTCATGCGCCTGAATTCGAGTTCATCGGTCCTTGGGTGGCTATCGCCGAACAAGCTTGCAAACAGGAGATCACCGATCCTGTAACCGGTAAGAAAAAACCGGTATCGATCGGCCAACTTACAGATTTTGCCTACTTGGTTGAGCGCCGGTCCGTACTCAACTCCATCGAAAATCTGAAAACCTACCCCTGGATCAAAGAACGCATCGAGGCCAGTGAACTAACGCTGCACGGATGGTGGTTTGATCTGGAAAGTGGTGATCTATGGGTCACTCATCCAGAGAAGGGACATTTCCTGCCTGTTGAGACATGCTGATGCCATTATCTGAAAAAGCGATCAAACCCGATGGCATCGTTTACTGGGTCAACGATCGACCTCCGGTTTCATTGACCTTGATGCTGGCGATCCAACAGATCGCCTTTCTGGGCTCTATCATGACCTTGCCTGTCGTTTTGGGACACGCTGCGGGGCTGGATCTGGTCAGCGAAGCTAATTTGGTCGCACTGACCATGATCGGCGCCGGCATCGGGGTGATATTGCAAGCTCTTAACCGTTATGGCATCGGAATCGGCCTGTTCGCCCCGATGCACACCTCTTCAGTCGCGTTCCCCGCTGCCTTGATCGCGGTGAAAACCGGGGGGTTGGGACTGGCCTTCGGCATGATGGCGGTTGCCGGTCTGGTGCAGGTCGGTATCAGCCGGGTATTTCCACGTCTACGTGCCTTTTTTCCTGTGGAAATTGCCGGACTGACCGTCTTCATGCTGGGGTCCGGACTGGGTCTAGTCGGCTTGAAAAGCTTTCTGGCGATCGACACCGCATTCGAAGGCAATCCGAACACTTACATCGTCGGATTTACAACTTTGGCAATTATTATCTCGCTCAACATTTGGACACGTGGTCACCTTCATGCCTTCTCGGTATTCATTGGCCTGATCGGCGGTCAAGCTCTGGCCTTTGTATTCAATTTGGTCCCTCATGATGTCATAGCAGGCATTACTAGCACTGCAACCTTCGCTATACCCTCTTTCGGACAGTTTGGCTGGTCGTTGGATTGGGCATTGGTGCCGGATTTCATCATCGTCGGCATAGTTCTGTCATTCAACACGTTTGGGGTTTTAACGATCGCGCAACGCGCCAACGATGCGCGCTGGAAGCGTCCGGATTTTGCCGGCACCAGCCGCGGACTGTTGGCCGAAGGGCTGACCAACATCGCCTGTTCTTTTATCAACGGTGTGACGCAAACGGCCAGCGGGGGTGCTGTCGGTCTGGCTCAGGCCTCCGGTATAACCAGCCGCATCGTGGCGTTTGTTCTGGGCGGACTGTTTGTCGTGCTGGCTTTTTTTCCACCTGTCGCCATAGCCTGGAGTGCCTTGTCGCCAGCGGTCATAGGCGCGGTACTGATGTTCGTCGGTTCCTTCATAGCTATCGGCGGCCTTAAGATTCTAACCTCCCGTTTGCTTGACAACCGCAAGGTTATCGCGCTGGGCCTGGCCATCATTGCCGGCCTCGGCCACGGCAGTTTGCTCGCCGAGATTACATCGCTGCCCTATTTCCTGGATGCTGCCATGGCCACCTCTCTATCAGTCACCGTCACGGTTGCCGTCGTGCTCAACGCGATTTTTCGTCTGGGTAGCAAAAAAAAGATGAAACACAGTGTTGTCCTGGACGAGAATTGGGGAGATGAGGTCAATCGCTTAATCTGGCATCTGGGTCACAGCTGGAACGCACGCCCTGAGGTCGTTGCCCGCCTTGAAAATGCCACCAATGAACTGATTGATACAGTCTATGGTCATAATCTCATTGCCGGCGAACAGGTGGTTCAACTATCCGCGCGTTTTGACGAATACCAATGTCGGTTGACCCTGGACTATAAGGGAAAAGGTTTTAAACTGCCTGACACAAGACCGGATCCGGAATCCTTGCTGAATAACGCCGATGCGGTACGTGATATGGCGGGTTATCTGGTTAGGCGTCTTGCTGACAAAGTGAAATTGGTTGTCAGCAAAAATGATGTACACATTACGTTGTGTTTCGAAGAATGACTGGCTGCCCTGCAAGGCATTGCCGATGGCCGATAGCAAACAAAGCATGCGATTGGAAAGAGTTTTCACCATTCGATCCAGCTTCGGCCGCCCAATTCGATCTTTCATCGAATATGGAAACCCGACCCGTAGGAGGGCTTGGCATCCACTTCGTCCGTGAATTCATGGATACCGTGGAATACAAGAGAACGGACAGCCTCCTAGGAGGCTGTCCGAGAATAGCGATCGTAGCGAGGGCGGGACTGATTGAGTCAGATTTTTTGATCATTTGAGGCGAATAGTGGGCCTATTTAACGAAAATGATCGGGAAATCTGGCCGATCAGGCTCGGCCGCAGTAGATCAGCCTGTTCTTGGACAGCCTCCTAGGTGTCAAGACCCGTGAGATTGTATACACGTTTGTTAAAGAGTTTGGGTTGTTTTTCGTGCCATTGTTTAAGTGCCTCAATGGGTGTGCAATGGTATAGAACTCGTTGTGGGATGGAGCCATTATAGAGCCGGACATAGCGCATAATCGTGTCCTCGAGGCTCTGCGAGGAATCAAAGCGCGTGGTAGCGAGGACCTCGGCGA
>Ga0209633_10004475_pt1 | contig 12543 bp, 12 predicted proteins | sample Cruoilmetagenom1_FD_187290 | JGI IMG/M metagenome (GOLD analysis project Ga0209633, IMG submission 187290) | Oil polluted marine microbial communities from Coal Oil Point, Santa Barbara, California, USA - Sample 1 (SPAdes) (version 2) | ecosystem: Environmental > Aquatic > Marine > Oil seeps ... | reverse complement strand
GTTTTACCTTGATTATCTTCAATTTGTTTTACGCGTAATAATTTTTGCAAAATTAAATCAGTTAATGAACTTACACGCATATCTCGCCAAGCCTCGCCATAATCATGGTTCTTATTTTCCATTAAATATTTGGTAACTTCTATGTGTTTATCATACAATTCAATAGCATCATTAACTGATAAGTCGGGTTGTTCTACAATTCCTTTTTCCAGTTGAATGAGTGCCATAATAGCATAATTAATAATTCCTATAAATTCCGAAATTTCATCTTCGTCAACTTTTTTTGTATCATTTTGTTGCAATTGACGGATGCGTTGTGCTTTGATAAAAATCTGATCGGTTAATGAAGGCAATCTTAAAATACGCCAAGCACTACCATAATCTTTCATTTTATTGACAAAAAGTGCTCTACATTGTAAGATTATAGCATCATATTGCTCATCTGTTTTCTGCATAATTGATTTATTCCGGCTTTTTATTGTTTCTTATTTAACTATCGGACGAATTTATGAAAAAACTTACTAATTAATCTTTATCAATTGTTTATTTTTACAACAACTACTAAATAATAACAAATGTATGAAACGTATTGCAGTTTTTTGTGGATCGAGTATTGGTTTTAACAATCAATATGCTGATGCTGCTAATGATTTGGGTATTTACATGGCAAAAAATAATATTGGATTGGTTTATGGTGGTGGTAAAATAGGCATGATGGGGGTTTTAGCAGATGCCGTTTTAAAACATAAAGGAGAAGTTATTGGAGTTATACCACATTTATTACGTCATAAGGAGGTTGCTCATACTACCATTACCGAAATGATAGTGACAAAAAAAATGTCCAAACGTAAAGTAAAAATTAGCCGCTTAGTGGATGGATACATAGCTTTGGCAGGAGGTTTTGGGACTTTAGATGAACTTTTTGAAGCACTTACTCTAGGGCAATTGGGTATTGAAACCAAACCCGTTGGTATTCTAAATACGAATGGTTATTTTGACCATAGCATACAACAATTAGAGCTAATGGTAAAAGAAGGATTTTTAAAACAAAATAATAAAGACATGCTCTTGGTGAGTGATTCTATTGAAGAATTAATATATAAGATGTATCATTATACAGCTCCGAAAATGTCTAAAGTAGTGAATACCATTGCGAGCAAATAATATCAAGTGTATAAAAATAAAAACTTAGTATCTCAAATAACATATGCACATTAATTGTAAAGGCAAGCTTACAGACTTATCATCGCCAAAAGTAATGGGTATTTTAAATATTACACCTGACTCTTTTTATGATGGTAATACTTTAAAAAATGATAAGGATATTTTGCTTAGGGCTGAAAAAATGCTGAAAGAAGGGGCTACTTTTATTGATGTTGGTGGTTATTCTTCAAGACCCAATGCCAAACATATTAGTGAAAACGAAGAATTACAGAGGGTTATACCAGTAATTGAATTGTTAAATAAAAAATTTCCCAATCGGTTCATTTCTATTGATAGCTTTAGAAGTAAAGTGGTGGATGAAGCCATTCAAGCTGGAGCTTGTATAGTCAATGATATTTCGGCAGGTTCAATTGATGCTAATATGTTTAAAACCATAGCTAAATTACAAATTCCTTATATTATAATGCATATGCAAGGTACACCTCAAACCATGCAAAAAACTCCTACTTACCATAATATTATAAAAGAGATCATATACTATTTTTCTGAAAAAATTCACCAACTTAGAGTACTTGGCGTTAATGATATTATTATAGATGTCGGTTTTGGTTTTGGTAAAACATTGCCACAGAATTATGAATTACTTAATAATTTAGCTTTGTTTAAAAACCTTGAAGTTCCTATATTGACTGGTATTTCAAGAAAATCAATGCTTTACAAGTTACTAAATACCAGTTCAGATAGGGCATTGAATGCCACAACAGTTGCCAATACAATAGCATTATTAAATGGTAGCAATATTTTAAGGGTACATGATGTAAAAGAAGCCCAAGAAGCTATCCAAATTGTTAGGGCATTAAAGACGTAATATACTTCTCTAAAATTCGGCATTATTTTTGTTAATATTTTGTTAACCTCGCCTTAATTTTTCAACTCTAGTGCTATACTAGAAATGGAGATAAATCCCTAAAAATAAAATTATGAGCGACAGAAACACAACTGAAATTAATGCCGGATCAATGGCAGACATTGCTTTTTTACTCTTGATCTTTTTCTTAGTAACAACTACATTAGATACAGAAATTGGCATACCAAAACGTCTCCCTGAAAAACAAACACATCCAATAAATGTAACATTTAAAGAAAAAAACGTGCTTGAAATAAGCATTAATGCAAATGATGAAATATTAATTGAAGGTCATCAAATTATTAAAATGGATATGCTTAAAAAGTTGATCACTGATTTTATTGATAATGGAGCAGGTACAAATATGAATGGAGAAAAATGTAATTGGTGTCATGGAAAAAAGGATATTAATTCTTCTGATCATCCTGAAAAAGCCATTATTAAATTGCAAACCAATAGAAATACTTCATACGCTACTTATATTACTGTTCAAAATGAAATTTTAAATGCTTATTATGAATTGCGAAACAATTTAGCCTACTTGCTATATGGAGAATCATTAGATAAATTAGAAATTGAGTTTAAAAGCAATAAAAAAAATAAGGCATTAGCCTCAAAAATTGAAACAATTAAAACCAAATACCCGCAACTGATCTTTGAAGAAGCACCCTTAACCCACAATATGCATTAGAAAAATTGCTATTTAAAATAAATTTAGTCTTTAAAATAGCATAAATTATTATTACATTTACCGAAACCTTTTTTTTGGACACATTTAAATTTTTAGACTTTCGAATATTAGATATACTAGATATTGTTTTGGTAGCGGTGTTGCTCTATTATGTGTACAAATTAATAAGAGGAACGGCAGCTATTAATATATTTTTAGGTATTGCAATAGTATATTTAATCTGGAAACTTACCGTTGCCCTTAAAATGGAATTGCTAAGTGACATTTTAGGAAAGTTTCTTGGTGGCGGTTTTATTGCTTTAATTATTGTTTTTCAACAAGAAATTAGAAAATTTTTATTGATGGTTGGCTCTACCAATTTCACCACAAAAAAGCGTTTTCTAAAACGATTTAAGTTTTTATCAGCTATGCGTGGAGGAGACGATTATGTTAGCACTGATGTTGATAGTATTGTGGCCGCTTGTAATGAAATGTCTAAAACCAAAACTGGAGCATTGATAATTATTCAAAGGCATAACAATCTAGATTTGGTCAAACAAACCGGTGATGAAATGTATGCTAAAGTAAATAAACCTTTACTTTTTAGTATCTTCTACAAAAATAGTCCTTTACATGATGGAGCTACCATTATAGAAGATAATTTTATTACGGCCACGAGAGTAATTTTACCTGTTGAAAAAGATATTTCTATTCCTGAACGATTTGGATTAAGACATAGAGCTGCTTTGGGAATAACTATGCGTTCTGATGCCTTGGCATTAGCGGTTTCAGAAGAAACAGGACAAATATCTTATATAAAAAACGGTGAATTTATTCTCTATAACGATATAGATAAATTGTCAGAAATGATAAAAGAAGACCTGGAGTAATACGTACCGTTTGCTGTTTGTAGTTTGGCGAGAATTGTAAACGATGAAATTACTGACAAACAAAAGATTGCTGCATTGAATATTGCCAAAAATTATCTAACTCGCTTTTGCTGTCTCAAATTGAATTTCGTACAATTTACTATAATATCCTTTTTGTTTTAATAATTCAAGATGTGTACCTTGTTCAACTATTTTACCTTTTTCCATTACAATAATTTTATCTGCTTTTTTTATAGTTGCCAATCTATGAGCTATTACAATAGACGTTCTATTTTTAGTGATGGTATTGGTAGCTTTTTGTATCAATGCTTCTGATTGTGCATCTATAGAAGATGTAGCTTCATCTAAAATTAAAATGGCAGGTGTACTAACATAAGCTCTTAAAAATGCAATTAGTTGGCGTTGACCTGAAGATAACATCCCTCCTCTTTCTTTTACGTTATAATGATAGTTATTTGGCAAGGTCATAATAAAGCTATGGATTCCAATCTTTTTGGCCGCTTCTTGAACCTCTTCCAGACTAATATTGTCATTATTTAGTGTAATATTATTTAATATGGTATCTGAAAATAAAAAAACATCCTGTAAAACCACACTTATTTGATTTCTTAAGGATGATAAAGTAAATTTATTCAAATCAATACCATCAATCATTATACTTCCTGAATCTATAGTATAAAATCTACTTAATAAATTAATAATGGTTGATTTTCCCGCACCGGTAGCACCAACAACTGCAACAGTTTCCCCTTGCTTTACCTTAAACGATATCCCTCTTAAAACAGGTTCATCTTCTAAATATCTAAAATAAACATTTTCAAATGTTATTTCCCCTTTTAAATGTTCTACTTCTAAAGTTCCGGTATCTACTTCTTCTTCATTTTCGTCTAAAACAGCAAATACCCTTTCTGCTGCTACCATTCCCATTTGTAGTGTATTAAACTTATCGGCTATTTGTCTTAAGGGTCTAAATAACATGCTACTCATTGTTATAAAACTTGTAATGGTACCAAATGAAGCCGCACCATCTACTGCCGCCGCTAAACCTCCATACCAAACAATAATTCCTAATGTAATTGAAGATAAAATTTCAACAATAGGAAAGAAAATGGAATAGTACCATACAGTTCTAACATTAGCTTTTTTATGCTTATCATTAATCTGTATAAATTTGTCATACTCAATTTTTTCACGTGTAAATAATTGCACAATTTTCATTCCCGATATTCTTTCTTGTACAAAACTATTTAGATTGGCTACTTGAGTTCTAACTTCTTGAAAAGTGGATTTAATTTTAATTTGAAAAATTTTGGTCGCATAGATCATAATTGGTAAGACTGCTATTACAATCAATCCTAAACGCCAATTCATTAGCAACATAATGATGATAATTACCAACATTTGCAATAAATCACTAATAATTGCAAATAAACCCTGACCAAATATACTTGCAATAATTTCTATATCAGAAACCACTCTAGTAACTAATTTACCAACTGGTGTTTTATTAAAATACTGCATTTTAAACTTAAGCAACTTATCAAATAATTGCGTACGGATATCTTTAATAATATGTTGCCCTAACCAATTGGCAAAAAATATAAACAAAAATTGGAAAACCACTTCAAATAGCAGTACACCAAACATGATCAAACTAAAGTTTAGTAACTGCTGAACATTTTTATTGAGAATGTAATCATCAACAATTATACGTAATAAAACCGGACGGACAGCGGCCAATCCAGCAAGGACTAAAACCGCAACTGTAGCCAATATAAATTCGAAACGGTAATGCTTAATATAGAGCATTAATCGCTTAAAAATAATCAAATCAAAGGCTTTACCAGTTACTTTACCGTTCATTATTGGTTATTGGTTATTGGTTATTGGTTATTTATTAGAATTTAAAATAGTAATCTATTCCCTTAGTATTTTCAATTTTCTTTTTTCCTTTTGCTATACGCTAAAAATCCTTCAAAAACATGCGTTGGTCTATTCCTCAAAAATTTATTCAAACAATAGATCTTTATAGGCAACTTTAGTTAAAAACAATCCTTGTGCAGGAACTGAAAACCCAGCTTTACACCTATCTTTACTTATAATAATTGATCTTAAATCTTCTATGTTTTTTTTACCTAAACCTATTTCTACTAAAGTACCGACAATAGCTCTGACCATATTTCTTAGAAACCGATCTGCTGAAATATAAAAATTCAATTCATTATCATTTAAAACCCATTTTGCCTTTGTAATATTACAATTATAAGTTTTTACATCAGTTTTAGATTTAGAAAAACATTTAAAATTAGTATATTCTAATAAAACAGTAGCGGCTTCATTCATTTTATCAATATCTAATTTTTGTTGATATAATTGCCATGTGGTCTCTAACGCAAAAGGATTTCTACCTAACCAAATTTTATATGCATAACTTCTGCTTATGGCATCAAATCTAGCATGAGCGTCATCTTTAACTAAGAAAATGGCTCTAATCACAATATCTACAGGTAAAAAAGCATTCATTTTTAATTTAATTTCTTCATTATCAATCTCAAAATTAATATCAAAATGAGCAAACATTTGAGAGGCATGCACTCCAGCATCTGTACGTCCTGCACCTACAACATCTACCTTAGTTCTTAAAATAATACTAAGTGCATTTGACAATGTTTCTTGAACACTTATCGCATTTGGTTGAAATTGCCAACCATGATAATTTTTTCCATTATATGAAAGTTCAATAAAGTATCTCAAAAGTATATTTTTATTTATTTAAATGCTATAACTCCAATCGGTTTGTGCAAAAATAGTCCATTCGACTATTCTATATTTTACCCCTTTAATCTATTTTAATATTAATATCATAAGAAGTATTAATTTTGTGTGTGAGCAAAGATAGGAATTCATAATTTTAAACCTGGATAGCAAATTAATTTTAAACATATTTAATTGAAAAAAATACTTTTACTTTCTGACACCCATAGTTATATAGATAATCAAATATTAAAATTTGTAAAACAGGCTGATGAAGTTTGGCATGCTGGTGATATTGGTGATGTAATTGTTTCTGACACCATAAAAAAACTAAAACCATTAAGAGCGGTTTATGGCAACATTGACAATACGGAAATTAGAACTGAATTTCCTTTAGATAATAAGTTTAGTATTGAAAATATTGACGTTTGGATAACTCATATTGGTGGCTATCCAAATAGATATAATCCTAGAATTAGAGATGAAATTAAAAAATGTACTCCTAAAATTTTCATTTCAGGTCATTCACATATTTTAAAAGTTATGAACGATAAAAAGTTGAGTTTGCTACATTTAAATCCGGGTGCAGCAGGTAAAAGCGGATTTCATCAAATTAGAACCATGCTACGTTTTGAAATAAACGATTCTAAGATTGAAAATTTAGAAGTAATTGAATTAGGTAAAAGAAATTAATTAATTAGTTTAGGCTGAATAGGTACCAGAATAAAAATACTGGTGCCATTTCCTTTAGAGGAGACAATATTAAATACGCCTTTCATTACTTTTACTCTGGCATTTATATGGCTTAACCCAAGCCCATCTTTAGTTTTTGCCATTTTTAAATCAAAACCAATACCATCATCACTAAGTCGAACACTAAGCATATCATTTTCTCTATGTACCAACATTATAGTCGCATTAGAAGCTTTACTGTGTTTTAAAATATTATTGATCAATTCTTCAATAATATTATATATTTTTATTTCAAAATCTTGATCATACCGTAGTATCCCTTTATCATCACTACGCAATGTAATTTCTGAATTAGAATATTTTTGACAAATATCATGTACCGCAAAGGCCAATCCAAATTTTAATAGTACAGATGAGATCAGTTCATGTGATAAATCTCTAATCTTGACCGATGCCTCATTTACAATTACCTGTGCTTTAGAAATTTCTTTTGGAGCACTCTCCTTTAACTGCGATTTGGTTGCTTGTAGATGCAAATTAGCCGATGACAACAATGCACTAACACTATCATGCAGGATTTCTGCTATTGATTTTCTTTCTTTTTCTTTGGCATCTATTGTGGCATTAATTATTCTAGTTTGTGTTTCATTTTCAATTTGTTCTATTTTATTTCGTTGTTTAAGTCTATAATTTCTATAAAATATATAACTCAAGATGATAAATGCTAAAAAAGCCAATGCAGAACCATAAAATAAAAACTGAGCCCTTTGCCTTAAGGACTTTTCTTCTTCAACTTTTTGTGCTTGTATGGCTACATTATACTTCGCCTCGACTTCAGAAATATTTTGTATAATTTTGAGCTGATTTAGACTGTCTGTTAAATTTGTAGCCTCCTCCAGAAAAAAGTAAGCTTTTTCAAAATCTCCTAACTGCTCATTGGTATAAGCCAAATTATATAGTGCATATTCCTTTACCTTGATGGCTCTTTCTGACTTTAAGTCTTTTACTGATTTGAACGCCTGAAAATAGCTGTTTTTTGCCTTTTCAAATTCTTCTTTATCATAGTAGATTGAGCTTAAATTTATTAAACCCATGGCTATATTAAGCGTGTCTTTTTGCTCTTGATAGATTAATAATACTCTATTGGCATATTCTTCGGCCAAGTTTAAATTTAATTCATCACCAGCTACAACACCCAAATTAGTATAACTTGCGGTAATAAACTTTTGAGTTTTATGATTTACAGGAAAAACTAAAATTTTTGAAAAATTTGATATAGCACTATCTCTTTCTTCATTTCTGTAATGATTTTTTCCTAAATTTAAATAAGCCTCTAATATATTAATAGTATCATTCTCGATCAATGAATTATATAAAGCTTGATTGTAATAATCAATTGATTTATCATAATTTTCAGCTTCATAAAATATAAGCCCAAGAGCATTGGCATATTCAATTTTTAATCCTTTTAACAAAGTATTATCTTTCAATTCAGAAAAACCTTTTAACATTAAATTAATTGATTTTTCTTGTTGGTCTAATTGGTTGTACACCTTAGATTTAGACAAGTTTAGCCATAATCTGTTTTGGTCACTTTTTAGGTAGTCAGAATTGGATTCTAGTTTTTCAATATTACTTAAGGCAAGTTCAAACTGTGCATTTTCAATATTTTTTCGAATTTCAGTTTCTAAAGAATTATCTTGAGCGTATAAGTTTAAACACCCTATTAAACACAATGTAATAAACACTAAATTAAATCTTAATATGTAGGAGTGAGAAAGTAACATCATGCTAGGCTTTTGTCTTAAGTTGACAACATCATGGTTAGACTATTTCATTTTTCATTGCAAAAATAGCCAAGCCAACACTATTTTTAACATTTACTTTCTTAATTAAATTCTTTCGATGCGTTTCAACAGTACTTTCGCTTATACCAAGGGTGTCACCAATTTCTCTCGTTGTATATTGTTGGGCTATGAGTTTTAAAATTTGGTATTCACGTCGTGTTAAAGAATTAATCAACATTCCTTCAGTACTGCTACTATCATGCATAGGTTTCCCCATAAGGGTCTTCATCATTTTCTCTTTAACTTCATCACTAAAGTATTGTTCTCCTTTAAACACATTTCTAATGGCTTTTACAATATGTTCTCCAGCCGATTTCTTGGGCACAAAACCTAAGGCTCCCATGCCTAATACTTCTTTTATTAATTTTATATCATCATAACTTGATAAAATTATAATTTTAGGAACATCTTCTAGCTCTTGAAATTTTTTCAACACCTCTAAACCATCAAGTATTGGCATATTAATATCAAGTACTAATACATCTGCCGAATGTTCTTGAAACCATTCAAGTACCTGTTCGCCATTTAATGAATAGCCAACCACTTCAATATTTCGTTCCAATCCAAGCACAGCCATAACACCATCTATCAAAATTTGATGATCATCTGCTATATGGACTGTAATTTTATCGTCTAGAAACTCTTCTAAATCCTCACTAATCATACATTGAATAGAACTAAATTCATATATAATATTAAACTATATATTTCGGTTAATATTGCATCTATTTTTTTTTAAAAATTGATAAAAAAACCCGAAGTGTTAACTTCGGATTAAATTTAAATAACTAAAAGCAAACTATTCTGCTAGAAGTCTTTTTGGTTTTTTTCTTTTAACGTAGTCAGTTGTGGCTTGATCAGAACTTGATGCAACGTCAATATTGCTTTCAAAATAATTGTTAAAGTCTACACTATTACTATTAAAAGTAATGCTATGTGTAACTTTTAATCCAGAATTACCATTTTCAACCAAATGAATATGTGTTTTTTTAGCAATTGTATTAGAAGTTACAATGGTATTTGCATCAACTGTAAAAGTGATAGTATGCTGACCGTCAACAGTTTCTATTACAGCATAAGATTGTAATAAAGTTCCTTCAATGTCTTTTAAAATAATAGTTTCATCTGTATTATTTGTAAATGATGCTAACATAAATACAGCACTTAAAGCGAGTAATAATTTTCTCATGATATAGGATTTTAGAATTATTAAATAAAAAAATTTGATATTCAAATCGATGATATGATCTATCGAATCAAAAGTAATATCTTATTAAATCAAAGTCAATAGCGAAAATGGGTATTTTTAAAACTACCCAGAAACCACTAGTTTTTAATATAAAATAGCGATTTTGACGTTTTAATGATATAAAATAACAAAAAAAATCTATTTTTTTAGATTATTTTTTGTTAATAACCGACACATTACATATGTAATTTAATGATTTTCAACTTATTACATTGTTTTTGATAAAATTGATAAATAATTTTCTTCTATCTTGTTTAAAATTAAATAATTATTATATTAGCCATAGAGAAAAGAAACTCCTATTAATAAGGTGAGTTGTTTACTCCTCTCCTTTCTCCCCTTCTTTTCTCACCCTTATTACTAAGGAGCACATATATAAGTGTTTAGCGACAAATAATGCTCCTAAATTTATGCAACAAAAAAATAGCAATCTATGTTTTGTTGCAAAAGTATAAACGGCCAAGATTAATCTTGGCTGTTTTTTTTATTGTCACAAACTATCATATTTTATAAATAATTTATTTACAAAATATAATGTGCAATGTATTGGGTTTGTTGTTTACCTATCGCAATCTATCAACAGATTTTACAAGCTTTTCATCCTTTAGAATTGCTTTATTTGCCAAAGCGAGTAAAACAACTATCACAATTGGAATAATACCTCCAATTCCTTTTTCAGCATGGTTAATCTCTACAGGAACTTCAGGCTGTTTTAATTGATAGTAAATTAACATTCCTAAAAGGATAAAATTTATCAATATATTAAGACGATTAATACCTATCTGATTATTTCTTTTCCTAAATAAGAAAATACTAATAAAACTTAAAATACCAGATAGTATGAATAGTATAGGTATGATTTTTAAAGTGAATTCTTCTTTATACAATAAACTTAAAATACTATATTGAATATTGACAATATTTACCCACATATCAAATATAAATACGAGACCAACCGATAGAAAGAGTGCTAAAAGCAAATATAATGTTTGAATTCTCTGAATCATCACTTTAATTTAATTAATCGCACAAAAATAAGGTAATCTTTTTTAGAAATAAACTTATATATTAAATTTAATTTGTATAATTGCAACAGAATTACAGCATATTGTAGATTTACTTCTTTTACAATATTCATAAATAAAGCTTATAATTTATTCACAACTCTTATTCAAATAGGATATACCTCCTTTAAAATAATTTAACTATAGTTATTAATCAATGTTTGAAATTGAATCATTAAAACAAAAAAAATTACCTGAATTACAGGAAATTGCAGAAAAAATTGGTGTTCCGAAGTTTCGCCAACTTAAAAAACTAGATTTAGTATATCAAATACTAGACGTTCAAGCAACAAAACCAAATATCGCTTCTCCAGAAAAAGTTGCTAGGCCAAAACCAAATCGTAAACGTATTCAAAAGCCTATGGTTGCTTCTAAAAGAAATGATCCGCAGGTTGTTACAAAAAAATCGGAAGAATCAACTCAGGTTAAGGAGAGGTCAATACCTAAAGTTGCCGAAGAAAATAAACCTGTTGAATCACAACAAGTTCAACAAGTTCAACAAACTCAACAAACTCAGCAAGCTCAACAGTCACAAAAACATTCTCGAAAAGAACATTCTCAAAATGGTTCTAATCAAAGAAATACAAACAAACCTCAACCTGGTGCTAATAGAAGACAGGGTAAATATAGAGATCCTGATTTTGAATTTGATGGTATAATAGAAAGTGAAGGGGTTTTAGAAATCATGCAAGATGGATATGGTTTTTTACGTTCATCTGATTATAACTACTTATCCTCTCCAGATGATATTTATGTATCACAATCACAAATTAAACTATTTGGTTTAAAAACAGGTGATACTGTTAGAGGTATCGTTCGTCCTCCTAAAGAAGGTGAAAAATATTTTCCTTTGATACGAGTTTCGTTAATTAATGGTTTGAGCCCAAGTATTGTTAGAGATCGAGTTGCTTTTGAGCATCTAACGCCTTTATTTCCTAAAGAAAAATTTAATCTTGCTGAAAAAGGGAGCTCAATCTCTACAAGAATAATTGACTTATTCTCACCTATAGGTAAAGGTCAAAGAGGTATGATTGTCTCTCAACCTAAAACAGGTAAAACTATGTTGTTAAAAGACATAGCAAATGCCATTGCTGCCAATCATCCTGAGGTATATCAAATTGTTTTATTAATTGATGAAAGACCTGAAGAGGTAACAGATATGCAGCGAAATGTAAAAGGAGAAGTAGTAGCTTCAACTTTTGATGAACCTGCTGAAAAACATGTTAAAGTAGCTAATATTGTATTAGATAAAGCAAAACGATTGGTTGAATGCGGACATGATGTTGTTATATTGTTAGATTCTAT
>Ga0209633_10004474_pt1 | contig 12543 bp, 10 predicted proteins | sample Cruoilmetagenom1_FD_187290 | JGI IMG/M metagenome (GOLD analysis project Ga0209633, IMG submission 187290) | Oil polluted marine microbial communities from Coal Oil Point, Santa Barbara, California, USA - Sample 1 (SPAdes) (version 2) | ecosystem: Environmental > Aquatic > Marine > Oil seeps ... | reverse complement strand
TTGCAGCCTTAATTCATGGCGGATTTTCCATTTTTCAATTTCATGCTTTAGGAAATACAAATCCTATATATTCTGTTTTTACATCTAACATGGATTATGGATCTTTAACCAATTTTCCATTCCAAGTATTAGGATTTTTAGCATTACTCATCTTATTTGTAATGGCTTCTACAAGTCATGATTTTTTCCTCGGAAATTTATCTGCCAAAGTCTGGAAACGTTTGCACATGATGGTATATTTAGCATATGTGTTGATTATTGCACATGTGTTTTTAGGTGCTTTTCAACAAGAAACTTCACCTTTTACTATTGGAATAATAATTCTAGGGTTTATTATAATTAGCAGTTTACATATTGTGACTGCTTTTAAAGAAAGTAAAGTTGATAACTATAATGCTGAAGAAAAGGAAGGTTGGTTAAAAGTTTGTGAAATTAATGAAATTGAAGAAACCAGAGCTAAAATTTTTACCGTTAAAAATGAACGTGTTGCCGTTTTTAAATATAACGGAAAATTATCTGCAATTCATAATGTATGTAAGCATCAAGGAGGCCCTTTGGGTGAAGGAAAAATTATAGACGGCTGTATTACTTGTCCATGGCATGGCTATCAATATTTACCGCATAATGGACAATCACCTCCACCTTTTACAGAAAAAGTGGCTACTTATGAATTAAAACTTATCGAAAGTATAGTTTATATAAATCCTGATGCCCTAGAAGAAGGTACGGAAGTTGAACCTGTAATAATTTGATGATGAAAGATCAAGAATTTTATGTTCCTTATATAGAAGGAAGCTTAGGCGCTAAAACCAAACGTACATTGAAGTATTTTGTTATTGTTTCTGTTTTATTTATTGTTCTTGCTGCGCTTGTATTTAGTTTTTCTCAAAAACCATTTAAGAATAGTACGTTTGAATTGACAAATGCAACAAAGATCACAGGTACTTTTCATGAAAATCCATATCCTATGTTGCGTACTCAAATAGCAGATAAAACTTATAAAAATATACTCTTACTGGGCTTTGGAAAATCGAGTGCCAATCCATTTTTAGAAACTATTAGAAAAAAAACAAAAAACCTTAATGGGAAAACTTTGATTATTGAGGGAAATCTTATTTACTATAATGGGAAAACTTTACTACAGATTACTGATGATGAAAAAGTTATTGTAGAAAACAATACCACTAAAGTTAAATTACCTCAAAAAAAAGAAATAAGTGAAATAACCTTAGAAGGCGAAATCATCGACCCTAAGTGCTATTTTGGTGTAATGAAACCCGGATATGGTAAAATTCATAGAAGTTGTGCCGTACGATGTATATCAGGCGGCATTCCTCCTGTTTTGGCTACAACAGACAGCAATAATATTGCTAAGTATTTTTTAATTACGGATCAAAACGGAAATGCTCTCCATGAAAATATTTTATCATTTATAGGAAAGCAGGCTCAAATAAAAGGATTTGTTGAACAACTAGAAGATTGGTATTTGTTTAAAATTGATACAAAAGATATTTCTATTGTTAACGAGACTTCCAATATCTATTGATAAAAAAAAGCGAACTTTTCAGTTCGCTTTTTTTTATATTCTTAAGACAGTATTATTCTTCGTGATTTGCAATTAAAGTATCTACTTCGTCACCTTCAATCGTTTCAACTATAACTTCTTTTTTACCATCAACTTCTGTAGTAGTTATAACGGTTGCATTCTTTTCACCATTTTCTTTCTTTACCAAAACTTTCATTTCTTTGGTCTCATTAGTTTCATGTAATTCTATCGTTGTAGCATCATCATTATTATAAGCCGTAATACTATCTGCATTCAATGCAATACTTGGTGCAATTACCAAAGCAACAACTGACATTAATTTTAATAAGATATTCAATGAAGGTCCTGAAGTATCTTTAAACGGATCTCCAACAGTATCACCAACAACTGCTGCTTTATGAGCATCAGTTCCTTTCTTACCTTGTTCTTCAATAGTTTTTTTAGCATTATCCCATGCACCACCAGCATTAGACTGGAAGATCGCCATAAGCACACCACAAGTAGTAACACCAGCAAGTAATCCACCTAACATTTCTGCCCCACCAATAAAACCAACAGCCACAGGAACAACTATTGCTAATAATCCTGGTAATACCATTTCCTTAATTGATGCTTTTGTAGAAATATCAATACATTTTCCATAATCTGCAACACCGTCAGCTTCATCAAATATTTTTCTATCCTCTTCTGATGCTTTTGTCATATCAGAATCATATTTGCGCATAACCACTAGCGCAGCTTTTAATTGCGGAATATCTCTAAATTGACGACGAACCTCTTCAATCATTGCCATAGCAGCGCGACCTACAGCATTCATAGATAATGCAGAAAATACAAATGGTAACATACCACCAACTAATAATCCAGCCATAATTTTAGGCTGAGATACATCAATTGCTGTTACACCAGCAGTCTTCATAAAAGCTGCAAATAATGCTAATGCTGTTAATGCAGCAGAAGCAATTGCAAAACCTTTACCAACTGCTGCAGTTGTATTACCAACAGCATCTAATTTATCGGTACGTTCACGTACTTCTTTTGGTAATTCAGCCATTTCAGCAATACCCCCTGCATTATCACAGATCGGTCCGTAAGCATCAACTGCTAATTGAATACCTGTGTTTGCTAACATTCCTACCGCTGCAATGGCAATACCGTATAACCCTGCAAAATGATGTGATACCATAATAGCAGCAGCAATCAAAAGAATAGGAATCATTGTTGACATCATACCAACACCTAAACCAGCAATAATATTTGTGGCAGCTCCAGTGTCTGATTGTTTAACAATTGACATTACAGGTTTTTTACCTGTAGCTGTATAATACTCAGTTATTTTACCAACACCTAAACCGGCAATTAAACCAGCAATTGTTGCCCAAAATACACCCATTGCTCCAAAAGGTAAACCTTCTACAGTTTCAGGAATTAATGCATTAATTATGAAATAAGATGCCACAACCATTAATCCTGCCGAACCAAATTCACCAATATTTAATGCTGTTTGTGGGTTTCCACCATCTTTTACTTTCACAAAAAAGGTTCCTAATATAGACATTATTATACCTACAGCACCAAGTACTAACGGTAAATACACAGCTCCTAAGCCATCAAAACCAGGTGTTAAAATAAAAGCACCTAATACCATAGTTCCTATAATAGAACCTACATAAGATTCAAATAAATCTGCTCCCATACCAGCAACATCTCCAACATTATCACCAACGTTATCAGCAATAGTTGCAGGGTTTAACGGATGATCTTCTGGAATACCAGCTTCCACTTTACCAACAAGATCGGCACCAACATCGGCTGCCTTTGTATAAATTCCTCCACCAACACGTGCAAATAAAGCTATAGATGAAGCTCCTAATGAAAACCCCGAAAGCACATTTAATACCATTGCTAAATTTTCAGCTCCAGGCCATAAGTTTTGATATAACATAAATAAACCACTTAACCCTAAAATACCTAAACCTACAACACCTAAGCCCATAACTGAACCACCAGCAAACGCCACTTCTAATGCTCGTCCTAATGATGTTCTTGCTGCTTGTGTAGTTCTAACATTTGCTTTGGTTGCAACTTTCATCCCGATGAATCCCGCTAAGGCAGAACAAATAGCTCCTACAATGAATGATATTGCCACCATCCAATGCGAAATGTGCACACTTGTTTCTTCTCCATATTCTGAGCTTCCTTTAAAGAATAGTAAGATAGCTACTGCTATCACGAAAATTGCTAAAACCTTGTATTCGGCTTTTAAAAACGCCATGGCTCCGTCTGCAATATTCTTAGCGATGCGTGACATTTTTGCATCACCTTCTTCTTGTTTTGTAACCCATGCACTTTTAATAAACACAAAAACTAGCGCTAAAACGCCAAATGCAGGTAAATAGTTTACGATAAATTCCATTTTATATTTCTTTGATTTTTAGTTAATTTTAACGGGGCTAAAAGTAGTAAAATATAGTAGATAAAAAAAACCACCTTTAATTTTAAAGATGGTTTAAAAAATTTGTTTAATATTTATCAATTATATAGTAAATGTTCTGTTCTTTTTATGTTCGCTTGAATCGTATCTTTCTGTACATTTTTCTAATATATCATACGCTTCACTTACATTGCCCCATCCGCCAACATCGACTTTCTTTTTTTCTAAATCTTTATATACTTGAAAAAAGTGTTCAATTTCTTTTACCTGATGTGGGTTCATATCGGAAATATCATTTAGTTGATTCCATATCGGGTCTGAAACAGGAACACAAATTAACTTTTCATCCGGACCTTTTTCATCAGTCATATGAAATACCCCTATAGCTCTCACTTCCATTACACACATTGGGAATGTAGGCTCGGTACCTAATACCAAAACATCTAATGGATCTTTATCTAAAGCCAACGTTTCAGGTATAAAACCATAATCACCAGGATACATCATTGATGAAAATAGCATTCTATCAAATCTAATTTTGTTCAATACAAAATCATATTCATACTTATTTCTACTACCTTTAGGTATTTCAATCAATACGTCAAACGTATCTTTTACTTTTATTGTCATTTTTCCTTTTTTATAATTTTTGGCAAAAGTACAAAAATGGAAATCACTTAATGGTGTAAAATCAAAAACATTTTTAGCTTAGAAGTTCAATTTGCAAGTTTTAATTTATGCTATTAAAATTCCAAAACAATAAACTAGTTAAACCTAAACTATTTAAAAATATTTTCTAGATTTGCAGTCTCTTAAATTGCCTTGGTGGCGGAATTGGTAGACGCGCTGGATTCAAAATCCAGTTCTTTCGAGAGTGTGGGTTCGATTCCCACCCAAGGTACAAACAGCAACACAACTAAACACATCAAATGAAACAAAAAATGCCCAAACCGAAGCTCTTCGCTTGTTCGCAATCGTTAGAATTAGCTGAAAAAATAGCAAAAGCCTATGGAACAGAGCTTGGAAAATCTAAAAAAAATATTTTTAGTGATGGTGAGTTTCAAGTATCTTTCGAAGAATCTATTAGAGGAAGACGAATTTTTATTATAGGCTCTACTTTTCCTTCTTCAGACAATTTAATGGAAATGCTATTGATGATTGATGCTGCAAAACGAGCCTCTGCGCGCCATATCACTGCCGTTATTCCTTATTTTGGATGGGCACGACAAGATAGAAAAGACAAACCGAGAGTACCAATAGCAGCAAAAATGATTGCCAACTTGTTACAAGCTGCAGGTGCAACCAGAATTATAACCATGGATCTGCATGCAGATCAAATTCAAGGTTTTTTCGAAAAACCGGTTGACCATCTATACGCCTCAACTATCTTTTTACCTAGTATAAAAGAATTAAATTTAGACAATATTACCATAGCATCACCAGATATGGGAGGTTCAAAAAGGGCTTATGCCTATTCTAAGTTTCTAGAAAGTGAAGTGGTAATCTGTTATAAACAGCGTAAAAAAGCAAATGTTATTTCTCACATGGAACTGATTGGAGAGGTAAAAGGTAGAAATGTTATTATAGTAGATGATATGGTAGATACTGCCGGAACATTGACAAAGGCTGCCGACTTAATGATGGAAAAGGGTGCATTAAGTGTACGTGCCATTTGTACGCATGCTGTCCTTTCTGGAGAGGCATATAACCGTATTGAAAACTCAAAATTAGAGGAATTAATTATTACAGATACAATACCTTTAAAAAAGCAAATTTCTAAGATAAAAGTTATATCTTGCGCCCCTTTATTTGCTGATGTAATGCATAAGGTTCAAAGTAACCAATCAATCAGTGATCAATTTTTAATGTAAACAAATTTATAAAAATGAAATCTATTACAATCAAAGGATCTCAGAGAGAAAGCGTGGGCAAGGTAGCTACCAAAGCCTTACGTAATGCTGGAAAGGTTCCTTGCGTATTATACGGAGGAGACAAACCATATCACTTTTCAGCTGATGAATTATCGTTCAAAAACTTGGTTTATACTCCAAATGTTTATACTGCAACGATTGAACTAGAAAGTGGTGAAAAATTAAATGCCATTTTACAAGATATTCAGTTCCACCCGGTAACTGACAGAATTTTACACATTGATTTCTATCAATTATTTGATGACAAGGAAGTTACTATGAATATTCCAATTAGATTAATTGGGAATGCTCCTGGAATTTTGAATGGTGGAGTATTACGTTTCCCTAATCGACACTTAAAAGTGAAGGCTATACCGGCAAATTTACCGGATTTTATCAATGCAAATATCTCTAGATTGAAGATTGGAGATAAAGTTTTTGTTGAAGAAGTGAAAAACGATGCTTTTACTATTCTACATCCTGATCAAATGGTTATTGCACAAGTTAGAATGGCTCGTGCTGCTATTGTTGATGAAGTAGAAGATGAAGAAGGTGAAGAAGGTGAAGAAGGCGTAGAAGGTGAAGGGGCTCCTACTGAAGGTGGTGAAGCACCTGCAACTGAAGAAGCTGCTAAAGAATAGTACTTTTTACAAAATTTCTTAAAAAAAGCTTCGCTTATGCGAAGCTTTTTTTATTTTTACCTAATGGAATTTCTTTCTTTACTAAAATCTTTTTTTGGTATTCAAAAACACACTGTTGATTCGATGAAAAAATACTTGATAGTTGGACTCGGAAATATTGGCGGAGAATATGATAATACAAGACACAATATTGGATTCAAAATTTTAGATGAGTTGGCGCTTAAAGAGGGGGTAACTTTTGAAAATAAAAAATTAGGTGCTATCACAAAATTCAGATTTAAAGGAAGAACATTTATCTTGCTAAAGCCCTCTACTTATATGAATTTAAGTGGTAAAGCTGTTAAATATTGGTTAACAAAGGAAAAAATTGGATTAGAAAACACTTTAGTTGTCTGTGATGATCTGAATATTCCGTTTGGAACTATTCGTCTAAAAGCTAAAGGAAGTGATGGAGGGCACAATGGTTTAAAAGATATCAATGTTGTTTTGAACACTCAAAATTACCCTCGATTTAGATTTGGCGTTAGTGATGAGTTTAAAAAAGGAAAACAAACTGACTATGTATTAGGAAAATGGAATGAAGGTGAAACTTCAAAACTCTCTGAAAGATTAAACAAGGCCTGTGCACTTATCAAATCTTTTGGCACTTCAGGATTAGCAAATACAATGAGTGAGTTTAATGGAAAATAATTAATTATTAGAACAAAGAAAATAGAGTAATATTTTATCTTAATACAAAACTACTACTCTACTGTAACTGATTTTGCTAAATTTCTTGGTTGATCAACATTACAACCGCGCATAACAGCTATATAATAAGATAATAACTGTAAAGGAATTGTTGTTAAAAGCGGCGTTAATGCCTCTTCAGTATCTGGAATTTCAATTACATGATCTGCAATATCTCGAACTATAGTATCTCCTTCAGTTACCACTGCAATAATTTTTCCTTTTCTAGATTTTATTTCCTGAATATTACTAACCACTTTATCATAATGACCTTTATTCGTTGCAATAACAACTACCGGCATTCTATCATCAATTAATGCAATTGGACCATGCTTCATTTCTGCAGCAGGATAACCCTCAGCATGAATATAAGAGATCTCCTTAAGTTTTAATGCTCCTTCTAAAGCAACAGGAAAGTTAAATCCTCTTCCTAAATACAAGAAGTTGGTTGATAATAGATATTTTCTTGCTATTTCTTCAACTTTCAAATCAATCTCTAAGAGTTTTTCTACCTTATTCGGAATTAGCTCTATTTCTTGCAAATACTTTCTATAGTCAGTACTAGTTAAAGTTCCTTTGGCTCTTGCTAATCGTAAAGCCATTAACGTTAATACTGTAATTTGAGTGGTAAATGCCTTGGTAGAAGCAACACCTATTTCTGGACCAGCATGCGTATAAGCACCAGCATCAGATTCTCTGCTAATAGAAGATCCTACAACATTACAAACGCCAAATACAAATGCGCCTTTAGATTTTGCTAACTTAATTGCAGCTAAAGTATCTGCCGTTTCACCCGATTGAGAAATAGCTATAAGAACATCTTTTTCTGTAATTATAGGATTACGATATCTAAATTCTGAGGCATATTCTACTTCAACCGGAATTCTAGCAAATTCTTCAAAAATATATTCGGCTACAAGGCCTGCATGCCAAGATGTTCCGCAGGCTACAATAAGTATACGTTCTGCATTTAAAAACCGCTTCATATTATCTTCTACTCCAGCCATTTTAATAATGCCTTCATTTCTCAGCAATCTTCCTCTGAATGTATCTGTAATAGCTCTAGGTTGTTCATGAATTTCTTTAAGCATAAAATGCTCATAACCCCCTTTTTCAATCTGTTCAAGGTTCATTTGTAACTCTTGAACATCTGCATCAACCAACGAATCATCATGAATTTTTCGAATTTCAATGTCTCTTCCTACTTTTATAATTGCCATTTCTTCATCTTCAAGATAGATAGCATCTTTGGTATATTCAAGAAAAGGGGATGCATCAGAAGCAATAAAAAATTCATTATTATCTTTACCTATTCCAATAGCAATTGGGCTACCTAATTTAGCAACAACAATTTCATCTGGTTTTTCTATATCGAAAACAGCAATTGCAAAAGCGCCTACTACTTCATTAAGTGCAATTTGAACTGCTTTACCCAATTTAACATTGTTTGTGCTTTTTACCTCTTCAATTAAGTTGATAAGGACTTCTGTATCGGTATCACTATTAAAAGCGTAGCCTCTATTGATTAATTCTTTTTTTATGGTATCATAATTCTCTATGATCCCATTATGAACAATTACTAAATTTCCTGATTGTGAAGTGTGCGGGTGAGAATTGACATCATTAGGCACTCCGTGAGTTGCCCAACGTGTGTGGCCTATCCCTAAATTTCCTTCTTTAGGTATTTCTGAACCAACTCTTTCTATTAAGTCACTAACTTTTCCTTTGGTTTTTGAAAGATTGATTTTGTTACCATCAAAAAGCACTATCCCAGCACTATCATAACCTCTGTATTCTAGACGCTGTAATCCATTCATAATAATTGGATAAGCATCTCTATAACCTATATAACCTGTAATACCACACATAGCAATTGTTTTTGGCTTTTAATCATTATTAATTGTATAGAAAATCTCTAATTTTAACCTTTCATCATAATCAATATCTGTGTCTAATAAATCATTTCCTTTTAAAACGACTCTTTTAGCTATCCAACTGAAATCATCAACAATTGTATCGGTTGTCGTAAGAGGAATATCGGTTAAATGAAAGACTTTAAGTCCAAACCTAACTGGTTTTAGATCATCAGATTTTAAAAACTCTGAGATATAATCAGTAATTCTAAACTTATATTTTATTGGTTTATTGTCTTCATCTCTTTCTAAAAACCCTCCAATACCTGCGATTTGAGATTCAGTAATAGCATCTAAAACCTGAGAATTATAGTCATAATTATATAATAATAATTGATCAGGCACTTTCTCTTGATCAAAACTATCGTCTAAATACATGGTAATGTTAGCTTCATTAATGAGCCAATTTTCATCTCTCATTTTGTTCAAATCATCTTCTGAAATAAGTAAGTCAACTATACCCATTGAACCAGCAGCGCCTTGAATATATAGCTTATCTTCTCCATTAATAAGATCTGGGCTTACAAATCGATCATTTACTGACGCTTGTGAATAATCTCTATTATACTGGTTTGCTCTCAAACCACTAATAGGGAAAATCATTGTTTGTTTTGTTCTTACGGGTACATCATCATCATCTGTATCAAGGTCACCATTTAAATCAGTATCTGTCTCATCTGTTAAAACCGTATTTGTATAGTATATACTTACACTAGCATTTGACATTTGTAATGCCATTAACGAACCATCTTTATTAGGGTTTTCTTCGGCTTCAATAATGATTCCTCTAAAAAAATCTATAAAATTATCTCTAGAATCAAAGGCTCCTGAATTTTGCTGATTGACAAAATTATTTCTAAAAAAGACGGTATCTAATGACATTTTAATTGATGGAATACTATTTTCAGCTTTAATAGTATCAGTATCATCAACTGTATTTGGGTCATTATCTAAAAACCTTCTCTTTACATATAGTACTGTATCATTTCTGTCAGGATTAAATAATTGAGAGTATAACAGTGTTTTTTTATTATACGTCTCATTAGAATAATATTTTTTATTTTTTGTAGGATCTAATGGCTCTAATGTGTTTAAGAATGTTCCTGTTTCATATACTGAAAGATTATATTCAGTTTCTTGATTCCCTAATATAGAATCTAATTTAAAACTAGGTGTTCCGTCACTGTTGTTTTCCTCAATAGTAGCATAATAAGGTATGTCTAATATTACAGCATCAATAGACACACTATCTCCAAAATCGGTTGAAGTTGGTAACCCTAATTGGCTTACGAATGATGTTTTGATATATCCGAAATTAGCATCATTGAGAATTCCTAACAAATATTCGGGAATACCATCAACTCTAGATAAAGTATCATTTTTATTATAGGCAATCACTTCAAAAGTATCAACTTTAGTTGTAAATAGATTATTGTCAACCAGGCCTACACCTATATTTTCAAAATCTCTTTCACAGGCTATTACACTAAGTAAAACAAGGCTAAATAAACCTACATATTTTACACTGTTTACAATTTTTTTTGTCATAAACATAAAATTATTTTATTGTTATTTTTATAAAACTTTGGTAAGGTAAAAATTGGAATATGCTTCTTTATAATCTTCAGCGGCTTGAAATTCTAAAACAGGAATTTGATTTTCACCAATATGTTTTTCTATTTCTTCAGAAATATTTTCGCTTCCTTTTATTACAGCATCAGAATTTTCTATAGCTATTTTTAAAAGATTAGTATGACTTGCTTTCGATAGAGAATTTAATTTCTCTTCAGATATCGTATCATATTTTATTTTTTCCACTAAACTATTTCCTATAGTACCTTCAAACCCTTTATTATAAATGGAAGTGACAATTTTACTATCAGAAAATAAGGGATCATTTTTATAATATTCTCTAAGGTATAATGGTAGTAGAGATGCCATCCATCCATGAACATGGATAATATCAGGCGCCCAATTCAGTTTTTTTACAGTTTCAACTACTCCTTTGGCAAAAAATATGGCTCTTTCATCATTATCTTTAAACAACTTTCCATCTTCATCAGTATATAATGCTTTACGTTTAAAATATTCATCATTATCAATGAAATACACCTGCATTCTTTCTTTTGGAATAGATGCTACTTTAATAATTAAAGGCATATCCATATCATTGATTATCAAATTCATTCCTGATAAACGAATCACTTCATGCAATTGATGCCTACGTTCATTAATTAAACCAAATCTAGGCATAAAAATACGGGTTTGCGCCCCAATATTATGCATTCTTCTAGCCACTTCAAACGAAGTGCTGGCTGTTTCTGTTTCCGGTAAATAAGGGACTACCTCAGAGGATACATACAATATTCTCTTATCTTTCATAAATCCATCTATAATTAAGAATATGCAAAATTACGAATTTTTACTTAGATTTAAACTTTAAATACTAAGTTTACTTGCTTTTAACAGTATTATAACATCTATTAAATGAAGGTTTTCTATAAAAACAAATCTTTACAAGAGAATTTGACAAAAATCAAAAAGGGCACTTCAATAGGTTTTGTACCTACTATGGGCGCTTTACACAAAGGTCATTTATCTTTGATTAAAAAAGCCAATGCTGAAAATAAAATTATTGTGGTAAGCATTTTTGTGAACCCTACTCAGTTTGACAAAAAAGAAGATTTAATCAACTACCCAAAAACATTAAAAAATGATCTAGCATTGCTAAGAACTGTAAATTGTGATATCGTATTTGCTCCATCAGTAGACGAAATTTATAATGGCAATACCATTGCTTCGCATTTTGATTTTGACGGCCTTGAATTTCAAATGGAAGGGAGGCATAGAAAAGGACATTTTGATGGTGTAGGTACTATAGTTAAAAGATTATTCGAAATTGTTAAACCTCATAAAGCTTATTTTGGTGAAAAAGATTTTCAACAACTACAAATCATTAAAAAATTAGTAGAAAAACAAAACGTCCCTATTCAAATTATTGGTTGTGAAATATTTAGAAATGATGATGGTCTGGCAATGAGTTCTCGTAATGTAAGACTTACTAAACTTCAAAGAAAAGAAGCGCCATTTATAAACAAAACCTTAAAGAAAGCAAAAGAACAATTTAAAGAAAATAGTATTTCTGAAGTAGTTACATGGGTTGAAAATGAGTTTGAAAATAATACCGTTTTAAACTTAGAATATTTTGAAATTGCCAATGTCGAAACACTTATATCTGCTAAAAGAAAAAGTAAAAAGTCAACATATAGAGGGTTTATTGCTGTTTTTGCTGGAAAGATTCGATTAATAGATAATATCGCTTTAAATTAACTATTTTTGCAAGCCAAATATCTTAAAGCTCTTGAATCCT
>Ga0209633_10004473_pt1 | contig 12545 bp, 9 predicted proteins | sample Cruoilmetagenom1_FD_187290 | JGI IMG/M metagenome (GOLD analysis project Ga0209633, IMG submission 187290) | Oil polluted marine microbial communities from Coal Oil Point, Santa Barbara, California, USA - Sample 1 (SPAdes) (version 2) | ecosystem: Environmental > Aquatic > Marine > Oil seeps ... | reverse complement strand
GAATAAAATATGTTCCAAGTAATAAGAATGGGGTTATGCGTTCTGCATTTGTTAGTGGACTTCCGCCAAGCGCAGGACTAATATCTGCAAACATTGGTACGCCAAAAGAACCAATCATCAGCACTAAAAATGCTAGTGAGGCAATCCCCATACCAATGGCAATCTTTTTAGGTGTTGATGGTTCAATATTTCTGGCACGTAGCCATCCAAACAAACCAACAATAATTGGTGTTAAGAACACTACAAAGAAAGGGTTCATTGATTGGAATATTTCTGCCCCTTCAAACTTTACACCAAATATGGTAAAAACGAAAAGGCTCAAATCAGTATAATCACGTGCAAAAAATGTCAAGGTTAATCCATTTTGATGGAAAGAAAACCAGAAGAATATAACAACTCCAAATACGGCTAATAATGCGTACATGCGCTGAGCAACTTCCTTTGCTTCCATTTTTATCTCTTGGGTAATTGTGCCGTCATTTGTTTTAGTCACTCCTTGAGGATCAGGGAAATTCTTTTTATTAACTAAGTATATTACTGTTGATATGGCCATTGCAATAATTGCAATACCAAAAGCATAATGAAAACCTGTGTTAAATACATTAAGATAATCGTTAGAAAATGTAGTTAAATCAGATACCATGGCACCGTTTGAAGCTTCAGTTGCATATGTTTCAAATTTTAAAATATTATCAGCTGACATGTTTCCACCTAAATATGCATGACATTGTTCGGGTAGGCTGGCATCGTATGTAAAACCATTTGAGCCTAACCACCAGTTTCTAATACCAATGGCTGTAAAGGGTGCAAAAATTGCCCCAACATTAATAAAAGCGTAAAACATAGAAAAACCAGAGTCTCTTAATTTTTCATACTTCTCGTTATCATACATTTGGCCAACCAAAGCTTGTAAATTTCCTTTAAACAAACCGTTTCCAAAAGCAATAATAAATAAGCCAACAATTGATATAGTTAAGAAAAGAGGAACATTAGAAACAGGTGTTGGAGTTGGAATAGCCATGATAACGTAACCAGCGGCCATTAATATTAACCCTGCAAAAATGGTTCCTTTGTAGTTTTTAATTCTGTCAGCAATTATTCCACCCACCAAAGCAAGAAAATAAATGGAAAAATAGAATCCGGAATAGATGTATCCGGCATTTGTACCACTCAGATTAAACTTGGCTTGTAAAAATAGTACAAGAATAGCCATCATCGTGTAAAATCCAAAACGTTCGCCCATATTTGCAAGCGACGCTGGAATAAGACCTTTCGGGTGACCTTTAAACATAATTTTTGATTTTAGTTTACATTCATTTTCAGTAAGCCGACAAAAATAATGAAATTTGTTTGTGAAACAAGTTTTAGATTAACAATAAGTTACCAACAAAAAGGCCCTTTCAAAACTAATTGAAAGGGCCTTTTTTTTTGTCAAGTTTATTTAAACTATTCCTTCATCAATCATTGCGTTGGCTACTTTTAGGAAGCCTGCAATATTAGCTCCTTTAACATAATCAACGTTACCATCATCTTTTGTTCCGTGTGTAACACATGCCTTGTGAATGCTCCTCATAATATGATGAAGTTTTGCATCTACTTCTTCACGAGTCCATGCCAGTTTCATGGCATTTTGTGTCATTTCAAGACCTGATGTAGCAACACCACCGGCGTTAACTGCTTTGCCAGGACCAAAAAGAATACCAGCTGCCTGTAGTTTGTGAACTGCTTCTGGTGTTGAAGGCATATTTGCTCCTTCAGCAACACATATGCAACCGTTCTCAACTAATTTGATTGCATCTTCTTCATCAAGTTCATTTTGAGTAGCACATGGAAGAGCAACATCAACTTTAACTTCCCAAGGACGTTTGCCTGCATGGAAAGTTGCTTCTGGAAATTCTTCAGCATAAGGGGCGACAATATCCTGATTCGATGCTCTAAGTTCAAGCATATAATCAATCTTATCACTAGTAATTCCTTTAGGATCATGGATATATCCGTCAGGCCCTGATAATGTTACTACTTTACCACCTAGTTCTTCAACTTTAAGTGCAGCACCCCAAGCTACGTTACCAAATCCTGATAAGGCAACTTTTTTTCCTTCGAAAGATTCTCCTTTGGTTGCTAACATTTCTTGTGCGAAGTAAACTGTACCAAATCCGGTTGCTTCAGGGCGAATTAAACTTCCTCCCCAACCAAGACCTTTTCCGGTTAATACACCAGTGTGTTCTCTAGCAAGTTTTTTGTACATGCCATACAGATAACCAATTTCTTTACCACCAACTCCAATGTCGCCTGCAGGCACATCGGTGTCAGGACCAATGAGTCTCCATAACTCAAGCATAAATGCCTGACAGAATCTCATTATTTCAGAATCTGATTTTCCCTTAGGGTTGAAATCAGAACCGCCTTTACCACCACCCATTGGGAGAGTTGTAAGAGCATTTTTAAATATTTGCTCAAACCCTAAAAACTTAAGTATACTTAGGTTAACACTGGGGTGGAAACGTAATCCACCTTTGTAAGGTCCAATGGCATTATTAAATTGTACCCTGTAACCAAGGTTAACATGTACATTACCACTATCATCAACCCATGAAATTTTAAAAGTTAATACGCGATCGGGCTCAATCAATCGTTTGATAATTCCTGCTGATTCAAAATGTGGATTTTCATTAACTGCTTCCTCAATTGATTCAAGCACTTCACGAACAGCCTGTAAGTATTCTACTTCACCAGGATGTTTCTTCTCTAGATCATTCATTATGTTATTCAGATCCATAGCTGTATATTTAAAGTTACAAATATTATTGTTAATTTTTTAACAGTGCAAAAATAAACTTATAAACTGTTCAAAATTGAATTATTTACAAAAATACTTCTATTTTTAATTGGGTCTAAATTAGGTATGAAATATTTATCAATAAATATCTCCCTTAAATAATAACTAAAAAGTTAGTTAATAACTTGACAATTCATAAATATTTCAGTTTCTTTGCAATATATAACTAAAAAGTTAGTTATATTAAAAACGATAGAATGAAACGGACATGTAAAAAACCATCATTAACTACACAGAAGAAATGATTGTTTTTTATATGGAAGTTCCATATGACCATTAGTATATATATTATAAACAGATGAAACGACTTACAAAAGCTGAGGAAGAAATTATGCATGTTCTATGGGAACTGGAGAGGGGATATGTTCGTGATATCCTTGATAAGCTACCTGTCCCAAAACCTGCCTATAATACCGTTTCAACAATTATCAGAATCTTGGAGAAGAAAGGATTTGTGAGTTATCTGCCACATGGCAAGGCACACCAATATTTCCCACTGATTACGAAAAAAGTATATCGAAAGAATTACTTTAAAGGATTTGTTCAAAGCTATTTTGGAAATTCATATCAAGCACTAACATCTTTTTTTAGTAATGATCAGGATTTAAGTTTGAGTGAACTTGAGGAACTGAGGCAATTGCTGGATCAGGAAATTGAAAAGAAGAAGAAGGAATAAAATTATGAGCTCTATTCTACTATATATTGTACAGTCGTCGATTAGCCTCGTCATTTTTTATATATGCTACGAGATATTGTTTAAACGAGAAGCATATTTAGGTTTTAACAGGTATTATCTTCTTCTTGCTATTTTTATTTCATCAGCACTTCCATTGATAGACTTTAATTTTTATCAAATATTTTCTAATGGTACTGATGGAGCCGTATTAGCGGCACCGGTTTATAGTGTTGTGGAATACAGTTTAACTGAGGTTACTATATACAGTAATGGTATACAAAGCACAGACTCAGTTTTATACGATAATGGTTTGTCACTTTTGCAGATAATTATCCTGATTTATTTTGCAGGCGTAATTATAAAAGCATCACATTTTGGATGGAGGCTATTTCAGCTGTCGAGAATCTTTAAACAATCAAAAGTACATGAACTGAATGGTTTGCATTTTATTTTCACTGAACCGGGGACACCAGTATTTTCGTTCTTTAATTATGTATTTATTGATAAGGAGATGTATAATAATTATACTGAAATTGAAAAAATAATTGAACATGAAAGGATACATATTAATCAAAAGCATTCGGTTGATTTAATTATTTCTGAATTATTAACCATAATCCAGTGGTTCAATCCATTGGCATATATGCTCAAGAAGACTATGAAAGAGAATCATGAGTTTATTGCAGATAACGATGTCCTTTCAACTTATCCTGATAGTTCAGCATACAGAAAGTTACTAATTGAAAATTCGAGTATTATTAAAACAAATATTCTAGCACATAATTTTAGTTATTCACTTTTAAAAAGGAGGTTATTTATGATTAAGAAAACAAAGAACCCGCTTCTGTTTTCGTTAAAGCTAGTGTGGGTAGTACTTGCACTGAATATGGTGTTTTTTGCATGTTCGGGGCCAATACAGAAAGAAGACGCTCAAGCATCTGGCCAGGCTGAAACAGGAAATGAAATAAATGCTGACGATTCGGATGTATTTATGGTAGTTGAACAAATGCCAGAATTTGATGGTGGTATGGATGCATTGATTAAGTACTTATCTGAAAATATTAAGTATCCAGCGGAAGCAATGGATAAAGGTATTCAAGGTAAAGTTTTTGTTGGCTTTGTTATTGACAAAGATGGTAGTATTGAAGATGTAAAAATATTGAAAGAAGTTGGTGGCGGATGTGATGAAGAAGCAATTCGTGTTGTTTCAAACATGCCGAACTGGAAGCCTGGAACGCAAAGAGGAGAGGCTGTTAAAGTTAGTTACACTTTACCAATTAACTTTGTACTTGATGTTCACAAGGCTGATTCAGTTTTTACAGTGGTTGAACATATGCCTGAATTTCCAGGTGGCAGAAAAAAGCTATTGTCTTATCTTGGTAGTAATATTACCTACCCCGAAGCTGCTAAAAAGGACAAAGTCTCCGGTAGGGTTTTCATAACCTTTGTAATTGAAAAAGATGGTAGTGTTAACGACGTTAAACTACTAAGAGGTATTGGTTCAGGGTGTGATGTAGAAGCTATACGTGTTGTGAGTTCAATGCCAAACTGGAAGCCTGGTTTAGCAGATGGAAAACCAGTACGTGTGCAATACAACCTGCCAATTAAATTTCAATTGCAATAATTTTTTTGTTATTATCAACTAAAAACTTAGTTGGTTATCACTTTGACCCGACGGGTTTTTTCCAACCCGGCGGGTCTTGTGTAGTAGATTACAGATAAATAAGGTAATAAAGTTATGTTAACCTTATATATTAATTTTCTACTAAGGTTAAAGATTAAAAGAAGGTTTTGAACCTAAGTATTCACCTTCCTCACCGAATCAATAACAGTACCATCAACCCATTTAATAACAGCAACTATCTCATCACTCAGTTCAACTTTTTCTGGTAAACCACAAATGGCTTCAGCTTCTTCTTTAAGCTGGTGAATTGTTTTTATTGGTAATCCTGAGTCCTTGGTTGCATCAATAAGATCTTGTCTTAAAGGATTAATTGCAATACCTCGTTCAGTAACAATAACATCAATTAATTCACCAGGTGCACAAATAGTAGTTACTTCATCACGGATAACAGGAATACGATCCCTAAACAATGGAATTGGCATAATAGTAGTTTTACCTGCAAGCGTATTTTGCCAGCCACCGATACCATGTAACATATATCCATCAGAATGGGTAACAACATTCGCGTTAAAATTCACATCAACTTCTGTTGCGCCGAGCACTACAATATCAACCATCGCTGCAAAGTTTCCTTTACTGTGATAGTTGTATGATGTAAATGGTGAAGTATCAACATGATTCGGGTTTTCACGCATCGAACGGATTCCTTCAAGATCGAAGGTTTGTCCATCGAGTATGTATTCAACTAATCCTTCCTCTAGTAACTCAACGGGGTATTGATTACTTCCTGCGCGAATAAAACGTGCCTTCCAGTTATTTTTTCTTAAGATATCACCAAAATAGTTTCCAATAGACAATGCAGTACCACCTGCACCTGCCTGATATGAGAACCCATCATAAATAAGTCCGGCTTTTTCACAAAACTCAGCAGTCATCTCAGCAATAAGGAGTCTGTCAGGACTTTTCGTGATTTGTGTCGTGCCTGATACGATTCTTTCAGGCAGTCCTACTTTATCTACTTTTACAACATAGTCAACATAGTTCCCGTGAATCTGCCATGGAATACAAGGAAACGGAACGAGGTTATCAGTTACAACTATTACTTTATCGGCATACTGAGAATCGCCAAGAGCGAAACCTAATAATCCACATGCTGCATCACCGTTTACTCCGTTGGCATTACCAAAGGGATCAGCAGTTGGAGCAGCAATTACAGCAATATCAATTTTTACTTCACCATCCTGTACAGCCTGATAACGACCGCCGTGTGATCGAAGTACTCCAAGTCCTTTCATGTTTCCTTCTGAAGTAAATTTACCCAGTGGCCCATTCATACTACCTTCAATTCGGTTTATTGTTCCATCTTCAAGATATTTAATCAGCCCTGCCTGACATGGGAATGATGCTGACGGATACCACCTTAGGTTTTTTATGCCCAGCTCGTGTGCGATATCAAAAATCTGATTAGCGATCAGGTCACCATTTCTAAAATGGTGATGTGATGAAATCGTCATACCATCTTTAAGTCCGGCTTTTATCAATGCTTCTTTCAGTGAAGTAATTTCTTTATTTCCATCATCAGGATAATCGGCACAGCTGGCAATTTTTGGGCCATATCGCCGACCTGTTGGCCTGTGTTTTCCAACTCCTTTAAAAGGAATATGTTCTTCTCCGTTTATGATTGTAGGTACCATTCTGCCTACAGCATTTACTACAAGTTTATCGTATTTTTTCATTTTAACCAGTCCTTTTTGAGTTTCCCAGTATTTATTGCCAGTGTAATTGTGTTTTGAGCCCTTTTAACCACAGGAGCATCAATCATTTTCGATCCCAGAGATACAACTCCAAGTCCTTTTTCTTTTGCATCATTAAAAGCTATAACAATTTTTTTTGCTTTTTCGATTTCAGCTTCTTCCGGTGCAAAATTCTCATGAATTACAGCTATTTGACGTGGGTGAATACAGCCCATTCCATCGAAACCTAAGCCTTTGGAAGTACGTACATTTTCGGCAAGGGCTTCCATGTTGGAAACGTCTGAAAATACTGAATCTATAGGTTGAATACCTGCTGCTATTGCCGCAGTTACAACCATACTTCTTGCAAAGAAAGATTCCTTTCCCTCAAAGGTTCTTCTAGTTCCTAAGTCAGCTGTATAATCTTCAAGTCCGATTGCCATGGCGACAACATTATCAGCTGCTTGTGCAATCTCATATGCATTCATCACACCTTTTGCACTTTCGATAATTGGCATCAGCCATACATCGTTGTCTATATTAAACTCTTTCTTCAGGTCATTAATTTTATCGTTTACCTGATGCAAATCATCAGCATTCTCACACTTTGGAACAAGAATCAGGTTTGCATAATGCGGAACAAGAAATTCAAGATCATCAAGTCCTAACGGGATTTGATTTATCCTTACCATTCTTTCGGCTCCGTAAAAGTTAAGGCTGCGTAGTGCATTTCTGACCAAAAATTTTGCTTCAAACTTTTTGGATGGTGCCACAGCATCTTCAAGATCGAGAATTAATCCATTAGGTTTATGGATTCCCGCATTTATCATTAGTTTAGGACTGTTCCCCGGTAAATACAAACGTGAGAACCTGAATTGATCTTTTTTCGTGGAATTCTGATTCTCGTCTAATACAGGAATAAGAAACTCCTTTTTAGAGTCAATTACTTTTTTTATTGCTGCCTCAATTCGGGCAGCCAACACAAAGTCCAGTGCTCCACTATCCTCAATTAAGATTTTCGCATTTTTTATATCAAAAAATGATAGTATCTCACTAGCAAGTTTTGTAATTGTTTTTCCATATAATGCCTGTACTTTACTTTTAACTTCAATTTGTAAACCCCCACTCTGAAGTAATTCAAATTGAACCCGACAATCTGATTTAATGCCTTTATCATGATTGCCTGCTATACCTGGTTTTCCCATTTCTTTTAAGTTGGATATTAAAGCTTACAAATGTACTTAGAAAGTTATTTATGTACAATTTGTTTATGGCTTTTTTACAAAGAATTTTTTGGGAATTCAAAAAAAAAGAGGCTGCCTTAATGACAGCCTCTGAACTTATTATTTTAGTGGTTTCTATTTCGTAGCAGTTTGATAAATATTGTCATCATCTCTGTATCCTGAAAGGTCTTCATACCAGTCAGTGAATTGTGTTCCTGATGACTCTGCCCATTGTTGAAACTTAAGATATGCTGTTAGTATATCTGCATTCTCTTTAGGCCATTCAAATGATTCCGGAACTTCAATAACCCATGGTAAGTTTGTAGAGGATACGTAATATCTTCCAATGGCAGGGTCGGAGTTATCTTCTTTTTCTCCGAAATAACTGATATCAACTAACTCGGTTGGAGCATGGTCGATTTTATGTATTTCTTTTCCCCTTATCTGATCAATAAACATAAATGGATTGTAAGGTGGTGTGCCAATTGATGCCTGAGGTTGGGTAAACAACATGTGTACTAATATGGTATCAATTGCTTTTGAGTTTCCTCCAGGAATAGTATTTACCATCGTGGTACCAAGATAGTCGTTAACTGCATCGTAAACAATCATAACGGCCTTATTAAGTGGACCATCTTCAATTCCATTTGCTTTCATGGTTACTGCAGTTCCGTTAATTTGAATCCCGGTTACTGATTGCACAGCAGATGTTGGAACATCAAATTCAATTCCAAAGCCATTATTCAAATGTGCACCTACTGCTGCAATATGAAATCTACCATAAATCTCAACCACACTGTTTTGAGCATTTTTTACAATTTGGTAATTAGTTTCAAGTACCAGATCATTAAAATCATAATCGCCATATCCAGTCCATAAATCTTCAATGGCAAGACTAGTATAATCTGTTTGGTTAGGATAGTAGTCATTGGTAGCTCTGTCAGGGTCTGTTGGGTAATCATCCTGATCATCAGGAACACCATCACCATCTGTATCAGGGTTGGTGGGTGTTCCAGTTCCTGGGTTACAACTGGTTGTTGCTATAAAGCAAGAACAATCAAACGTAACATCTGGTCCAACTGTACCATTATTATGTTCTACACCATCAGCATCACATATGTCGATATGTCCTGATATATCACCACTACCATTTATATTAGTGGTTGAAGAAACATCAAATCTGGCACAAGATTGTGAAGGTCCAATTAGTACTGAGTTTACACTTAGGTCTGTAGTTGAAATTAAACTTTGAGCACCCATATTTGTTGTTGTACTTCCACTTAGCGTAGTATTCTGACCAACTTCTACATATGCATTGTCGTTATTATTAAATACTTTATTTTGATTAAAATTACCTGAGATTATCATACTGCAATCATTGGTAAATTCAATGTCTGGTTGTCCGTTATTATTAAAATGACCTGAGATTGTAAGGAATCCTGAGTTGTATCCAACTTCATTATTATTAAATGAGCCGGCTACCGACATTGTTCCATCATTATAAAAATCCTCCGTATCGTTATTAAGTCCGCCTGAGACACTAAGAACTCCTTGGTTTTCAAAATTGAGATCAGTAAGTGTCACCTGTCCGCTTATGGCTGTTGTTCCAAAGTTAATGAAGTTTGTAAGATCTTTATCAACATTACCATTTGTTAAATTAAAAACTCCTCCTGAGCTAACGATAAAATCACCACCCTGGCTTCTTGCTTCTAATTTAGCCAGGTTTAACGTACCACAAACAATAAGAGTACCTCCTTTAAATGTAATCTTGTTTGTAAAAGTAACTGTGCTTCCTGCTTCAATACAATATGTTGTATTGTTATTTATGTCCTTCTTATTATAGGTGCCTGATGCTATGGTTTCGTCACATGTTCCACAACCAGGGTCAGTATAAAGTGTATTGGTCGATTTAAATCCGGTTGCCATAAATGCTCCTGAATTAAATGAATAGTAGATGCTATTCCCAGTAGCGTCAACAACTACAGTTTCAACTTCATTATTTACGTTCTTATCAGTGATGTATAGTTCATCTACAAAAGATGGAATTTTTATGGTAGTTTGAAAAGTACTGTATGGATCTGTAATCCCGGAAATTATTAATTTACCGCCCTGATCAGGATCACCAAGATAAATTCCAAACCTGTGTGGTGGCTCTTCCGGGTTATTGCTTATAATTTCAAGATGAACACCAAGCTCTTTGGTAGTGGAGAATTTGAAATCTGGACTAATAGTCAGGTCAACAAAACTAGTTTTTCCTGACGGATCAATAGGCTCCGTTTTGTTATTATTGCATCCGTAACTTCCAACTAGAATAATTATTGATAATGTAAGAATCATCAATTTTAGAATTGAATTATCAGCTTTTTTCATAATAGTATATTTTATTATCTATAAAAACAATAACCATGCAAATATATGTAATTGTTTGATAAATAGCAACTAACTGCAGTTTTGTTATTTGGCTATCTTCCCATAATGGGAAAAAATATCAATAATAGGATTTTTTTATTTCCAAGATGAGTCATTTTTGTGATGCTATAATATTAATAATACATTATTATTAGTTTTGCATGTCGGCTTTGGATATTGTACTTTCTCTCTACTTGCAACTGAAAACTTATTCGAAGCCGACATTTTTTCAGCGTAACTTTTTATGACTAACAATAACTTTTATCCATACTTCTTAGTGACTGTTCAGCTCGGTAGCTTACTTTATATTGCTGTTTCAGGACCCATACTGTCAAATAATCCGGCGGGCTTACTTGTTGAGAGTGCAGGAATATTTCTGGCAATATTGGCTATTTACGTGGTAAAGATACGTAATGTCAATGTTACACCAACTGTAAAGCAAAACAGCGAATTAATAACTTCAGGTCCATATCGAATAATAAGGCATCCAATGTATATTGCTCAGTTAATTGCGGTCCTACCTCTTATTATTGATTATTTTTCCTGGTACAGGTTAATAACATTAATTCTTCTACTAATTATTTTGCTTGTGAAGATTAAATATGAAGAGAAGCAGTTGATAACTCATTTTCCCGAGTACCTTGAATACAAAAAGAGCACATCCAGATTGATTCCCTACATTTATTAGATGCAATTTTGTCAGTTAATTAAATTGAATATTTGCTACTAATTTGTCAGTATTGCCATGTAAAGCCACAATGTCGCATTGGCATATAGTTTGATAAACAAAACAAAACGTAATTAATATGTCATTACAAAATATTGGCTCATACAATGAAATGCAATCCCTACTTAAGGATGATTCACGAAACTATGTGCTATTGTTTAAAAAAGGATCGGAAACGAGCGAATGTAGTTATAAAAATATCGAGCATGTTCTAAATGAGGGTGTTGATGTTAATGTTGTAGCTGCTGATGTAACACAGGTAAGGGATATCCACTCAGAATATGGAGTAACATCAGCTCCAACTTTATTAGTTTTTCAAGGTAAGAAATTTGAAAAAACTGTTAAGGGTTGCAATGATGATGGTTATTATAAATCTCTTTTTGAAAGCGCGTTGTTTTCTGCAAAGGCAAAGGACAACGATAAACCACAAAAGAGAGTAACAGTATATTCAACACCTACTTGTAGCTGGTGTACAACCTTAAAAACACATTTAAATAAGAATGGTGTTAAGTATACTGATATAGATGTTTCAAAAGACCAAAAAGCTGCTGAAACCATGAGACAAAGAAGTGGGCAACAAGGTGTTCCTCAGACTGATATTGGTGGAGAAATGATAGTTGGTTTTGAGAAGAATCGTATAAATACACTTTTGGGTATTTGAGTTTTCCTCCTTCGCTAAAGCTACGGCAGACAGGGGAGTTTGGAGTGACTAAAGTTTTAAAATAAATAACACAATAAATATAAAATCAAGATGAAAGAATTACAACCGTTGAATGAGAATGTCCTATTGGATATCTCAGAAGATAAAACAGAGCAAAAAACTGCTACAGGTATAATCATCCCTGATTCTGCAAAGGAAAAACCACAATATGCAAATGTTGTTGCAATTGGTAATATTGAAAATGCAGGTATCGCTGTTGGTGATACTGTCTTTTACAAGAAATTCTCAGGAACTGAATTTGAATTTGAAGGTGGAAAATACTTAATGGTTCCTTACGCTGACTTATTAGCTAAAATAGTTGAAACAGAAGAAATTTAAGATTTCATTTATTCACATTATACCAATTAACTATCAAAATGATCCTTTAGATCAAAATTTTTTTTTCATATTGAAATGATATATTTCTTGCATAGCCTAAGCTACGGAAGAAATATATCATAAAAATAAGATGGAAAAGATAAAGATTTTATGGATTATTTTGGTGGCTATTTGGTATTAAAGCTGCTTTGATTATTCAGGGTAGTTTTTTTTATGTTCCATTATCTGGTTTGGTTTCTCGCAAAGGCGCAAAGCCGTAAAGTTGTAATACCGCA
>Ga0209633_10004472_pt1 | contig 12547 bp, 9 predicted proteins | sample Cruoilmetagenom1_FD_187290 | JGI IMG/M metagenome (GOLD analysis project Ga0209633, IMG submission 187290) | Oil polluted marine microbial communities from Coal Oil Point, Santa Barbara, California, USA - Sample 1 (SPAdes) (version 2) | ecosystem: Environmental > Aquatic > Marine > Oil seeps ... | reverse complement strand
TTGTTCTTATGTTGACGGTATGCAAAAATATCTTCTTGATCAAAATATAGATAAAAACAATGGTTATAACGGTGACAGTTTCTCTCCCTATAATTATGGATATATCGTAGAAGTACAACCTCAGGTTGACGGGTCGACTAAATCTGCCAAACACTATGTTACAGGGAAATATACACCGGAACTCGCAACGATGATGCCTGATGGGAAAACAGTGTATATGTCAGATGATGGTACAGCTAAAGGTTTGTGGAAGTTTGTTTCAGATGAACAGATCACAGGTTTTAAAGCAGACTGGGAAGGGACACTGTATGCAGCTAAGGTAGTACAGACTTCTGATCAAAATGGTGGTGCTTTTGATGTGTCATGGATAGAACTGGGTCATGCTAAAGACAGTGAGATAGAATCAATGATCAAGTCTAAAATGAAACTGACGGATATCTTTGATATAACTAAGCCTGATGAAAATGGCACATGTGCAATGGGTACAAAAGTTTATGAAGATAGTACCTATGAATGTCTTACACTAAAAGAGGGAAAAGATAAAGCAGCAGCATTTCTTGAAAGCAGAAAATATGCAGCCTATAAAGGTGCGACCATAGAATTTAGAAAAGAAGAAGGGCTTACCTATGATGCAGATAAAAATGTACTCTATATTTCAATGTCTGAGATCAAAAAGAGTATGGAAGATGACTATAAAGGTCTAGAACCGGTCAATGATATTAGACTTGAAGCAAATGTTTGTGGAGCAGTGTACGAATTGGCTTTAGACAGTACTTACAGTGGTACATCGATGAAAGCGGTAGTGGTTGGAAAACCTTTAGATATAAACGATACCTACGCAGATGAATGGACGTGTCACCCAGATGGTATTTCAAACCCGGATAACATTACATACATTGGTCACAATACACTGCTTATCTCTGAGGATACAACAAAACATGTTAACAATATGACTTGGGCATATAATACAGAAACTAAGAAGATGACAAGAATAGCATCATTGCCTATAGGAGGAGAAGTAACAGGTGTAGATACTGCTGCGATAGACGATAAAGGTATCTTACTTATCAATGTGCAGCATCCATTTAAAGACAATCCTAAAGCAGCTGATGGTTCTAAACCAAATTCGGCACTGATCGAAGGTGCAACAGATGATCAGCTGAAAGCAACTATCGGTTATTTTGATGGGCTTCCAGCAGATATTTTTAAATAAAACATAAAGATATGTATCACACTGATCTTCCCAGTGTGACACATAAACACCTTTAGGATGCCAATGAAAACAAACTATATTATATTGATACTGATTCCATTACTTTTAGGCTGTGGAAATGATTTGACGCAAGATATATCTTTGGATCAAAATGAATCTTCCACCATAATCTCTCCGCCATTAAGTTATATTGAAAAGCTTGAAAAGGCTAATAGCATCTCTTATGATAAGATCATCAATACACGAGGGGCGTATATTACTTCAATGTGTTATACACAAACTACCGATACTTTGACTGAGTATGTTTTTAATCCATGTTACAGTTGTCATACCAAAGGGAAAATCCCTAATTATTATAATGACACAAACCTACAAAAAGAGTACAACTTTCCGGCAGAAGTGATGAAGAACCCATTTACAAATCTTTTTAAAGACAGGAGTGATAGGGTAGAAGCTATAACAGATAGCACTATTTTAGGCTATATCAGAGAGTCGAATTATTTTAGCAAAGAGGGTACGATTACCTTGGCTATGGAGCTTCCAAAAGAGTGGAAAGGGTATAGACCTGATTGTTATTTTAATTTTGATGAAGAAGGGTTTGATTTGGATAACAGAGGGCAATATACGGGCTGGAGAGCATTTAGATACTACCCCTTTCTAGGTACATTCTGGCCGACAAACGGCTCGACAGATGATGTGCTTATCAGGTTAGATACCTTATTTACACAAGATGAGAACAATACTTTTGATAAAGAAATATATAAGATCAACCTTGCCATTGTAGAGGCATTGGTGAAACAAAAGGAGATTGCCTTTGAATTTTCTGTGGATGAAAAGTTTTATGGTGTTGATCTCAATAGTAACGGATTATTAGATACAGCCAGTACTATCTCTCCTAAGGTTAGCTCTTATGTAGGATTGGCAAAATTATATTTGAAAGAAGAAAAAGTACATCTAGCACAAGGACTTTTTCCTGAAAATACAGAATTTTTACATTCAGTCAGATATTTGGACTGGGATGAAAAGAAAGATCAAGTAGCATTGTCCGCAAGAATAAAGGAACTTCGTTATGCCAAAAAATATACCTGGAAAACATATGGTCAGATACAAAGAGCTGCACAATCAGAACTGTGGGAATCACAAGCACTTGACAGTTCAGAAGCACAGATAGCTCTTTTCAGAGGTAATTATGAAGAGGGATTGAATAACAGTATAGGATGGGTCTATCAAGGCTTTATAGAAGACAGGGAAGGTAAATTAAGACCTCAAACACATGAAGAGACGATTTCCTGTATGGGATGTCACTCACACCTTGGTGCAACGACTGATTCTACATTTGCGTTTGCGCGTAAGTTTGAGGGTACGAACAAAGATGAAAAAGAGTATGGCTGGAATCATTGGAGCCAAAAAGGATTGAAGGGTATTAAAGAACCAAAGGCAGAGTATATAGGTCATGGGGAACAGTATGAGTACAGTTTTTACTTGCATAATAATCACTCAGGTAATGAGTTTAGAAACAATGATGAGGTGCAAAGTAAATTTTTTGATGAGAATGGAAGTGTAAAACAAGCATTGATAGACGCACTGCATGAAGATGTCACAGAGCTTCTTTTCCCATCTAAAGCACGTGCCTTGAAACTAAATAAAGGTTATAGAGTGATGGTAGAAGAACAAAGTTATATCTATGGAAGAGATGCGAATGTCAAAGCGATGGAGCATGTATATAAAGAGGTAAGGGAAGGATCAACAACAGGGATCAAAAAACCTATTGTCAGACCTTAAAGAGAGTGGAAGACTCTCTTTTTAAAAGGAGGAGTGAAGCGTTTTAGTTTATATCTCTTCTAATCCATTTGCTTTCTTAGGAAAGTAGGTACATCTAAAATATCTTCATTGTCGCCATTGTATCCGCCTACAACCATCTTATTTGCTGATCTAATTGTGTTTATGTTACAAGAATTAGAACTAGAATTAAGAAGTGTTTCCTGTTTTCTTACTGTCGGCTCAGCGATAGCATTTTTATCTTCAAAACCCGTTGCAACAATAGTGATCTTGACTTCGTCGATCTCCATGTTCTCATTGGTCGTTGTTCCAAAGATCACAGAAGCATCTTCATCTGCACTCTCTTCAACAATGTTCATTGCTTCACCGATCTCCATGATAGGATAATCAGGGTGGATATCAAAGTGTACAAGTACACCCATTGCACCGTCAATTGAGATGTTGTCAAGCAGTGGAGACTCAATAGCAGCTTTTGCTGCATCATAAGCTGCATTTGTTCCAACTGAGTATCCCGCACCCATTAGTGCAAGACCTCTGTGACTCATCACTGTTTTAACATCGGCAAAGTCAAGGTTGATATCATTCTCTCCATGAGAAAGGATCACTTTTGAGATACCGCCAACTGCTTGAGCCAGAATGTCATCTACCATTCTGAAACTCTCTTTGATACCAAGGTTCTTCTCAACAATAGAAAGTAGTTTCTCATTAGGAACAACAATGATAGAATCACTCTCTCTTTTGAGTTCTTCTAAACCTTCTTTTGCAAGTTTTGTTCTTTTACGACCTTCAAACTTGAAAGGAGATGTTACGATAGAAACAGTCAATGCTCCTATCTCTTTGGCTGCTTGAGCAATGATCGGTGCAGCACCTGTACCTGTACCACCTCCAAGACCCGCAGAGATAAATACAATATCAGAACCTTCAAGCATTGACTTAATGTCTTCAAAGCTTTCTAATGCTGCTTCTCTCCCCTTATCAGGGATCATTCCCGCACCCAAACCTCTTGTTGCATTAATTCCCAGTTGCATCTTATATGGTGCAAATGAAGAATCTAATGCCTGTGCATCTGTATTGGCTACAATAAGATCAATACTGTTGACCCCTTCACTGATCATATGGTTGATCATGTTCCCACCGCCGCCACCAACGCCGATAGCCTTTATTTTCGCCCCATTAGTTGGACATTTTGTTTCGATAATGTCTATTTCAAACTCTTCCATGTTTTCCTCCCTTTTTGTGTTGTGTTAAAAAAATACTTTTAAAAAAGCTGCCTTGCCCAGTTGGCTAGCTTTTTAAATGGATTTTTATTTTCATGGCCTAGATCAGGTAGATCGTCAAATGAGATCACTGTCTCATCAATGCGCTCTTTTGGCTTCTTCAGCTCTTTGATCGGTTTCTGATTTCTTGCCGCTGTTGTCTCTGCTTCTCCATCTGCAGTTGTACCTATTTTGATGTTGCTTATGTCTTCTTGATGTTCTGTTTTTGAGTGTAATAACTCTTGTCTGAAGTTGATCTCATACTGGGTATGTTCACCTGCATTATAGAGTAGCAGACCCACTACCGTTGAGAATGCCGGATCTTTAAGTTCTTCAAAAAGACCATTGATATTCTCTGGGTGAGCTACTCTTACAGGCATACCGGAGAATATAGCCTGCGCCAACTCTCTGATACCTTTAAGTTTTGTCATTCCTCCAGTAAGGATAATGCCTGCACCTATCTGTTCTTTAAGTGCAGATTTCTCTAGTGACTTGGATAAGATCATAAGTGCCTCTTCTACACGTGAGAAGATGACAGAATGAACAATTTCCAAAGAGACACCATTGCGGTTCTCTTCATCACCTATGATCGGTAACTCGATAACTTCATTGCTGTGTTCAACCAGGTTACCATGACGAATTTTTACATTTTCTGCAATCTGCAAAGGAGTATGCAGTGCCATAGAAAGATCGTTGGTAATATGGTTTGAACCTACACCGAGGAAGTCATTGTATCTTATGGAGTTGCCTGTATGGATGACAAGATTGGATGTCTGTCCTCCAAGGTCAATGACAGCAACACCAAGTTCTTTTTCATCTTCATCCATTGTGGCTATAGCAGAAGCATAACCGCTAAGGACAATTCCTTCTATTTCTACACCTGCTGAGCGAACAGCTTTTTTAAGGTTTGAAAGGTTTGATTTTTGTGTCATGATGATGTTGACATCTACTTCCATGCGGGAAGCATTCATTCCGAAAGGATCTTCGATAAAGTCTTGATCATCTACTCTGAAATTATAGGGGAGTACATGTATCACATCGTATTCGTTAGGTACATTTGCATTATAGAGTGCAGTTTGCATCACACGATTGATCTCTTTGATCGAAATGTCTTTATGAGGAATGTTGACAATACCTGTAGAGTTAAGGCTCTTTGCATAGGCATTGGAGATGGAAACGGTTGCGGATGTAATGTTACTTCCTGCAATTCGTTTCGCATCATTGATGGCTTTTTTGATGGCTTTTGAAGCAAGTTCTATATTAGTGATGGCACCTTTTTTGATCCCTTGGGATTTAGCGATACCATGACCTTGTATAGTCAGTTGGGAGTCTTCGATCTCAGCGATGATAGCACATACTTTGGTGGAACCGATATCAATAGCTAAAATTGTGTCACTCAATTTGTAAGCCCTCCCATATAGACTTCTGTAGGATATTTCTTAGTTAACATTTTGATCAGATTTGATTCAAATGTACTTTCTTTTAGCTTGTTGACAGTTTGTTTTACAAGCATTGTCTGGTTACTATCCATTGGTAGAAGTTTTTGTTCTATGATATTATAAACTATTACTTTGTCCAATAGGCTTATAATACCCGTTTCTTTCGACGATGTAAAGAGTTTTTGTAAAAATTGTAAACTTTCTTGATTATTTAATGGTTTCAGGTTGACATTTTCTTCTAATTTTACAAAATCAGAGATAATTGCATCGTTTTGATCAAAGTTTTTCAGTGTGCTTTCTGCCAATGCTAAAAGTGCTTCTTTTTTTCCTTGCGCAGCATAGAGTATTGTTACTTCATCCTTAGCCTCTTCAAAAGTTTTAACCTTCGGCAGGTCTACACTTTCTATCTTTACTGTGGCATATCTGTCTTCAACCACTTTAGGTTTGAGTATGTCTCCTACAGATCTTTCTTTCAGCGTATTCCAAATATCATTGCTGAGAGTCGTATCATTGAGTGGAAGTGTGACCTTTTCACTGTTGTCAACTTTACCTTTCTTAAATGCAATATAGGCTTTTTGCGCCGACTTTTTTGTTTTCTTTATTTTTAAGTCTTTGGCTGCCAATACTTTAGCTTCTTCAAAAGTGAGTTGTTTCCCTTCTGCATTGGTATAGTTAAAACTGTTGGTGTCATAGTGTGTTTTCACTTCTTCATCAGTGACTTCCGTTCCTTTACTCTCTGTCCAAAGGATAGAGAGTGCATAGGTTTGGGTTGTTAAAAAGTTATCTTTTTGCCCTTCCCAGAATGTTTTTACTTTTACTTCATCTATCTCGAAGTTCAGATCTTCATTTGTCAATACTTTATATGCCAGTTTATCACTTACATTCATCCCCGCAGCGATCGTTTCTTCTTCAAACGGTAAGCCTTCAACAGTAAGTAGCCCAAGTGTTTTTTGGATGATTATCTCTTCTCTGAGTGTATCTTCAAAAGTTTTTGCTTTAAGTCTCTGTGATCGGAGATATCCGTCATAGATCTCTTTACTGAAAACACCATCTTTTTGGAACGATCGAATATTTTCCAATTTGACTGCTACTTCACTGTCAGAAACAATAATACCTGCATCTTTTGCAAAATTGAGAAGTTTGGCTTGTGTTTCCACTTGTGCAAAGGCTTGTTTGATCAGTCCCATCTCTTGCGCTTTTTTATCGTCAAGTTGACCTTGCATCGCTTGATTATACTGACTGTATATACTGCTGTATACCATATTGAGTTTTGTTTGCGGTATTTCGATCTCACCTACCTTTGCAACATTTCCTGCTTTTGCACCAAAACTGTAACTTCCCCAACCTACAAAACCTGCACCAATAAATGCGATGGTTGCTACCCATATGGTCCATACCAGGTATTTATTGTGTTTTTGCATCCAACTAATCATACTTCATCTACCTTCAATCGAAAAATTTGTACAATATTCTACCTAAAATAAGCTTATCGCTGATGAATTGGAGACTAAAAAAGTATGTCTGAAGAAAATAGTAAAATGATGCAACGAGACCTGGAAGTGATTTGGCATCCATGTACCCAAATGAAGGATCATGAGACCTTGCCTTTGGTCCCGGTTAAGTCCGGTAAAGGAGTCTATCTTTATGATTTTGAAGGGAATGCCTATATCGATGCGGTAAGTTCATGGTGGGTCAACCTTTTCGGGCACGCCAATGAAGCTATAAACACTAAAGTCAAAGCGCAACTGGACACGCTTGAACATGTATTATTGGCAGGTTTTACACATGAACCTGCTATAGAACTTGCACATAAACTTGTGGACATCACGCCTCAGGAGTTACGTAAAGTATTTTATGTAGATAATGGTTCAAGTGCAGTGGAAGCAGCATTGAAGATGAGTTATCATTATCATCTTAATTCGGGGAAGCGTAAGGCACTTTTTCTTTCGTTGACAAACTCTTACCATGGAGAGACCATAGGTGCTTTGAGTGTGGGAGATGTATCTCTGTATAAAGAAACCTATGAACCTCTGCTGATCGCAAATACGCAAGTGCCTGTGCCAAAAGATCAGAGTATGGAAGCGGCAAATGAAGCCTTGATCGTTTTAGAAGAAGTGCTGAAAGACAAAGCGGATGAAATAGCTGCATTCATACTTGAACCTCTCATTCAGGGAGCAGGGGGGATGCATATGTATCATCCTACTTATCTTATAGGTGCGAGAGTGTTGACAAAAAAATATAATGTACATCTTATCGCTGATGAGATCATGACGGGGTTTGGACGAACGGGAAGGATGTTCGCCTGTGATTATGCTGAGATCTCTCCGGATTTCATGACACTCTCCAAAGGTTTGACAGGTGGGTATTTACCGCTTTCCGTTGTCATGACCAGTGACGATGTTTATAATGCTTTTTACTGTGATTATAACGAGTATAAGGCTTTTTTGCATTCACACTCTTATACGGGTAATCCTTTGGCATGTTCCGCAGCACTGGCAACTTTGGAGATATTTGAACAGAATGATATTTTGGGTGAAAATGAAAAGAAAAGTCACTATATCAAAGAGAACCTGGAAAGATTTTCCCTGTTGACAAATGTAAAAGAGATCAGACAACAAGGAATGGTCACTGCGATAGAGTTGAAAGGATATTTGGCAGAAGAACGGATAGGATTAAAGATCTATGAATATGCTTTGACTCAGGGAGTCTTGTTGAGACCTTTAGGGCATGTGATCTATTTTATGCCTCCGTATATCATCTCATATGAAGAGATAGATAAGATGATAGAAGTTGCATATGAGGGTATTGTCAAAGTGTTAAAAACTGATTAATTAAAAAAGCTTTTGCGACGTTTTTTTAGACGTGCATGATGTGAGTCAGCTCTTTTGATTCCCATATCCATCGCTTCTTTGTAAAGTTCTTTGGCTCTTTTTATATCTTTTTTCGTCCCTATTCCATTTTCGTAAAACTGTCCCAGGTCGCAGAGTGCTTCAGGATAGTCATCCATAGCCAAAGTATTGATCAGATTAAATGCCTCGGGTATATTTTTTGTCAATAATGTACCTTTGTATAATTCTCTGGCTAACATGAATTGAGCAAATTTTGATTCTGTTGCACCACATATGATCATGAGTTGAGCTGCCTGGCTGTACTCTTTCTTTTCAATGAGTTCTTTTACATAATTAAGTGTTTCTTCTATTTCATCTTCCGTGTATGTCTCTTGACTTATCTTTTCCAGTAAACTCTCAACCGTAGATGATTTTTCATAGGTCGTTTCAACAGGGGGGTATTGTTTCTGCATACTTTCAAGTTTTTGTGCAATGTAAGGGATCGCTTTATAGTGTGATGGTATCATCTCTTCCTGGACCTCAGTTTCAGGTTTTAAATCTTGAAAAAAAGTTTCTTCCTCTTGTGTGTTTTTTTCTACAATTTGTTCCACTTCTTTGATCTCATCAAATTCTTCTGTGAAGGTTTTTTTTATAAGGCCTTTCTGTGTCATAGTATTTTCTGCTTCAGTTTTCTCTATGTCAAAAAAAGTATCTTTGGGGATGTTAGAGGTATCAATGATCTCTTTCTTCTGGGGGCTTGGAGTTTCAAAGAATGTGTCACGGGAATCATCTCTTATGTCAAGAGTGATATTGTTAGGAAGTACATCTTCACTATCAATATTCAGCAGCGTATCAAAATTTGTATTCTCTGCTTGCACTGTTTCTGTTTGAGGTGCATCATTAAGAAAATCATTGATATCTATTTCTTCTGCTGACTCTTTTTCTTTTTGTGGTTTTTTCCCTATATCCAGGATATTTTCGGGAAAGTCATCAATATCTATTTCCCCGAACAGCTCTTGGGTCTCTTTTTGTTTTTTTCCCTCATCTTTCTTTGGCCGAGTTGGTTCTATATTCAGTGCATCTTCTAAAAAGTCATCGAAGTTTACTTTTTTTATCACCTCTTTTTCTTGTGATTGCTTTCTCCTTGACTCAAATGCATCCACATAGAAATCATTGATATCTACTTCTTCCTTCTCAGCGGTGACAAAAAGCTTGAACTCATCAATAGTTGTTTTATCTACAGTTGTCATGACAGGTTTTTTTGTTTGTGAAGTACGTTGAAGCACATTTTCTGTAGGTGCTTCTATATATAATGTAATGAGCCCCTGTGCCTTAGCATAATTTTCTGCTTGAAGTGCAGTGATGATATCTTGGATCTTACTGTCTGTCTGAAGTAAGCCCAACTTTAAAATTTGAAACTGGATGGTTTCAATATCAGTGATGGAGATGGCAAGATTTATGATACTTAATCTTTTTTTTGTTTGATTCATATACGTATCCTATGTTGGGTATTCACTGGGGGAATGTATTTGGTGATGAGTATAACAAAATAATGCTTTACTACACTGTTGACACTTAACAGTTATATCTGATTATAATATGGTGAGAATCTTTCACAGTACATTATAAATAATTGGCTTATGAGTGATTCCTATTATTTATTCAAAAGGCGGAATGCATGAAAGTCTTAATAGTACTATTATTACTTATGGTTGAGCTCAGTGCAGTGAGTACCAATGAACTTGTGGGGAGATGGCAGGTAATGAGACAGGTGACAAACAACGGTACTTTGACCATAGAAAAAGAGTATCTGACTTTAAATGCTAATCATACATTTAATATACTGGCTTTTGTTTCTGTTAAAAAAGAGAATGCTTTTATTAAAGATATGCGTATAGATGCTTCTGGTATCTGGAAAGTGTGGAACAATACGGTCGTGATAGTTGTCAATAAAGTAGAAGTGCCAAATGCTGCAGAAATTTATCGTATCTCTCAGGCATCCTTGCGTAATTTTGCAGCAACGTTTAAACGTAAATATGAAAATGAACCGATACGTATCAATAAGATCATGGCATTGGATCAAAAGAATTTGAAATGGGTAAATGAAGCAGAAGTGGTGACAGCGTATACACGCTGATCATGTTGTTGATTTGCTCCCACGTGTGATATGAGAATGAATGGTCAAGAGAGACTAAATATTTGCAGACAGAGCGAGTAAACGACAGGAGTTCTCTAAAATAGAGATCTTTTTTGCCATCTCTGTGATATCTCTGTCATAAGAGATGAGACCAAATCCTTTGATCAGCAGTAGGTGGCTGTCATGTTTTTGGAAGAATTGAGGTATCTCATAAGGAGCCCGTTCGAGCCAGTCTTCTATATTTTTTGGATCATAGACAATGACTTCCCCTAAAATTGTTTTCCCAAAATAATCCTGTGGAGATACTTTACCGTGTTTAAGTGAATATGCAGTGGCATAAGGAGGCATAGTATAGGAGATGTACTTTGCATTCGGGATATTTTCATAAATATGTTCATGAATATAGACATCGGCATTTGCCATACTCCAGCGGTAGTCTCTTTTTTGAAAATCAAGTTTGACAAGTGAGTCCTCGGTTACTTCATCCAGGATCGTTTCTTTGTTGTTAATAATAAAACTATTGGTCGAGACCCTTGCCGAGATAGACCCATGGTATACACTGAAGAAGTTTTTGTTAAACATGGAGAGTGAAATATGTTTGATGTCTTCGATGAGATGTTTGTCAACCATAATAGAGCCTTTTTCATTATTATTTTGGTATTATAGCACTAAAATTAAATAAAGGCACTTCTCATAGAAGTACCTGGATAGTGATACCGGGAATAACGGTCAAAAAGGAAGCACGTGCAAACACCACATATACCTGTATTACTGGATGAAGTATTAGAGAGTTTTAAAGATGTGGGTGACGGCTATTTTGTGGATTGTACGCTTGGATATGCAGGGCATAGTTCTGAAATGTTAGCCAGATATAAAAATGTACATCATATAGGGATAGACAGAGATGATGAAGCTTTGGCATTTTCCAAAAAACGTTTAGAGCCGTATGCAGAGCGAAGCGCACTCTATAAAGGTACTTTTGCAACCGTGTTTCCCACTTTGAAAGAAACACCTATACTGGCAGTATTGGCAGATTTTGGTGTCTCTTCTTTGCAGCTTGATAAAAAAGAAAGAGGGTTCTCTTTTACATCAGACACTTTAGATATGCGTATGGATGCTTCTTCTTCTCTCAGTGCGTATGAGGTGGTCAACGAGTACCCGCAAGATAAACTGGAGTACATTTTTGATGCCTACGGTGAAGTACGTCCCTATAAAAAACTGGCAGCAGCAGTGCTGGAAACCAGAGCCCAGGCTCCTATACAAAGTGCAAAAGCATTAAGTGAGATTGCTCAAAAAGTCATACACCCGGGAGGGAAGATACACCCTGCAACTTTAATGTTCCAAGCCATTCGTATAGAAGTCAATAATGAACTCGGAGAAATAGAAGGGTTACTCGACGCTTTGGAACAAAAGCATGTTAAAGGTGAAGTGGTCTCACTCATCTCTTTTCACTCTTTGGAAGACCGTTTGGTCAAGAACCGTTTTAAAAAATGGGCACAGTCATGTATCTGTGATCCACAGGCTATGCGCTGTACCTGTGGTAAAAACCATGCCATAGGGAAAGCATTTTCTTCTAAACCGGTAACGGCGACCAAAGCGGAATTGAAGATCAACCCTAGAAGCAGATCAGCAAAACTCAGATCTTTCAGGTTCAATCATGCCAGCTAAAAAGAAAAGATCCAAACCAAACGGGATCACTTTTGGAATGGTTATGGTCACTTTCATGTCTGTTGCGATTGTCCTCATTTTAACCACGATCAAAATTTATCTTTCCAACCAGATATATTATGAAAGTAAAGTGGTCAATAAAATGAAAAGAGAAGTGTCTGCACTGAAAGCAGAAAAAGTGATGCTTGAACAGAGTGTTGAGGCGTTGAAATTTAAAAACAGGGTGA
>Ga0209633_10004470_pt1 | contig 12548 bp, 8 predicted proteins | sample Cruoilmetagenom1_FD_187290 | JGI IMG/M metagenome (GOLD analysis project Ga0209633, IMG submission 187290) | Oil polluted marine microbial communities from Coal Oil Point, Santa Barbara, California, USA - Sample 1 (SPAdes) (version 2) | ecosystem: Environmental > Aquatic > Marine > Oil seeps ... | reverse complement strand
AAAAAACACAGCGAAAATGCTTTAGAATTAGCAACATGGTTAAAGGAACAAGAGGTTGTAAGTTGGGTAAATTATCCAGGTTTTGAAACGAATGATAATTATCAAAATACCCTAAAATATCTTCCTAATGGACAAAGTGGATTGGTGACTTTCGGATTAAAAGGTGGTTATGAATCCGCAAAATTAGTGGTTGATAGTACCAATGTATTTTCATTGTTGGCAAATATTGGCGACACTAAATCATTAATTATTCATCCGGCAAGCACAACACATCAACAATTATCTGATGAGCAGCAAATTGCCTCAGGTGTAAGTAAAGATTTGATTAGGTTATCTGTTGGGATTGAAAATATAGAAGATTTAAAAATAGATTTACAAAATGCATTTAGTAAAATATCAAACACTGTTTTGAAATAGTATAAATTATTCTATAAGACTAAGTTAGTCTTACAGAATAATCAAATATTTATAGAAATTGTTGCAGAAAATTAAATAAATATGTTTCTTTGCAAAAGTTCATTTAAATTATGAAATTGTTATTAAGAAAGGCAGAGGGATTAGACCCTGTGAAGCCTTAGCAACCCTTTACACTTTAAAGAAGGTGCTAAATTCTACCGTTTCGGGAAGATAACTCACGCTTAATTACCCATGTAATTATGCCTCTTTTTTAATTCAATTTCTATAGTATTTTCAAAAATATATCTACTCATTATTAATAATAAGTAGTTGTTAATGTTTGTTTAAATTTAGAAAGTTGAAAAAGGAATTAAAACATATAATTTTAAATAATTTTACTACAGAATCAGGATATTTTTATCCAAATTTTGAGTTAAGTTACCAGTTATTTGGGCAAAAATTATTTACGGCTCCAATTGTTTTGGTTAATCATGCCTTAACAGGAAATTCTGATGTAGCCGGTGAGTTTGGCTGGTGGAATTCATTAATTGGTCTAGGTAAATTAATTGACACCAATAAATTTACTGTGATAGCATTCAATATTCCAGGAAATGGTTACGATGAAAAGGCTTCAAACTTTATTGAGAATTATGAAGATTTTACGGCTAGAGATGTAGCAAAATTATTTGGTTTAGGATTAGAGAATTTAAAAATAAACAAATTATTCGCAGCTATTGGCGGTTCACTCGGTGGTGGAATTGCGTGGGAGATGGCCGTTTTGTTTCCTGATTTGATTCAAAATTTAGTACCAGTAGCATCAGACTGGAAAGCATCAGATTGGATTTTAGCTCATAATAAAACCCAACAGCAAATTTTATCAAACTCAAGCCAGCCTGTGCATGATGCAAGAATGATGGCAATGCTATTTTATAGAACAGCAGATTCTTTTAAAGAAAAATTTAATCGAACCAAAAATGAAGAACAAGGTAATTTTAATACAGAGAGTTGGTTGTTGCACCACGGTAAAAAATTAGAAAATAGATTTACTTTACAAACCTATAAAATGATGAATCATTTATTGAGTTCTATTGATATTACTCGTAATAGAGGAACTTTTAATGAAGTGGCAAGCCAAATCAAAGCAAATATTTATCAAGTAGGAGTAGATTCAGATTTTTTCTTCGTACCCAAAGAAAACAAAGAAACACAAAAGTTATTAACTGAAGCTGGAGTACCCAACAATTATGGAGAGATAAAATCTATTCATGGGCACGATGCTTTTTTAATCGAATTTGAGCAATTGTCAAATATATTACAACCTGTTTTTGATCAACCAAAAATCAAAAACTATAAAAATGATAAAATCAAAATAATAAAATTTGGTGGTAAATCTTTAGCTAATGGTGAAGGTTTACAAAGCGTTTTAAAAATAATTAAGAATAAAGTAAATGCTAATGAAAAATTTGCTTTGGTATTATCAGCGAGAGGAAATACAACAGATGTTTTAGAGCAAATGCTTGAAAATGCAAAAAACAATAGGGATTATAAAGCAACCTTTGAAGAATTTAAAGAATATCAAATACAACCAAAAATTAAAATTGATTTTGACAAAGAATTTAACCTCTTGAAAAATATTTTTGAAGGAGTTCATTTGTTAGGAGATTATAGTCAGAAAATAAAAGATCAAGTTCTAGCACAAGGCGAAATTTTATCTATTAAAATGCTAACCGCTTTGTTAAATGATAATGAAATTGAAGCCGACTTTGTCGATTCAAGAAAGCTGATAAAAACTGATGATAGTTTTGGTGAGGCAATTCCTTTAATAGAAATTTCACAAGAAAATGTAAAAAAGCATTTTAATGAGAATAAAGATAGGTTGCAGGTTATTTCAGGTTTTATTGCGTCAAACGCTTATGATGAAACCACTACATTAGGTAGAAATGGAAGTAATTATTCCGCTGCTTTAATAGCTAATTTTTTAGATGCTTCTGAATTGCAAAATTATACCCACGTTAATGGTATTTATACAGCAAACCCTGATTTGGTTTCTAATGCACAAAAAATAGAAGAGTTAACTTATCAAGAAGCCAATGAACTTGCCAATTTTGGCGCTAATATTTTACATGCCAAAACGATAATTCCGCTATTAGAAAAGAATATTCCATTACGATTATTAAACACTTTTGATAAGAATAATAAAGGCACTTTAATAAAATCTCATGCAACAAGTAAAGGAATAAGATCTGTTACTGTGCAAAAAAATGTATCTCTTATTAATTTAGAAGGTCGCGGTTTGTTAGGAAGAGTTGGTGTTGATGCTCGAATTTTTTCTGCTTTAAGTAAAGAGAATATAAGTGTTAGTATAATTTCACAAGGCTCCTCTGAACGAGGAATTGGTTTTGTTGTTGATTCAACAGATGCTCAAAAAGCAAAAGAGATTCTAGAACAAGAATTTGAAACAGATTTAAAAACAAAAGATGTCAACCGTATTTATATCAAAGATGATTTGTCAATAGTTTCTATTATTGGTCAAAACTTAAGTAGTTTTCATAAATCGTATAATGCATTAACAATCAATAAAATAAAACCAATATTAATAAATAATACCGTTACTGGAGATAATATTTGTTTGGTATTAGAAGATCGCGATTTGAATAAAGCAGTAAATGTTATTCATGGTCAAATATTTGGAGTTTCAACCAATATTAATATTGCAATTTTTGGAGTTGGTTTGGTTGGAGGGACGCTAATTGAACAAATTTTAAAGAGTAAAAAAGATATTTTAAAACGAAAAAATATCCATTTAAATATTTTTGGAATTAGTAATTCAAAAAAATTGCTTCTAAATAATAGAGGGATTTCAAGTGATTGGAAAAATAACCTAAAGAATAGTGAAATAAAGAATTTTACTATAAATGATGTGATAGGCTTCGCTAAAGAAAATCATCTTGAAAATTTAATTGCAGTAGATAATACTGCGAGTATTGATTTTATTCAAAATTATATACCTTTAGTTTCCAATGGTTTTGATTTAGTATCTTCTAATAAAGTTGCTAATACAGTTGACTTTTCTTTTTACAAGGATTTAAGATTAAAACTGAAAGAAAACGAAAAGAATTATTTGTATGAAACCAATGTTGGAGCTGGTTTACCTTTGGTAGATACCATTAAATTATTGCATCATTCAGGTGAAAATATCACTAAAATTAAAGGAATATTTTCAGGGTCGTTAAGTTATTTGTTTAATAATTTCTCTGCCGAGAATAAAGATTTTAGTGAAATATTATCTACTGCAGTAGAAAAAGGATTTACAGAACCAGACCCAAGAGAAGACCTTAGCGGTAATGATGTTGCTAGAAAATTGTTAATTTTGGCAAGAGAATTAGATTTAGAAAATGAAATAGAAGATGTTAAAATTCAGAACTTAATACCAAAACAGTTAAGAGAAACCTCTCTGTCAGATTTTTTAAATCGATTGACCGAATTAAATCAAGAATACCAAACCATTAAAGAAAATCAAAAAGATGGTTTTGTCTTGAGATATGTTGGTGAATTATCTGGAGATTTGTCAAAAACCAAAGGAACTCTAGAAGTTAAATTGGTTTCTGTACCTCAAAATAGTTCTTTAGGCCAAGTACAAGGTTCTGATTCTATTTTTGAGATTTATACTGAATCGTATGAAGAAAGACCTATAGTAATTCAAGGAGCTGGTGCTGGAGCAAAGGTAACTGCAAGAGGTGTTTTTGGTGATATATTAAGATTAAGTGAAAAGGCCGTATAAAAATTGTCAATTCCACGAAAGTAGGAACAGAACAATTTTAAAGATTTACACAAAAGTATGAAAGATAAAAAACATTTTGAAACGGAAGCGATAAGATTGCAAACTGATCGAACGCAATTTAGTGAACATAGCACACCTATGTATGTAACCTCGAGTTTTGTTTTTGATGATGCTGAAGATATGAGAGCTTCTTTTGCTGAGGAAAAAGATAAAAACTTATACAGTAGATTTTCAAATCCAAATACAACAGAATTTGTTAATAAAATTGTAGCCATGGAAGGAGCGAAAAGTGGTTATGCTTTTGCAACTGGTATGGCTGCTATATTTTCTACTTTTGGTGCTTTGTTAAAAAGCGGAGATCATATCGTTTCGGCAAGATCAGTTTTTGGTTCAACACATACTTTATTTACAAAATATTTACCAAAATGGAATATAGAAACATCATATTTTAAAGTAAATGAAGTCGATAAAATTGAGAGTTTGATTCAATCAAACACTAAAATATTATATGCCGAAACGCCTACCAATCCCGCAGTAGATATTTTAGATTTAGAATTCTTGGGTAAAATTGCTAAAAAGCATAATTTGTTATTGGTGATTGACAATTGTTTTGCAACGCCATATTTACAACAGCCAATTAAATTTGGAGCAGATATTGTTGTGCATTCGGCAACTAAATTAATAGATGGACAGGGAAGAGTTTTAGGTGGAGTAGCAGTAGGTAGAGAAGATTTAATACGTGAAATTTATTTATTTTCTCGTAATACAGGTCCGGCAATGTCACCGTTTAATGCTTGGGTTTTATCTAAAAGCTTAGAAACTTTAGCTGTAAGAGTTGACAAACATTGTGAAAATGCTTTAAAAGTTGCTGGATTTTTAGAAAATCATACCAATGTAAATTGGGTAAAATATCCGTTTCTTAAATCTCATCCACAATACGAAGTAGCTAAAAAACAAATGAGATTAGGCGGAAATATTGTAGCTTTTGAAGTAAAAGGTGGAATAGAATCAGGAAGAATTTTTTTAAACCATATTAAAATGTGTTCTTTATCGGCCAATCTGGGTGATACCAGAACCATTGTGACTCACCCAGCATCGACAACACATAGTAAATTGAGTGAAACTGATAGATTAGAGGTTGGTATAACGGATGGCTTAGTGAGAATTTCAGTAGGATTAGAACACATTGACGATATAATAAACGATTTAAATCAGGCATTAAAAATATAAAGTGCAATTAAAAATAAAACATAAACACCATTCCCATGGCGAATCCAATCGAAGGAGTATAGTTAAAACTATAACTTGGCGTGTAATAGCCAGCTTGGATACTACAGTAATTGCCTATTTTGTAACTGGGGGTGATATAACTAAAGCTATTTCTATTGGAGGGTTTGAAGTAATTACGAAAATGGTATTTTATTATTTTCATGAGAGGGTTTGGAATAAAGTTACATGGGGCAAAAGAATAGAAGATTTGCCTGGTGTGGAAACAGCGGATACGAAAAGACGTAGCATAATAAAAGCGACAACTTGGAGAATTTTAGGTACACTAGACACTTTTATTATTTCTACTTTTTTCACAAAAAATGTAAAGCATGCAACGGGAATAGCTTTAATAGAACTAATTACAAAACCTATTTTGTATTTTTTCCACGAAAGATTTTGGAACAGTGTATTTTGGGGTAAAAGAGAATTTGAAGAAGCAAAAAATGAAAAAACATATTAAGGATATTATAAAGAAAAAAATACTTGTATTGGACGGTGCAATGGGTACGATGTTGCAACAATATAATTTTACCGAAGAAGATTTTCGAGGGGAGCGATTTAAAGATTATCCATCACCCTTAAAAGGGAATAATGATTTGTTATCTATAACGCAACCTGAGGCAATTAAGGAAGTGCATAGAAAATATTTCAATTCAGGAGCTGATATTATTGAAACCAATACTTTTTCTGGAACAACCATTGCAATGGCTGATTATAATATGGAAGATTTAGTTTATGAACTAAATTACGAATCGGCTAAAATTGCTAAAGAAGTTGCAGATGAATTTAATAAAAAAGAACCAAATAAACCTCGTTTTGTAGCAGGCTCAATTGGTCCAACAAACCGTACGGCAAGTATGTCGCCAGATGTTAATGACCCAGGGTTTAGAGCAGTAACTTTTGAAGATTTACGTATTGCTTATAAACAGCAAGTAGAAGCTTTAATAGATGGAGGCGTTGATTTACTTTTAGTCGAAACAGTTTTTGATACTTTAAATGCAAAAGCTGCATTATTTGCAATTGAAGAGGTTAAAGCCGAAAGAAACATAGAAATACCAATCATGTTAAGCGGTACAATTACCGATGCCAGCGGTCGTACTTTATCAGGCCAAACAGCCGAAGCTTTTTTGATTTCGGTTTCACATATTCCCTTGTTAACAGTGGGCTTTAATTGCGCTTTAGGCGCTAATTTATTACAGCCTCATTTAGAAGCAATAGCTCCAAAAACAAATTTTGCAATTTCTGCACATCCTAATGCAGGATTGCCAAATGCTTTTGGCGAGTATGATGAAACCCCTGAGCAAATGGCATCACAAATTGAAGAGTATCTTAAAAAAGATTTGATTAATATTATCGGTGGATGTTGCGGTACAACTCCTGCTCATATTACCGCTATTGCAGAAGTTGCCGCTAAATATAAACCGAGGAAATTATAAAATTTAATTCCTTCTCTAAAGAAGGGTTAAAAGTGAATAAAGTATAAACTGATTATGCAAATAAAGAAGAAAAAATTAAAACTATCTGGCCTGGAGCCACTAATAATTGATGGCAACAGCAACTTTATCAATGTTGGTGAGCGGACCAATGTAGCGGGGTCTCGTAAATTTCTTCGATTGATAAAAGAAGAAAAATTTGATGAAGCATTAGCTATTGCCCGTCACCAAGTAGATGGAGGTGCACAAATTATCGATATTAACATGGATGATGGTTTGATTGATGGCAAAGAAGCGATGGTACGTTTTTTAAACTTAATTGCGGCTGAGCCGGATATTTGTAGAGTTCCAATCATGATTGATAGCTCAAAGTGGGAAATTATTGAAGCTGGTTTACAAGTAGTACAAGGAAAATGTGTGGTGAATTCAATTTCATTAAAAGAAGGGGAAGATAATTTTATAAATCAAGCAATTAAAATTAAGCGCTATGGTGCTGCAATTATTGTGATGGCTTTTGATGAGGTTGGTCAAGCAGATAATTATGAAAGAAGAATTGAAATTGCAAAAAGATCGTATGATGTTTTAGTTGATAAAGTTGGCTTTCCTAGTGAAGATATTATTTTTGATCTCAATATTTTTCCTGTGGCAACAGGAATGGACGAGCATAAGAAAAATGCAACCGATTTTATAGAAGCAACTAAATGGGTTAGAGAAAATTTACCAAATGTTAGTGTTAGTGGTGGTTTAAGCAATGTTTCATTTTCTTTTAGAGGAAATAATACGGTTAGAGAAGCCATGCATTCTGTTTTTCTTTACCATGCTATTCAGGCGGGAATGAATATGGGTATTGTAAACCCAGCTATGCTTGAAATTTATGATGATATTCCAAAAGATCTATTAGACCGAGTTGAAGATGTAATTTTAAATAGAAGAGAAGATGCAACAGAAAGATTATTAGATTTTGCAGAAACAGTAAAAGGTAATAAAAAAGAAAAAATTATTGATGAAGCCTGGCGTAAAGATTCAATTCAAGATAGAATTACGCATGCTTTAGTAAAAGGAATTGATACTTATATTATTGAAGATATTGAAGAAGCAAGGCAAATTGTTGAAAACCCAATCGAGATAATAGAAGGGCATTTAATGATTGGAATGGATGTAGTTGGAGATTTATTTGGTTCAGGAAAAATGTTTTTACCTCAAGTTGTAAAATCTGCCAGAGTAATGAAAAAAGCCGTGGGATATTTGAATCCTTTTATAGAGGAGGTAAAAAAAGCCCCTAAATCCCCAAAGGGGACTTACCATTGGGAAACAGCAAACCCTGCATTATATGGTTTACTAAAAGATTATGCTAAAAAAATGAGGAATCAACCAACAGAAGCCGAGGCTTTATTGTGGAAAGTCCTTAAAGGAAAGCAATTAGAAGGTTTTAAATTTAGAAGACAACATATTATTGGCGAATATATAACTGATTTTATTTGTTTGAAAGAAAACTTAATTATTGAAATAGATGGGTTAATTCATCAGTTGCCAGAAAACATAGTGTCAGATAAAGAACGAACGCTATGGTTAGAATCTGAAGGATACAGGGTAGTTAGGTTTACAAATAGTGAAGTTCTTTCTAATCTTGATTATGTATTGAAAGAAGTTTTAGAACAGTTGTTAGCTCCCCCTTTGGGGGCTGGGGGGCAAGGAAAAATTTTATTAGCAACAGTAAAAGGTGATGTTCATGATATAGGTAAAAATATTGTAAGTGTTGTACTAGGTTGTAATAACTATGAAATTATTGATTTGGGAGTCATGGTACCTCCCGAGAAGATAATTGAAACTGCTAAAAAGAAGAATGTTGATATTATTGGTTTGTCTGGTTTAATAACCCCTTCATTAGATGAAATGGTGTACTTGGCAAAAGAAATGGAGAGACAAGATTTTTATATTCCCTTACTTATTGGAGGCGCTACAACTTCAAAAGCACATACCGCAGTTAAAATAAATCCTGAATATAAGAATGCCGTGGTTCATGTAAATGATGCTTCAAGAGCAGTTACAGTTGTTGGCGATTTATTAAACAAAAAAACCTCTAAAGAATATATTACCAATTTAAAAAAGGATTATGAAGTATTTCGAAAGAAATTTATAAAAAGAGGAAAGACAAAAACATACTTAAGTCTAGATAATGCTCGTGAAAATAAATTCAAAATAAATTGGACAGAATCAACAATTGTTAAACCCAAAGAAATGGGTGTGCAAATGTTAAAGCAAATATCTTTAAAAGAATTACTGCCATACATAGATTGGCAACCATTTTTTATTTCTTGGGATTTGCATGGAAAGTTTCCAAATATTTTACAAGATGAGAAAGTTGGAGAACAAGCAACTCAATTGTACGAAGATGCACAAATAATGATAAAAAAACTGGTTGACAATCAACTTTTAAAACCTAAAGCGGTTTTCGGTTTGTTTGAAGCAAATACTGTAAATGAAGATGATATCTCGATAAAAAAGAATGGAAACCAAATAGCTATTTTTAGAACATTACGCCAACAATTACAAAAAAAACAAGGTGTTGCAAATTTAGCTCTAGCTGATTTTGTTGCTCCAAGTGATTCCGGTTTAACCGATTATATGGGGGCCTTTTGTGTTTCTATATTTGGAGCAGATAGTTTAGCTAAGGAGTATAAATTAAAGCATGATGATTATAATGCCATTTTAGTTCAGGCTATTACCGATAGATTTGCAGAAGCTTTTGCAGAATATTTACACCACCAGATTAGAACCAAACACTGGGCATATTCTAAAAATGAAAACTTGAATAATGAAGATTTGATTAAAGAAAAATATAAAGGCATTAGACCAGCACCAGGTTACCCTGCTTGCCCAGATCATTTAGAAAAAGAAACGATTTGGGATCTGTTGGAGGTAGAAAAAATTATTGGTGTAAAGCTTACCGAAAGTATGGCTATGTGGCCAGCAGCAAGCGTATCTGGTTATTATTTTGCTAATGAAGAATCTAAATATTTTGGATTAGGAAAAATAAATAAAGATCAAGTGGTTAATTATGCAAAAAGAAAAGGAATAAGTATAGAAAAAGCTGAAAAATGGTTACAACCAAATTTAAGTGAGTAATAAAATTTTCTTACAAGTTTTTAGAACCTTGTAGGTATTAATATTTAAAAATGAAAATAACAGATCACATAAAAAATGCAAAAGAAGAAACATTATTTTCTTTTGAAATAATTCCGCCACAAAAGGGGCAAAGCATTCAAAAATTATATGACAATATTGATCCTTTAATGGAGTTTAAACCTCCATTTATTGATGTAACAACTTCACGAGAAGAGCATGTTTACATTAAAAAAGGAGGAGGTTTGTTAGAACAAAAAATTACAAGAATGCGACCAGGCACCGTTGGTATTTGTGCCAGTTTGATGCATAAATATAAAGTAGATACGGTGCCACACGTCTTATGTGGAGGTTTTACAAAAGAAGAAACAGAATATGTTTTGGTGGACTGTCATTATTTAGGTATTGAAAATGTTATGGCTTTACGAGGTGATGCCATGAAACATGAATCGTATTTTACCCCTCAAAAAGAAGGAAATAAATATGCTAGTAATTTAGTAAGTCAAATTAATGATTTAAATAAAGGTAAATATTTACATGAAATTATTGAAACAACGTATAATTCAAATTTTTGCATAGGTGTAGCTGGGTATCCTGAAAAGCATATGGAATCTCCAAGTATGGAATCTGATTTACGAAAATTAAAAGAGAAGGTTGATGCCGGAGCGGATTATGTAGTTACTCAAATGTTTTTTGATAATCAAAAATACTTTAGTTTTATAAAGGCAGCTAAAGAAATTGGGATCGATGTTCCTATCATTCCAGGTATTAAGCCAATTTCAATAAGAAGGCATTTAAACATTTTGCCTCAAGTTTTTAATTTGAACCTTCCGGATATTTTAGTAAATGAAATTGAAAAATGTAAAGACAATAAAGAAATAAGACAAGTTGGAATTGAATGGGCAATTACACAATCAAAAGAATTACAAAAAGCGGGAGTACCTGTAATTCATTATTACTCTATGGGAAAATCAGATAATATTAAAGCAATAGCTTCCAAAGTTTTTTAGAATAGAAAAATTGTAAGTAAATCAATCTTTTAAATACTACTATAAGAAAAAGAAATTTATTTTCTGAATTTTTAGTAAAATATTTTTTTATTTTTGCTTGAAGTAAAATAGAACTTAACACTTAATAAAAAATAAATTATGGCAATAGAAGTAACCGATGCTACATTTGATGAAGTAGTATTAAAATCAGACAAACCTGTTTTAGTAGATTTTTGGGCTGCATGGTGTGGACCTTGTAGAATGATAGCTCCAATAGTAGAAGAATTATCAAAAGATTTTGGAGATAAAGTAACGGTAGCAAAAGTTGATGTAGATGCAAATCAAGAATTTGCAGCTAAATATGGTGTTAGAAATATACCTACAATTTTATTATTTAAAGGCGGAGAAGTAGCTGATAAGCAAGTTGGAGTAGCCCCTAAAAATGTTTATGCAGATAAATTAAATGCTCTTTTATAAAAAAGTGTAATTACCTCATATTTAAAGGTTTGATTCTGAATAGAATCAAACCTTTTTTGTTTGTATCAATTAAAGTTTGCTAGAAAAAGGTTATTTCTTATTTTTGATTTATGCAGTTAGCGGATTATAATAGTAGTAATATTCAAAACTTAGAACTTTTAGCCAAGCAAGTGGTTGAAGGTTTTATTACCGGTATGCATAAGAGTCCGTTTCATGGATTTTCTGTTGAATTTGCAGAACATCGCCTCTATAATAAAGGCGAAAGCACAAGACATATTGATTGGAAGTTATTTGCTAAAACTGAAAAGCTATTTGTCAAACGTTACGAAGAGGAAACTAATTTAAGATGTCACATTATCATAGACAATTCTGCATCGATGCATTATCCTGAGTTAGAAAAAACATCTTCTAAAAATCTTAATAAGATTGGATTTTCTGTAATTGCTACTGCAGCTCTCTTAGAAATTTTAAAACGACAAAGAGATGCTTTTGGATTAAGTATTTATGCAAATAAAAATGAATATTATGCTCCTGCAAAAGGAAATGAAAAGCACCGAAGGATGCTTTTGAATCAATTAGAAAATTTATTGATTCATAAGTCTGAAAAGAACACTAATACCTATAAAGTTTTACATGAGATTGCTGAAAAAATCCGTAGAAGATCATTAATATTTCTATTTACAGATATGTTGCAAGCAGATAAACAAGAAGAAGAATTATTTGCTGCATTACGACATTTAAAGTATAACAAACACGAAGTAGTTTTATTTCATACGTATGATGGAAAACGTGAATTAAATTTTAATTTTGATAACACTCCAAAGAAATTTGTGGATGTTGAAACAGGCGAACAAATTAATTTGTTCGCTAGTAATATTAAAGAAAATTACCAGAAAAGAGTTAATAAGTATTTTAAAGAGTTGAAATTAAAATGTATGCAATATAAAATTGATTATGTTCCGGTTGACATCTCAAATGGCTATGAACAAATATTAATGACCTATCTAATAAGTAGAAATAATTTTTTGTGAAAAAAGTAAAAATCATTTTGCCAATAGAAAAAACGCACTTATATTTGCA
>Ga0209633_10004467_pt1 | contig 12552 bp, 12 predicted proteins | sample Cruoilmetagenom1_FD_187290 | JGI IMG/M metagenome (GOLD analysis project Ga0209633, IMG submission 187290) | Oil polluted marine microbial communities from Coal Oil Point, Santa Barbara, California, USA - Sample 1 (SPAdes) (version 2) | ecosystem: Environmental > Aquatic > Marine > Oil seeps ... | reverse complement strand
GGTTACGATAACGAACGAGGGAAGGGTGACCATAAACATATTGGTGAACAGGAGCAGGTGTACGCATTTCAGAGCGTCGACCAGTTGCTTGAGGATTTCTGGAATGATGTGACGAGGTGTGATGATGACTGAGCGACAGATATTGCATATTGAGATTTCTTCACCTGATGAGTCTATGCGTCAGTTTGCAGATGTATGGCATAAAACCGAGCAGGGTGAGGAGGTTGCACCATTCTATAGCGTTGGGTTTGAGAGTATGGCGGAATTGATTTCTACGCTGACACCAAAGCGATGGGAGTTGATCGAACGCCTACATCACGATGGTCCAATGAGTATCTACGCCTTGGCGAAGCTTTTGCAAAGAGATTACAAGAATGTCCATACTGACGTGAAAGCCTTGTCTGAATTGGAAATCATCCAGGAAACAGAAGACGGGAAAGTAACGATTCCATGGGATGAAATTGAGGCACACTTTAAGTTGGCGGCTTGATGCGTAATTAGGCTGCATGACCTGCCCACTCTTTTTCATGTTGGCCACGACGATCCTGGCCAGTTCACAGATTATCTTTTCCACTGGGGAAGGGGTTAAACTTTTGGTATTGCCAGCTCAAACCAACTGTTCACCCAGGCCGGGAAACAGGCCAGATCAGCATAACGTAACCTGACCTGACCTGCTGTCCCCTTGCGTATTAAACGAATGCTTTATTTGGGTTCAAAGGTAAACTTTTGTCCGCCAATGCTGGCATCGAACATCAGGCCACCCTTGGTTTGCGTAAACACGGCAACGCCCTCATCGTAATCAGCCTTCTTTGATGCCCCTTTCTTGAGGGCAACCGCAGACGCCTGGGCACCCAGTTCATAGTTCCCCTGCTTGAAGTTATCGAGCGTCTTTTCGTCCTCGAAAAAGATGATTTCCCGATAGTGCTCGCCGCCAAACTCGAAGCCCACGGAAATATGTTTCAGTGTGGTGGTGCCGATCTCCTTTCCTTTCTCATAAACAACGCCTGTTCCATAGGCGCCACCGATACCCATGCCGGCCTTGCCAACGGACGGGAAAACGGCATAGCCATAGGCCTCGTTGAAAAAGAGTTCCAGGTCCGGATCGGTCTTTTTGAAGGCTGCAATGGCCTCCTGTGCTGCATTCGCCTCCTTCGGGTCCCAGCCAGCCAGCGCCGTGGATGAAAGGTTCATCAGAAGGAATATGCCTGCAAGGCCATTCAATAACTGTTTCATTTTTACTCTCCATGTATCAATTTTAGTGAGGGGTGATTATAAATCACTGCGATCCGGTATGGCGCCAAAAATATTTTGTGCGCGGATTAGTACAGTTTTTCAGCCCTGTCTGAGAGCTGGTAGGGTGCTGGCGCTGCTCCCGTAGGAGCTGCCTTGGCGGCGAAGGGGGGTAATCCCTGATGCTGGTGACAGCGCTGTTCGCCTGCAAGCAGGCTCCTACAGGTAAGATATATTACAGTAATCGGGTTTGTTCTTTCAGGAGTGCCATTTGGTGATGATCACCGGTAAAATGCTGTTTCGTCTCCATGGAGAGCAGGGACAACACCCGGATCGATTTTTGAGGTAAGAACAATGATTAGAAAGATAACAGGCATCCTTCTCCTGCTGGTCCTTCCAGCCACGGCGCCGGCGGAAACGCTGGTGTTGCTGCAGGGTTATCTCGCCGATGAGGATTACTGGCGGGAATCCGGGATTACGCGCATGCTGTCCCGCAACGGCTGGGCGGATGCCGGGACCTTGCGTGCCACCCCGGCCGGTATTCGCGTCGATCGGCCAACGCCAACAGCTAACCGGCGTGTTTATACACTGGCGCTGCCCAGTGAAGCACCCTTGATGGTGCAGCTCGGTTACCTGGAACAATACCTGGATGTTATCCGGAATCTGTATCCGAACGAATCATTGATACTGAGCGGGCATTCGGCTGGCGGTGTGCTCGGACGCCTGTACATGGTCAGGCATCCCGATATACCGGTTGGCGCGCTGATCACGTTTGCGAGCCCGCACCTGGGTACAGACAGCGCTGAAATCGGGGCGACGGCGGGCAACAGCCCGCTTGGCTGGGTTGCCCCGCTGATTGGTGGTGGCATGCTGAACCGTTCAAAGGGACTGTACTACGATCTGGTGCGTGAACGGCCCGGCAGTCTGCTGTTCTGGCTTAACCGCCAGGAACACCCTTCCTCCCGTTACATCTCTGTCGTACGGGAAGATGACGGTCTGTTGAATCTGGGCGACCTGGTGGTGCCGGCCTGGAGCCAGGATATGAATCATGTGTTTGCACTCAGGGGCAGGGCAAGCAAAATAGTGACCCTGACAGGGCATGGACTGACCAAACAGGATGGCAAGTTACTGCTGCAGATCCTGAAACGCAACAGCCAGGCGTAGTCATAAAATGAAGCGCCTGATTATTGTCCCGCTGATATTGCTGATTCTGTCAGTGACTGCCTGTAGCACCAGTCCGACAGGACGTAGCCAGTTGATGCTGGTGTCTCCGGAACAGGCAATACACGCCTCCAAAGAAGCCTATATCCAGACCCTGAAACCGCTGGATGATGAAGGTAAAATTGACAACGATCCGGTGGTCACCAAAAAGGTCAAGTTGATAACCGGTCGCTTGATTGCACAGGCAATCGCGCAATATCCTCATACCCGTAACTGGGAATGGAGCGTGAAGGTTATAGATGATCCTGAAACAGTCAACGCCTGGTGTATGGCGGGGGGTAAAATGGCTATTTATACCGGGCTACTCATTAAGGTAAAACCAACAAATGATGAACTTGCCCAGGTGATGGGACATGAAATTGCGCATGCGCTGGCAAATCATACGGCAGAAAAAATGTCCGTCGCCATGGCATCACAAATGGGTATGGTTGCCGTGGGTGCCGCGGCGGGTAATTCTGAATACGGTGGTATCGCCCTGAGCGGTGCGGCGCTGGCCGCCAACATGGCGATTCAATTACCAAACAGTCGAACAGCTGAACGGGAAGCGGATGTAATGGGTATAGAATTAGCCGCCAGGGCAGGCTACAACCCCAATGCGGCGGCGACCTTATGGGAGAAAATGGGTAAAGTAGGCGGCAAATCACCGCCGGAGTTTCTCAGCACTCACCCCGCACCCGGAAATCGTCAAAGTACCTTGCGACAGCTGGCACCTAAAATGATGCCTTACTATCAGCAAAAAAAGCCGCATCCAATCTATCCCTTGTAAACACATGAAGCACGAACAGGAACATTTCAAATCGGTGAGCTCGGAAAGGGAAGACCGGCGCGGGCGTGAACACAAGCGACGCCTGCAGCGGCTCATACCCTTATTGATCTTCGGTACGGTAGCGGTGCTGATTGCAAAGCAGGAGATACCGGCTGTCGATAGCTGGATCACTCGCCAGCTCAACGCGGATGCCTGGAATGCTGGTGAAGCATGCCGCCAGGCAGCATTGAGCCGACTGGAGCAGCCTGATTTTGCCCGTCTGCTAAAAATGGGAGAGGTTAAAAAAACCAGCGGGGGTTATTACGTCGGCGGTATTCTATATGCCGTGCTGCAATCTTCGGAAGAAGAACAACGCTATCGCTACAGCTGTAATATCTCATCCACTGGTGAGGTAGTTACCATTAACGAGGAATAGGGACAGCACAGCTGGACTAGCGGCTGCACAGTTCCCGTTAACCACCGTCCTGCGGGAATAAATTATATGATTGAGTATGACCTGAATAACCCTGCGAAGACCTTTAAACTGCCAAAGGATCTCGACGAGATCTCCGGATTGGTGTATCACAAGGATAAAACCCTCCTGGCCGTTCAGGACGAAAACGGCATCGTGTTCGCGATTAACAGTGAGAACGGTAAAGTTGGAAGGACCTACGGTTTTGGTAAGGATGGTGATTATGAGGGTATTACGCTGGCAGGCGAGCAGGTCTGGATTCTCAAGAGCAATGGTAATCTCACCCGACTCAAGAAGCTTGAAGATGATGTACCCGGAAAGGTTTTCAAAACCCATTTGTCCAGGTCAAATGATGCTGAAGGACTTGCCTATGACGCGGTCAATGAGCGACTGCTGGTGGTTTGTAAAGAGTCCCCCGGCAAGAAGATAAAAAAAGCCAGGGCCATTTACGGGTTTGATTTGTCGACAAGGAAACTAAGCAAATCGCCGGTCTTATTAATCGAATTGAAGAAGGTGCGGGAAATTCTGGATGCCTCCAGGGTAGCGGAAGATAACGTGAAAGAGGCCAAAATACCTGCAGGAAAGCAGCGTAATGCAACCTTGAAACCGAGTGGCATTGCCATCCATCCCGTCTCGGGTGATCTTTATTTGTTGTCGACTGTTCCTCAACTACTGCTCATTCTCAGCGCCACTGGCAAAATTAGAAGCGTCACCGGATTAAACCCCGAACTATTTGAACAACCCGAGGGCATTGCGTTTGATGAGGATCAAAATTTGTACATATCAAATGAACGTGTTCACCACAGTGCCAATATTTTGAAATTTCCACCCCAATGATTCTTGGAGTTAAAATGGTATCTTTACCTGACCTGCAAAAACCATGCGAGCCTTGAAGTGAAATCCGGCTTCCGAATAATAGTGCAGTTCCTGGCTTCTCTCTGTTTCTTTACAGCGCTGCTACTGTCCGGCTGCGGATCGCCCCATGACAGTCAACAGAATGATTTTGGGAAGCAACAAAGACTATCCCTGGGTAATGTCTTTTTTCATGGCAATCCGTTACCTGATCCGCCAACGACAAAAGAGCTGAACGAAATACGGAGCAGGGTGCTGGCAGCGCAGCCCTGGGAACGGTCACTCCTCGAGGAACTCTATCCCGATGATCCTGAGCTGTGGGTCTACGCGACCCGTGACAGCGATGGTGACGGGCTCCTCGACTTCTGGATCAGTGACTACTACGGCAGATTCCTGGAAGGTGACACCGACCTCGATGGCGATGGGATCGACAACGTGCTGGATGTCGAGCCCTTCAACCCGGCTGCCGGGAAACAGGGCCGTGCAGACATCCCGCCACAGGCCGACTGGCGTCAGCAGGGAAAGCCTGCGGAGATGGTGCGCATCCAGCGTGAACTCTTCGACCGGCACCGGATTCTGCTGGTGGAACGTTCGGCGGAATTCACTCCCACGCTGGCGCGTTCCGTATATGACGTTGTTACCCGCGTTTACCGCGATCTCTTTGCCGGGAACGGTACCTTGCCCACGTTGCGTATTATAGCCACCGAGGAATCATCGTTGCTCGATCCCGCAGATGAGGAGGGTGCCTTTGACTTCGCCCAGGTACTGCCGGCCTCGCAGACACTGGAGATCTATCGGCGCGGCATCGATGCCCCGGCGGTCATCCAGCTTGGCTACCTGGCGCACGAAATCGCACACAATATCCAGTTTTCCTACGACTACGATGCACAGCGACAGGACGAGATCATGCATCGTAACTACTTTGCAGCCACCCACTTTCTGGAACTGGTTGGACGCTACGGCTGGACACCTGTCAGTATCGAACTTGAGCCCGAGACTGAATTCACGCTGTTTCGACCACATTATGTCGTGCTGGAACCCTATGAATACCTATATCAGGATGAATCGGTAAAGGAATGGGAAACGTGGCTGGCGGCAATCTTTGATGAAGTGGGTAAGGAGAAGTACCTGACTGATGAACGTATCACCGAACTGCACATCCTGGGTGACTATTCCCTGAGTGGCCCGTGGGAGTGGTACAGTGACCATGTGATAGCCTACCTCTACATCGAAATGCTCGACTCACTGACCGACCGTTGTCCGCCAGCGGAGCGAAAATCACTGGGAGAGGCCTTCCAGAACGAAACCGTGACCGGTGAGTGGCCCTGGTTCCGTTTCGAAAATGCCCGTGGAGCCGGGATCTTGTCGCATATGCGCGATGAATATCCTCTTGATCCTGCCGATGTCAGCTATTTAGCTGACCACTACCTGCTGACCCGGCACCCGGGATTCTGCAAGACCAGCCAATAACGCCACCTGTTCCCATGTATGAAGCCTTCTATCAATTAAGCGCTGATCCATTCCGCTTAAGCCCGGATCCTGAATTTTCCTTTCAGCACCGGACCTACCGCAAGGCGATGACCTACATGCTGCATGCCCTCCAGCGCGCAGAGGGATTTATCATGATTACGGGACAGCCGGGTACGGGAAAGACCACCCTGGTCGGTGATCTTGTCAGTACACTCAAGTCCGATCAAATAGCCGTTGCCAAAATTGTAAGTGCGCAGCTGACAGCGAATGACCTGCTTAACCTGGTTGCGTACTCATTCAATCTGGATCCCGATGGCGGTAGCAAAGCCAAGGTTCTGCATCTGATAGAAGACTTTCTGAAACAGGAGCATCAGCAAGGACGACGCTCACTGCTGATTGTTGACGAGGCTCAGGGCATGAGCGCTGAAGCTCTCGAGGAAGTCCGCCTGCTAACAAATATAATGGATGGCAACCGTCAATTGCTGCAAATATTTCTGGTTGGTCAGGAAGAGCTGCAGGATACGGTGAAGACACACGCCCTGGTGCAGTTGCATCAACGCCTGATTGCCGCAACCCATCTTGAGCCCCTTGATACCGATGACACCAGGGCCTATATAAAACATCGGCTTCGCTGTGTGGGCTGGAAGGGTGACCCCCTGCTCAGCACTGAAACTTATGAGCATATCCAGCAGTACAGTCATGGTATCCCGCGCCAGATCAACCAGATCTGCAGCCGTCTTTTTTTACATGGCAGCATTGAGGAAAAACACCGGCTTGGCATAGCGGACATAAAGGTTGTTGTCGAAGAACTACAGCAGGAGTTGTTGCTACCCATGGACAACGAGGGCATCTACGCAATGGCTCAATGGCCTGACGAGCAAGACGAGGAAGACGAGGAAACCTACGAAGAAGAGTCCCAAACCAGTAATCCAGCACCGAAAACCGTACTGCCAGCAATTGAAAAGTCCGGGCATAGAGCATCTACGACGGTAACGGATACACAGGCCCATACGTCCGCCAGGAGCGGAAAGATGAGCAGACTCGCGGTGGGGGGAGGGGCAGTGGTCGTACTGGCGCTGATTGCTGCAATACTTGCACCAGACTTCCTCGATGAGGACCGTGACCTGCCTGTACATAATCAGGCAATGATGGCACTGAACCAGGCCGCAACACAGCAGCCAGTGCCGTCCGCCACAGACGACACGGCGTCTGCTTCAGTTCAACCCCGGTCGGAGACTCCTGCATCTGAAGAACAGGCAGGCAGTAACATCCGAAATAATGCAAGCGAAGTCAGCAGTGAGACCCCGGGGCGTAATCATATATATGCCACAGCTGACATCGAAACCCGCCAGGTATCTGCACCTGATGCCACCAGCGACACGCCCCCCGAACAGAGCGAACCAGGTCTGGATAAACTCGTACCAGCCCGGGAAGCCGCGCCCGTTATTGCGCTGTCACAGGGCAGTCCGGAAAAACAGGATGCAAGCCCGGTACCTGTTATAGAGCCTGCCGAGGCCCCCGCATTATCACGGGAAGAAAGAATCGCAGAATTACAGACCGACGGCTTGCGTTCGTTAAGATCAAACCGGTTACTAACCCCGAAAAATGACAATGCCTATCTTTACTTTCAGCGGGTCCTCAAACTGGACCCGGGGAACAGTGATGCACTCCACGGTATAGAACAGATTGTGACACGCTACACCGCGCTGGCCACTAATGCACTCGACCAGAATGACAAGGAAAAAGCCGAGCGATATATCACCCGCGGGTTCCTTGTCAGTCCAAATGATGCAGGCCTGCTGGCATTGCGCGACCGGCTGAATCCCCCTCCGGTCAAACCACCGGTAACGCCTGTTCCCAAACAGGAACCCGAGAATATTTTTATGCGTTTCAGGGACTATTTTACGCAGCCGCCAAACGAGGCGATTGAAAACTAGCCCCGGCTGGACGAGTAAGCATCAGCATAACCATTCATCACATCCTGCGACCGCATAAGTATTGAGGGATTATCTGCAGGATGGATAAAAGCAGCATACCCGTCAGGGGGATTAACAATCCCCCCATTTCGCTATTTCCTGGACGTGGAATGCAGGAGTTGCATGACTTTGTCCTGAAGCGCCCGGGCCCAGCCCGGTTGTGGCAGGTTCCAGCCAATGAACATACCGATCAGCAGGGTTATAAGAGTACTCATGCGAGAAACACCTCCTCAGTAGAAAAACACGGGAACAGTATATCTAATTCGGGAACAACCTGGCATGTCGCAATCAACATACACCTGGCATTATCAGTCGATATTGGGTACTGAAGGCTGGTATCATTGCATTTTTTGTACTAACAGGGATGCTCAAAATGAGTCAATCAGAAGCGACACTCATGATGACAGGGACAGTTGCATGTCATCCGTCATTTAAACCACAACAGAAAGGCAGAAAATATTTACTGCTGTTTTCCCTGCTCATCGCTGCTCTGTTATGCGGACAGTCCCGGATTACGCTTGCCTATGAACTCAATGGCTTCACCATTTCAGGCGATGAAAGGGCGGGCTGGGTGCAATATGACTACGACAACCCAAAGGGCAAGCCGGAGATCAACAAGGGGCACAAAGACTCTCACGGTTTTTATGTCATGCCGAAGCTGTCTATTGAAACACCGTCTTACAACAATTTCAGGGCAAAAATCACCGGGGCTGCCGCCACTGATTTTGGCCTGAATGACCATGACAAGCAAAGCAGGAACTTTGTCTTTGATCCTTCGGATAATGAATCATTCGCTATTCTGCAGGAACTGTATCTTGAATATGAGAATGATCAGCACTATGCACTCATAGGTCGTAATGAAATCTTCACGCCCATGATCGAGCATGATGACTACTATATGCTGTCCAACAGCTTTGAAGTCGCGACCTATACCTATAAATCACGTTATAACACCAGCCTGACTGCCGGTTACTTCCACAAAATGTCAGGTGTCTGGGACAGTGGAGATGATGGTACAGAATTTAATTCCATGTCGGATGCCAGTTTTGTACCGCAAATAAACAAGGACGAGGCAGATGACTCCGGCGTGTACTACGGTGCCGTGGATTTCAACAACGGTCATCATCATGCCCAGTTATGGGAATACTATGCAGAAGATCTCTACAACATCGTTTTCTCCCAGTATAACTACATCAATAAAACCAACTCCTTCAGTTATGATGCCGGCGTACAGTTTATTAACTTTGCAGACGTGGGCGACCTTGAAGACAGCAGCACATCGATTAATTACAACCTGTATTCACTAAAATATGATGCCGCGTTCAACAACGGCTTTTCGATCGCTACCGGCGCTTCCAAGTATTCGGATGGTAAAGGGCAGGGTGAAACACTGGGTGCCTGGGGTGGTTACCCTTACTTTGCCAATGGCATGATATTTCACTTTTTTGAGGCCGGGTCATTACGTAATGCCGAGTCCTACAAGCTGCAGGGGAGCTATAATTTCGCAAAGCAGGGGCTTGGAAATCTCACCTTTAATACACGTTTCACCTATTTTGATCTGGATGATGACCATTCCATCAGCTCTGATGGCCAGGGACAATCGTACATGAAGCTGTATGGTGTACAGTTAAAGAGCACATTCCTGAACAGCGGCTATTTCGCAGGTACTTTCGAGTATCATGATACGGACCATGAAAAGCGAACCTGGGCCCTGCGGCTGATTGGCGGTTTTAAATTCTAGGAGTCTGGTTCCCAATAAGATAAACAAGGAGAGAAGCACATGATGACTTATACACACACCGTGGTCCGCAAGGTACTGCTTGCCGGCCTGCTCATTGGTAACCTGTTCACCCAGGCACAGGCCGTTGATATAAATGCCGTGGTCAATGCGGCATACGAGAAATACAAGGATCTGGAGGAGGGCGCCAATGCCGATTACATTCCGGCACTGGCCAAGGTCGACCCGAACATGTTCGGCATTGTCGTCGTCACGGTAGACGGAAAAGTCTACACCGCAGGTGATATTACTTCCGAAGTCTCTATTCAGTCCATCTCCAAGGTCTTCACCATGGCCCGGGTAATGGAGGACTCCGGCACGCAGGTGATCACCGATAATATGGGGGTCGATGCAACCGGCCAGGTCTTCAATTCAATCGTGGCCATTGAGCAGTACCAGGGCCAGCAGATGAACCCGATGGTCAACCCGGGCGCCATTGCAACAACCAGCATGGTCAAGGGCGGCAGCGAAAAAAAGGTGTGGAAGAACATCAGTGACACCTACGATGCCTTCGCCGGTCGCAAGTTAACGGTGATGGAAGACATCTACAAATCCGAGGCAGATACAAATCAGCGCAACCAGGCACTGGCCATGCTGATGTATGCATACGGACGCATCGAGAAAGAACCTCTTGAAGCAACGGACATATACACCCGCCAGTGTTCAGTCGGTGTTAACGCTCAGGATCTCGCGACCATGGCAGCAACCCTTGCCAATGGCGGCAAAAACCCTGTCACGGGCAAGACAGTGGTCAGTCAGGAGATTGTCCCCGAAGTGCTTGCCGTTATGGCCACTGCAGGCCTGTACGATGATACCGGACAATGGCTATACAAAACCGGACTTCCTGGCAAGAGTGGCGTTGGTGGCGGTATCCTTGCCGTCTCACCCGGTAAGTTTGGCATAGCGGCCATTTCACCACCGCTTGACCCGGCCGGTAACAGCATACGGGCACAACGGGCCATTGCTGACATCTCGAATGCCCTGGGCGGGAATCCTTACGACCCGGTACCGAAATAACATTCACCCGCAGTAACTGCTATACCGGTTCTCGTATAGCGGGCAAGCTCACAGCAGGGCGCTGAAAACGCGCCCTGCAAACGGCTACTCCTCTTTACTATTCAGGATCACATCCAGCCCCTTGATCTTGGCATGGCCCGCTTCTATTTCCTGTTCCGCCTGTATCTTCCGGTTGCCTTCCAGTTTGCCGAGACTTTCTTCAAGCTCTTTGACCCTGGAAAGCAGTTGCTCACGATGGTCCTTGAGATTCTCTACCCGTTCAGCTTCATCCGCCTTGTCGAAGATGATATTTTCCGGCGCGTCAACGGCGGACACCGGTTCCGGGTCACTGCCCTGAACAGGAGGCTGCGGTATAAAAACCTGTTCAGGAGGTAACGGCCGCTGGTTCATAAACGCGGGTGACACGATCTCGATACCCGCTTCATGCAAACAGTCCAGAATAGCCTTGCGCAAGTCCGAACCGGTAGTGATCAGCATTTTTACTTCCCTGAGCAACCCGGCTATGCGGTAGCTTATAGAAAAGTCTCCCAACGCCCTGACCCGAACATGCGGGTCTTCCAGACCGCACTTTTCAGCAGCCCTGACAAGATGTTTCTTTACTACCGCATGGTGCACATCGTAACCCAGAGACACCTCGGCAGAGACAATGGTTGCCTCCGGGTTGATCACCATGACTTTCTCTGACAGCAGTGATGTATTGGGCAAATAGGTAAAATTACGGTGCCGTGTCTGAATCTCAGTCTGTATCAGGCCAATTTCCGTAATCCGCCCAAGATCGTCCCCATGCGAGATAAAATTACCCGGCCGCAGGCGACGGGTAGCGCGCAACATAAAGCCGGCCAGGATATTGGACGCAAAGGTTGTTGACGAAAATGCGATGATGGCCGTGAGAACCAGCCCCAGCAGGGCAAACAACTGGTTGCGTACCGACACATCAATCGGCATGACCAGCACCACACTGATGATGGCAATAATGACGGCGAGCAGGGTTACAAACTGGCGCGGGAAAGGGTCTGACTCGTGGTCCTTGTCTTGCCTGTAGCGAATAAACCAGTGCGCGAGTCGCGCCATGGCCGTCACGACTGCGATCACCAGCAGGACCGGTATAAAATCAATCAGGACTGCCGTCCAGTTTTCGAATATCTGCATGACTTATTCAGATCCGGATGAAAACAACATCGTCCGCCTATTCCCGTCCTGTTGCCAGGAAAGCGCCAGTTTGCCCTTTAGAAAGCCGTATTTCATAACACTTCCCAGGGCGCTCAAATAACTGCTTTCCAGTTCTATTTCAGCTGGCGGGCAGGTCATGCGGGTACTGCCAACCCGACTAACTGTCAGATCACCTGGCATATCGCCGTCACTCACACTGGCAAAATAGCGATTGCAGCCACTGCCGCCGGATATGCGGCCGCCAGCAAAGACCAGCGTCACGCGCGGGCCGGCTGGTAATGGCTTGTTTCTGTCAAGATTGCGCAGCACCCATTCATCCCCGGCAAGTTTCTCTATCGAGAGCTTACCGGTAATGTCCGCCTGGTTTTCTGTTAACCCCTCTGTCCCCAGCCTCCAGTAGCGACGCGCCAGCTGAGATGGACAACAGGCGGCATCACCAGGCCCCTGCTGCACAACATCAAGCGCGACTTGACCGTCCTTAATAGCGCCTGAGCGCAGTTGTACTCGGTCACCCACAGGGGCCGTAGCAAGAATGAGGTTTTGTCCGTCACGTGCCCCCGCCACGGCGATATGAATATAGGTACCCGACCCACCAGAGCTTTCCCAGAGAAGCACTACGACC
>Ga0209633_10004466_pt1 | contig 12557 bp, 8 predicted proteins | sample Cruoilmetagenom1_FD_187290 | JGI IMG/M metagenome (GOLD analysis project Ga0209633, IMG submission 187290) | Oil polluted marine microbial communities from Coal Oil Point, Santa Barbara, California, USA - Sample 1 (SPAdes) (version 2) | ecosystem: Environmental > Aquatic > Marine > Oil seeps ... | reverse complement strand
CGAAATGCAAAAGTCGCAACGATAGGGTCTCAGGCTGAAGATATATTTTTTATAAGCGATAGCAATGACAAACCAATCACTGACCAAGCAGTTCTAGAGAAACTTGAAGCACTCTTAATAGAAAGGCTAATTTAGAAGGGCTATTTCACCGGTACAGTTTTGATAATTCACTCGGGGCTGCATTGAAGAAATACCGTAATCTTAATGACCACATTAACCAAACTGTTTTATAAATACCGAACGATTGCCATCGCCTTACCGAAGTCAGCACCGTTGTTTTCAAACAAATCGGCGGTGAGTGTTTTTTTAGCGCCTTACTCAGCGCAATATCTTCCATCAACTCAATATTTGGGTAACCGTTCACCTGTTCGAAAAGCACTTTCGACACGAACATAGCGTGATCTCCCGTCACAATACCCGTCAAGCAAGAGCGCATATTCATCATTTTTTCTATTACTCTAAAAGCCACATGTTTGCCATTTAACTTGACTTCAAATCGCCCCCAGTAAGCAGTCTCTCGTTTCATACTGCCCTTGATTTGATGTATAGCCGCGCTAGTGAGCAAAGTATCAGCATGTAAAAACAACAATAATTGCCCTTCTGCTACCTCAGCGCCTTTATTTAATTGTAATGCGCGCCCTGTTGGAGAAAAAACAAGCTTATCCACAAGCCCCTCCGTAGATTCGCAAGTAGTATCAACACTTCCGCCGTCAACCACTATCACCTCAACACCGTCCCTTCTAACAGTTTGCAAACTAGCTAATGTAGCAGGCAAACCCTCAGCTTCATTCAGCGTTGGAATAATGATTGATATAACTGGCATTAACAGCAACCACCACCAGCTTTAGCAGTACCATGAACACCACCTTTAGTTTCGCTAGCGGGTCTTAATGTACCGGCAGGTGCACACCATGCTTGACCCTCCGTTTCTTTCGCAGGGTTAATGCCAATAAAATCGTCCCCATAAGGGCCTTTAGTTAGAAAATTATACGTGCGTTCACACACCGCCATCCGTTTTCCACGATAAAACACATGCCCTTCATCATCAGTCGTTTCTGCATAGGGACCTTTGTAAATCACCGCGTGACCTTTATCGAGACACGGCACATCTTCTCCTTTAACGGCGGTAATGGTGACTGAGCGAAACTCTACACCTTCAACCACTTGCCACGGTTCAGCGTCCCACTTATCGCATTTAACCGCTCTAAAACCGGCTCTCTTAAAGCTTTCTAAAAGTTCATCTTCTAAAAAAGAACCAGAGATACACCCCGACCAAAGTTCAGGATCAGCTTTTAAGTGATCAGGGATTTGCTCATCTGCCACAATGTCTGACATAGCAATCCGACCGCCCGGTTTAACCACGCGAAAGATCTCTTCAACTAATTGTTTTTTATCGCTGTCATTAACTAGGTTCAACACGCAATTAGATAACACCAAATCTACTGAGTTATCAGCGATCATAGGCTCAGAACTTTCTGGGTTTTCAAGGCTATGTGCTAAATCTTGAATTTGTCCTTTAACAAAGCGGACCTTATCACCCCCTAATTTCTCAGCCATTTCAGGTTGATACTTTCGAGCCAATGCCAACATCTCATCGTTCATATCTACGCCAATAACACGACCGCTATCACCAACCAATTGAGCTGCCATGTAGCAAATCTTTCCAGAACCTGATCCTAAATCCAGCACTACATCACCGTCTTGCACATAGCGTGATGGGTCACCACAACCGTAATCTTTTTCAATCACTTCTATGGGCAACATTGCCAATAACGTTGCATCGTAATCCACGGGGCAACATAACGCGGGTTGTACAGCCTCTGCACCCTCGGTGTATCGTTCTACTACACTGCTTTTCATATCCATTTTTTATCCTTATGTGAGTGAGCCGCCACAGCTGGAACCACTACCGGCGGTACAACCATAGCAATGGTCGGCTATCGTTATTGGTTGTTGATTAAAATTCATTTCTAAACAATCAGAAATATGTGTTTTAGACGCCTTAACGCCAGCGGGCAAACCCAACATTTGATTGAAATCACAATCGTAAATAAAACCCTGCCAATCGACACTGATCAGGCTTTTACACATCAATCCATCAAGGTTAAGCGACTGATACGCCGACTTAAGCACGTTCATATAATCATCGAACTGCCCTTTTGAAATTAACGTGCTACCAAAGCGCTTAATCGGCATGTTTGTGATGGTCAATAATTGATTAAACCCTATATCGAAGTTTTCTTGTAAATAGGTTTTATACTCGCGTTCTAACTCAATTTGACTCGGTGGAAGCTGTGCCCCTTGTGGGTTATACACAAGATGAAGGTCTAACGCTTTTCCGTATCCTAGCTCATTGAGCTTTTGTAACGCCGATATGCTCTTATCAAAAACGCCATCACCTCGTTGCGCATCGACATTATCACTTGAGTAACAAGGCAAAGATGCAACGATTTGAACGCGGTTATCGGCTAAAAATTGAGCAAAATTTTCATAACCCGGTTCTTCTAAAATCGTTAAGTTACAGCGGTCAATGACCGTTACACCCCGTTTTACAGCTTCCGTCACAATGTATTTAAAATGCGGATTCATTTCAGGCGCACCACCGGTTAAATCCAGTGTTTTTATGTCTTGTTCGTCAATAAACCCTAGCACGTGATCGATGTTGGCCTTATCCATCAATTCCTTACGTGTCGGGCCTGCATTGACGTGGCAATGCAGACAAGATTGATTGCACAAATAACCCAAATTAACCTGTAAGGTATCGAGCACATTACGTTTGATGGCAGGGAAATCAGTCTGTGCTAATTTTGGTAAGATGGCATGCATATTATTGTTTTCGTTTTGCTAAATGGTAACGCTCAAGAAACGCCAATAGTTTTTTAGGAGCATGGTTTTTCTTCCAAACACCCGCCGTGTATTTATTCGCTTCTGCCCACGTAGGGTACGCGTGAATTGTGCCTAATATTTTGTTTAGTCCTAGTCCATACTTCATTGCTAACACAAATTCTGGCAACATTTCTCCTGCGTGTTCACCCACAATGGTCACACCTAAAATTTTATCTTTTCCAACGGGGGTTAATACTTTAATAAAACCTTCAGTTTTACCATCCACTATGGCGCGATCCAGTTCATCTAGTTTAAATAACGTCGCCTCTGTTTTTAAACCTGCTTTTTCAGCGGTTTCTTCGTTATGACCCACGCTGGCAATTTCAGGCTCGGTAAACGTCACACGGGGTATCACACGATGATCTGCCTTAAAGCGCCACAGATCTCCAAACAAACTATTAACCGAGCTGTACCACGCATAGTGCGCCGCTGTATGCGTAAATTGATACGGCCCTGCCACATCACCACAAGCATAAATCGTCGGCACCTGTGTTCGCATGTATTTATCAACCTCTACCGTGCCCGACGGCGTGGTTTGAACGCCCAAATTCTCCAACCCCATAACTGTCGCATTAGCAACTCGCCCAATGGCGAAGAGCACCACATCAAAAGCTAAACTTTCTTCGCCTTCATCGGCGGTTTTCAGTACGATAAAGTACTCACCCTTTTTAACCACAAATGATTGGATTGAACAGCTTAGTTTTAGTTCAATACCTTCGTTTAATAATTGTTGTGTTAATAAATTAGCCGCCCCTTCATCTTCAGGCCCCATCAAACGTTCTGCCATGTCCACTATCGTGACATGACAGCCTAAGCGACTAAAACTTTGCCCCAACTCACAGCCAATTGGGCCGCCGCCAATCACTAACAAGCGTTCCGGCTTTTCCCTTAGTGACCAGATCGTATCCGAAGTATAAAACGGCACATCATCCAAACCATCAATCGTCGGCACACGCGGTTTAGCACCCGATGCAATAATAATATTTTGAGTGGTTACCGTTTTACCACCCACTTGCACTTCCCAAGGTGACGTAACACGCGCCTCGCCCGTCATACATTCAACACCCAACTTGGTATAACGCTCAACAGAGTCATGCGGCTCAATTTGTTTGATAACTGAAGACACGCGTTCCATCACATCAGCAAAGTCAAACTCAGCCGATGCCTGTTTAATACCGTAACGCTCACTGCGTGTGAGTTCGGCTAAAAAACGCGACGATTTAATCAGTGATTTGGATGGAACACAGCCTGTATTCAGGCAGTCACCACCCATTTTGTCTTTTTCGATAAGCAACACCTTCGCCTTAACTGCAGCTGCAATATACGAACTAACCAAACCGGCGGAACCGCCACCTATCACAACCAAATTGTAATCAAACGTTGTTGGCTTTTCGTACGCTCTTAATACGTTGTAGCGACGAATAATGCCGGGAATAGCCTTTGCCATCAGTGGAAAAATGCCCAGCAAGGCAAATGAAACGGCAATCGCGGGCGATAAAATATCGCTCACCTGCCCAATCTTTGCCAGCTGTGTACCGGCATTTACAAACAATATCGTCGCTGGAAACATCCCTACTTGACTGACCCAAAAGTACGTTCGTAATTTAATCGGCGTTAAACCCATTAACAGATTAATCAACCAAAAAGGAAACACAACAATTAAGCGTAAGGTGAATAGGTAAAACGCACCCTCTTTCTCGATGCCCGCATTAATAGCTGTCAATTTATCGGAGAATTTCGATTGGACCGTGTCGCGTAATACATAACGAGATAACAAAAATGCCAAGCTGGCCCCCACCGTTGATGCAAATGACACCAAAACAACACCCCACCACAAACCAAACACTGCGCCTGCTGCAAGGGTCAGAATACTTGCCCCAGGTATAGAGACCGCCGTTGAAATCACGTAAATAAGAAAAAACCACAACGATGTTTGCCAAGGGTTCGCGTCGTAATAAGCGATGAAATCACTGCTTTGTTCTTTTAACGCCGTTAAATCTAAATACTGGTCAAAACCAAAGCCATAATATCCAATGACTAGAACAAGTAATGCACCAAGAAGTCCAACCTTTTTCATTTACGCATCAACCGTCCAGCTTCGCCACCCGCCAAACGCGGGGTAATACAAGCCTAAATGAATCGGGCGCGAATCTAGCGTTTGCATCAAGCGCGCGTATGTTTCTAATTGAGGTTGGTATCGGGTCATTTCTGCGTCTAAAAACTGTTCCTTATTATCGTCATCGTGCCGACTGGTTTTATAATCAATAATCCAACGCTTGCCATCGTCTATAAACGTCCGATCTAATCGCGTATGAATGACTCTACCCTCATCAACACCGGATAAAGCAAATTCAAACTGGCTTTCTTCATGCTGGTTATTAAGAACCCATTGTCCGCGTTTATCTTGCAAACAATTGTTTAATAGTTCACTCACTCTTAAGACGGCCTCATCTACGTGTTGGGGCAAAACGCCGGCTTCTAATAATTGGTGTTGAATCACTGAAACATCACCATCAAATGAAGTGGCACCGCGTTCACCCAAAATTTGCATCCATTGATGACAGACTGTGCCAATTGAAGCCGCTAGATCTGTTGCCCAATCAAACTCAACCAAGTGAGTTTGTGGGCGTTCTATCGCCGTTAAAGCTTGCTCGTAGCCATCTAAAGAATAATCAAGCTTTACAATTTTATTTAAATTTAATTTGTTTAAATAACAATTAGTTAAATGCTCTTTATTATCCAAATTATCATTATATAAACCAACCTGTATGTCTTGATTTATACTGGGCCATAGCAAACCCAACAAGGTATTAGTCGCTGGTTTTTTAGGCTCACCTTTCCTTTCATCTACCTTCAAACAAAAACTTAAATGTAGTTGTTTCTTAGCACGTGTTGCAGCCACATAAAGCAAACGCTGGCTTTCATGTAGCGACTTCTCTTGCTCTACCTTGTTCAGATAACTCGCTATTGCATCATCACTTTCGACGCCTGTTTCTTTTATGGGTGCAATTAGTAACTCAGCCGTACCCGGTCTATCTGCTGGGCGCTCCAACCAAGCTAGTAAACGTTTCTCGTCGTTACCTGCTTTTCTATCCAATCCAGGCAAAATAACATGATCAAATTCCAAGCCTTTCGCCTTGTGAATCGTCATTATTTGTAACGTGCTCGGCGCATTAACGTTCGGTGCCGCGTACAACTTTTCCACTTGTTGCTCTAACACGGCCAAATCGATGTCATCACCCAATGTTTCTAACGTCATCAAACAGTCGAAGAACCGTTCTCCATCAGCAAGGTCGGACGCTTCGCGTAAACACTCAGGCGCCAACAACTCCTTCCATAACCCCTTAACCGTTTCAGCAACGCTCATACGATCTCTGCTCGCTAAAGCAGATTTAAATTGTCCGCATACATGCAATAAAGCCACTTGCCCTTCTGCACTCAGCTTTTGAACCCTATCCTTATCTTGCAATAACGCCCAGACAGATTGATCAGCACAGCCTTCTAGAAGTAGGTGCATATCATCCAAGCTCAAAGCACACCACGGTGCACGTAACACAGCCAACCAAGCAATACGGTCAGCAGGTAGTAGATAAGCCCGCGTTAACGACATTAAATCAATGACCGTTTGGCGCGTGTTCAACGGATCGATATCCGTCGCTTGATACGCGACACCTGCCTCGTTTAAGGCCGCTACCAAATCCAACAAGCTGCGCCTGCCTCGAACGAGTACGCCGATTGTTTCAGTAGATTGCTCTTGCTGAATGGATTGTATAAGTAACAACAACGCCCGCCCTTCTTCTTCGGGACTAGCGTGTGGGTAATAGCGCACTGCCTTGTCATCTTCACCCTCTTTTCTAAAGGGTATGGAGGGCTTATAAGAAATGGCTCCACTAAAGACATTATCCGACGTCGGCATTAAGCGTCTAAACGCATTATTAACCCAATCCACAACTGGTTTTTGTGAACGAAAATTAACAGCAATATTCACCGGCGTGATATTACGTACCTCGCCTAACCCGTCTTGTTGAGTTTTCAAAAACAAACCCACGTCGGCTTGTCGAAAGCGATAAATAGATTGCATCGGGTCGCCTACTAAGAACAGCGTGCGCCCATCGTCAACTTGCCAACCTGCCACCAGATCTTTTATCAGCATAAACTGTGTTTCGGATGTGTCCTGAAACTCATCGACTAGCATGTGTTGCAACTGATAATCCAACCGTAGCCCCACATCCGTCATACCTGACGCATCATGCAACGCAGAACGCGCTGATAATGACACTTCACAAAAGTCGACGCAGCCCGCTTGTTGAAATACCAAACGTAAATGCGCCACTGCGACAGGCAACACCTGCATTAATGCCTGAATAAACTTCCATTGTTGTTCGCTATAACGGGGGTTTGGCAAACAGCGTAACCAACCCATAGCGTCAGTTAATTTGGCATTAGTTTGTAATTCTTCCAGCAATAGTTTGAAGTCGCTTTTCTTCGCTTTATATAATGCTGCTTCGTCTTTGTTCTTAACGCCACTCGGTGCAGGAAAGCCCATCTTTGCGTCAGCTTGTTTGCGCCATGTGCCGGACTGTGTCAGTAAAAAACCGGCTAAGTTCAACCAATTTGGCAAGGACTGAGCATTCTCATCCAAGCCTTCCATATTGTTTGCCAAGGTATGAATAGACGATGTTTTATCGAGAGTATTTGATGCTGCAAATTCTACTAACGTTTCCAATTGGCCACGTACTTCTGCGCTGAACTGTTGATTAATTTCAGTCAATACAGACGACACGGTTCGTTCTAACACGGCTTCCAATGTCGACCGTTTTACCTCATCAGATGCACCACTCATCACATGGCGCAACCATTGATCGCGTGACGACAACATGGCAGACACTAAACCTTCTGCCCGCATCATTTGATTGTCTACATGCGTCAATAAAACACGAATCGACTCACCCGTCTCATCATCTGCACCTAAGCCTTGCAAACAGTCACGAGCCGCTTCGGTGTATAAATCACTCGCGTCTTGCTGAATATTGGGTGGCGAGCCAAAACGAGCCGTTACCGGCATCTGCTTGGTTAAATGTGCGCATAATGCGTCTATTGTCTGCACTCGTAAGCGGCATGGGTTTTGTAATAAATGCCATTGATAATCAGCATCCCGCTGCAACACTTGCGTTGCAAGTAACCATGTTTGCGCTTCAAAGGCTGACTCAGGCTTTGGTTTAGTAGCGAGTTTTATCGACTCAATAATGCGCTGATGCATTTCAGACGCAGCCTTATTAGTAAAGGTAATCGCCAAAACCTCTTCAGGGTGATTAACAATCGTTAACAAGCGAAGAAAACGTTGTGTCAGTAAACTTGTTTTGCCCGAACCCGCAGGCGCTTGAACAATAAACGAGCGACTGACATCAAGGACCTCTTCGCGTTGTGCGTAGTCTTGTGGCTTACTCATCAATCACTTCCATTAGTTTGTGCTCATTAATGCGGCACAAACTGGTTAAATCACAATAAGCACAAGCCTTTTTAGTAGGGTTCACCCGAGCATCGCCCGATACAAATTCGTTGGACAAGCTAGTCATCACTATTTTCCAGTGTTCCATCTGGGCGGCCCAATTGGATTCGTCTGCTTTTACTTTGGCGTCACTAATTTCTTTTAAAGTAGAAAAATGCTCGGCACTATCGCTCAAGCCTACATATTTCAGTTTGCCTTTTTTTAGTTGCGCAAAGCTCATGCTGTTTACGCCGCCCGCTGCATGGTCTCCAAACACGCTATACAACGGCAATTGCGGTTCTTCTGGTCGCTCACCAAACCAACTTTTAACGCCTGTTTCACCCGTTTTATAATCAATAATCGCCGTTGAACCATCTGCCAAGGTATCAACGCGGTCAATCACCGTATTCAACTCCAAACCACCGATAGATAACGTCTGTTTTAACTCAGTGTTTTGCACATCAAACGGTTCGCGTTCGCTATCAACCTCTAGCCAATCATTCAACAAGCCCGTCATGCGTTTTGCTTCTAGCCGCCCAAAGGTCGTTTTCAGAATAGGCGTTCGGTAACTTTCGCGCTCAATGACATCGTTCACCACGTTTTCTACTAATGTCATCCGTGTTTCACTCAGCATTGCACTTAAGTTTTTGTGAGTTTGAATTGTATTCCAAAGATTCTCTAAACACCGATGCATCAAGCTCCCACGCAAACGGTGATCGATACCCGGTTCTGGCTCTTCCATTGCGCGTGCATTCAGTCGATAGTGCGCAAACGCTTTAAACGGGCACGCCGATTGGTCTTTTAATACGCCCACACCACCACGCGTGATTCCGCCTGTTGGAACAATGGGGCCGCTTATATCTTCTATTTGAATGAGTGATCCCGTACCAACCCGTTCCGCCAAACGGCTTATTGGTAAGGCGTTCAATAACTGCTCTTTTGTAACTGCGGGTAAAGCGTCCAATAACGGACTCATTGATCGTGGCCTATCGCCATGAGTAGTTGAATAGCTAAACACCACCAACTTCGCAGCATTTGCCCATTGTCGCGTTACCTTAGCCGCTTGTTGGTACTGCAACTCTGCTGATGACTGTAATAAACCTTGTTGGCGCTGTTCACCCACAGGCAAAAATGGACTGGGTTGTGGCGCTGGTGGCCAACACCCATCGTGCAAACCACACACCCACAAAGCTTCAAATTGATGTCCTGCCGCTTCCATTAATCCCAATACTTGAATCGGTGCATCTGGCGTTTCTGGCTGGAATACCCGCTCACTCAACAAACGACGAATCGCGCTTAACGCGGTCGCATAATCAATCACGTTATAAACAGCGTCTAGCGAGGCAAAAGATTGCAACGCCCCATCCCACGCTTGAAATACTTGGTATTCAGTTGAACTGAGTTCACGATCACCTTGAACACAAATCGCCGTTAACAACGCTCTAATCACACTTACCCATTCAGATGGCAATACGCGGTGTGGCTTTTTATCAAGTAACTCAATGGCTTCGCTTAACGACAACAGTAATATTGGGCAAAGCGATGGCACGTCACTAGTCGCTTGTAAGGCGTTACGAAGTCGTTTAACAGAATATTTCAGATGCGTTCTTTTGCGCAACATCACTTCTAATTGCCCACGTTGGCCCCACTCAGCTTGACCCGCACTGATAAATGACGAGCGCAGTAGTAAACTGAGTTCATTTAACGGCAATGGTGTTGAAAAGAACTGTAATAAACGAAGTATCTGTTTAACGGGGGCGTAATGCGTTAGGGCCAAGCCTAATGAGACGTTGTACGGCTTTTCAAATGGCATATCTATGGCATACGTCGCACTGGGGTAAAACGCTTCTTTAAATGCCGCTTCAAGCGGTTGTCGCACTGTTTCTAATTCCGGCACCACAATACCAATAGACGCATTTGGCGATGCTTCAAGTCGCTCTCTAGCCCATTGCGCCATTAAACTCATTTCTTCTTTAACATCGACAGCGCTGAGGAGGTTAACCGAGCCGTTTACGTTAGCTGCCTCATACATTGTCACGTCTGTACCGAGTTGACGTAACGTTTCGATCATTTTTTTTTGTGAAGGCGTCAGTACATCAAAACCGGCCAGCACCATTTGCTTTGGATATGTAATTTGCTCGTTCGATAATAATGAGCAGACGGTATCGGACAACTGCACACGATCAATCCAACTGCCTTTTTGCAACTCAAGCTTGTATGCACCATGCCAACGCGCAAATGCCGCGTGATCTGCGTTATTGGTCGTATCAACGTAGCGACCTTGCGCAATATGCCATTGCACGCCCAACTGTCGCGCCTTACTCGCCGCTTTAGCTGTCGCCGGCACATTCATTAATTCAGCACCTGTCGATTGACGAATAACCTTTTCCCACAACACCAACGATTGCTCAGGGGTTAATAAGGTCTTGTTAATCAGCGCAACACTTTCAGCGGTTGAAGAAACATCAAAACGCGTCTGCCACAGCAGTAACAACCACGTATCTAAAGAAACAATGGTCGGCGATAGCCATGACACGAGTCCATCATCAAGGTATGTTTGTTCTACTTTAGCAAGTAAATGACGTGCCAAACGTTGATTCACCGTGAGCAACACAGCACCTTGTTTTACGGCAACCAAAATGTCAGAAAAATTCATCCGCCAAGCGTACCAAAATCACCGCTTCAAATCAGAAAAAAGCGTCACCCTTTTTGCACATTAAATCTTGTTTAGCGTTACTCAAGTACTCATGAAATCAAAACACGCCGTTACTTTTTCAACCAACTTCCATTCGGCAATTGAACAAAGCGACCTGATGTCGTTTTTTCAATGGCTTTCTTTCCCGCCAATTGTTCAACTACGGCCAATGGCTTACCTACTTTTGCAGCGACCTCTGCGTACTTTTGTTTCCGTTTTGCATTAATGTCACGCATCAGTGCTTTAACGTCAGCAGACGCAGCACCCGTTGGGCTAGCCAAATATCCAGACGGCGTTTCGCCCACTAAACCTTGATCTTTCGCGCCTTGCAGGTCGAGCGCAAAACAAGCGGTCGACGCGGTGATAATAAAAGCGGTCAATAGAAATTGTATGTATTTCATGATAATTCCCCTTAAAATAAACCTGAGTCTTCAGACAGAATCGAATCAAGTTCTTTATCAACTTTCACTCGAATTTCGTGTTCGATTTTTACATTTAAATTGATCGTAATCGGTTTGTCCGACGCCTCTACTTTAACGGTTGGGGTACACCCCATTGTAGATATCAGCAGCAAACAAATACTCGTAAAGCTAATGACAGCGATAATTTTTTTCATACCATACCCCATCTGTTTATTGGCAATAATATTGATTCGTTGAGGGTGTCATTTTAGACGCTATAAATTCCTCAATTCGCGAATCAATTCCTGATTGTATACGCATCGCTTCAATGGCCCCTTTCAACGCTATCTCGGTATTCAAATTTAAATTTATCGGGCGGCCATTTGCGACGTCTGGATTACTACCCGAAATAGCCGACTTAAAGAAAAGCGTATCATCATCGTAAACTATTTTGCTGTTAAGCGCCGTGTAGTTAAAGTTCTGTAGCACGTCTAAGGTTAGTTTTAGTTGTTCGTTAATATCACCGCTTTCGCTCAACGGTGTGATATAGCGAATTTTCCCCGCTTCAATACTCCGCATTGCGCCATCAAGCACGTTAACTTTCCCGTTAGAATACTGAATAGGAATACGGCCCGATAATTTACCTGTGGTCTGTAAACCTTCCATTTCTTGGGTCTCAACCAATTCTGATAAATCTAACTGATTCACGATTAAATCCAGTTGTATATCATCGTTAAAATTAATATCTTCATCTCTAACCTCAACTAAACCCGAAAACACGGTCGCCTTGAACAGCGGCGTTTTAAAATGCCAATCATTTAAACGGTCATAAATGGCGCCCTTAAATGCAATATTGTCGGCCTTTAAACCCATATTTAACTCTTTAATCGTAGCGTCAAGATGGGCATAAAATGTATCAAACTTAACCGCCTGTTGCGTTTTGTATGATGTTAATTGTCGCGAAGGCGAGCTTAACCGAAGCTGAACCCCTTCAAATGTCCCCGTCTCATAAATACCTTCAACGTTTTTAAACGACACGTCTAGTTGACGAAACTCAGTAGCGTCGCCGTCTAACTCAACAACAACG
>Ga0209633_10004465_pt1 | contig 12560 bp, 13 predicted proteins | sample Cruoilmetagenom1_FD_187290 | JGI IMG/M metagenome (GOLD analysis project Ga0209633, IMG submission 187290) | Oil polluted marine microbial communities from Coal Oil Point, Santa Barbara, California, USA - Sample 1 (SPAdes) (version 2) | ecosystem: Environmental > Aquatic > Marine > Oil seeps ... | reverse complement strand
CTGAGGTCTCTCTGGTGGCAATACTGGATGCCGACAAGGAGGGCTTCCTGCGCTCAGAACGTTCCCTGATCCAGACCATTGGCCGCGCCGCCCGTAACGTGCGGGGCAAGGCCATTCTCTACGCCGATAAAATGACGGGTTCCATGGAGCGCGCCATCGGTGAGACCGAGCGCCGCCGTCAGAAGCAGATTGAATACAACAAGCAACACGGCATAACCCCCATGACCATCAACAAGGCCGTGGCCGACATCATGGAAGGGGCCTATGCCGCCACCCATTATTCGCCGCAACAATTTGCCAGGGTTGCCGAAGAATACGCGGAGTACGAGGGTATAACCACACAAAAGCTACAAGAAAAGATCCAGCAGCTCGAGAAGCAGATGTACGGCCATGCCCAGAACCTGGAATTCGAAGAAGCGGCAAACATTCGCGACAAGATCCAGAAAATTCAAAAACAGCAGCTGGTGGTTTTGTAAGTAAAATTATCGGTGTTATCTGTATCATGCCCTACTGAATGCACCGCAAACCACGTAGGAAGAATCCGACAAAACATCACTCTAATAACCTACAGGCGCAGGCTTTTATTTTCGGCAGGACAGGGTATGCTTAAACCCAACAAGGATGTACTACGTGATAAGGATGTCACACTGAAGTCCCGTCGCCGCAACTGTGGCGACGGGCAACCCCAACCGGCTTGTTGCTCGTCCCTCGTGTTTAAGCCCGCATGCAAGTCTGTTGGACAGGTTTGAAATGCTGTTTCAATTTTGCTTGCTTGCCGTATACACTCTTGTACAGGATTCTTTGTAACATATTGATGGTACAGCTTAAAATGGCTTTCAGGCCAGTTTTTGCAGCAGAGGACTCAGGTGCAAAACAAATTTTCACCCATTTATCAAAGAGGCAGCCTATGCGCCTGAGCGACGAACAACGACATGTGATTAGGGAAGAGAGCGCCGCCATTTTTGATGATGACACGGTGGTGTAACTGTTTGTCTCACGGCTGGATGACAACAAGCGAGGGGGGGGACATCGACCTGTATATAGAAGCCGAAGGTAGCGCCGCCGATCTACTGGATCGGGATCTCAAGTTGTATGCGCGTCTACAACGCCGACTTGGGGAGCGTCGTATCGATATCGTCGTGCATGGCCGTGGCCAGTCACTGTGTCCCATCGATTGTCATGCTCGCGAAACGGGAGTCGTCCTGTGAATGAGACTGACCTGCGGCTATCCCATATGCTGGAACTGGTCGAGTGGGAGGACAAACACCTGCTCGCGGTACGGCAATGACTGCCGGGGGATCATTGCCATACAGATGAGACTCGGGTCGAGCAGCTGCTTGCCGATCCCCTGGGTATCGACCGCCAGGAATCCTTTGGGGCGAAATTTGGCAGGATGCAGGGGTTAACGGCCAGCATGCCACAGGGCAGATGTGCTGGCAGTCTTCACTTCACTCATAGAGGCGTCGTTTTCGGTGTTGCCCATATCGCGACTTGAGTTTCATACGGCTGCTCGGCTTGCCGACCAGTATGCAGCAGGATTACGTTCCGGTGATGCCCTGCACCTGGTTGTTGCAGCTAATCATGGCGCGCGCCTCATTGCCCTGGACCGCAGACTGGTACAGGCCGCAGTAACCCTGAGGGTAAGTGCTACCTTGTTGTAGTAGCCTCCGCCTTATAGCTGATAGGAATACCGAATCTTAACACATCACTGGCAGTTTGAACCTCGAACCTACCACTATGCCAGATATGGGGCTGCTAAATGCAGGAAACGCAAAGTTACTGGCTGAAAATTCTACAGTTGTCCAGTCCTCGTCCCTCGGCACCTTATTGTCTTGGTGTTGTTGTTTTCCTAGTCCCTCGAAACTCGTACCTCAGTCCTGTGTAAAACAACCGGTGATTTTGTAAGCGATTTCTACTGATTAAGAATTGTTTTTACTTTCATATTTCAATGATATAGGCTTTGTTCAAGTGTTGAACAGATAGTTTATATCACTTAGGGTATTCCACATCATTATTGTTTGTATTTGTGCCTATGTTGAGTCAGAAGTGACACGACAGGGCGGTAGCGTGTTTGAAATATAGGTGTCGATGAAAAACGTAACAACTCAGCCAAAAATTTATATTGCAGGCCATCGTGGTATGGTTGGCTCGGCCATTATTCGAGCCTTGCAAGCGCAAGGTCAAACAAATTTAATAACGCGCACTCATGCCGAGCTTGACCTTACCAAACAAGAGGCAGTGCGTGCTTTTTTTGAATCGGAAAAGCCTGATCAAGTTTATCTTGCCGCTGCTAAAGTGGGTGGGATACACGCTAACAATACATACCCTGCTGAATTCATTTATCAAAACTTAATGATCGAGGCCAATATTATCGATGCAGCATTTAATTTTGGCGTAAAGAAACTTTTGTTTCTTGGCTCTAGCTGTATTTACCCAAAATTGGCACCGCAACCTATGCGTGAAGATGCACTGCTGTCGAGTACGCTTGAATCAACCAACGAACCCTATGCCATAGCAAAAATTGCCGGAATCAAACTTTGCGAAAGTTATAATCGTCAATATGGTGAGAGTCACGGCGTAGACTATCGTAGTGTTATGCCGACTAATCTTTATGGTATTGGAGACAACTGCCATCCAGAAAACTCCCATGTCATTCCTGCTCTGATTAGACGTTTTCATGAAGCAAGGGTTAACAATGCACCTAGAGTTGTCATTTGGGGGACAGGTACTCCATACAGAGAGTTTCTCTATGTTGATGATATGGCATCAGCTTGTGTTTATGTGATGAATCTTGATAAATCTACTTATGATAAACATACTCAGCCTATGTTAAGTCACATCAATGTAGGTAGTGGAAAAGACATGACGATTGCTGAACTAGCTGAAATCATTGGTAAAGTTGTTGGTTTTAAGGGAGTAATAGAGTTTGATAGCACTAAACCAGATGGCGCACCTCGAAAATTAATGGATAGTACTCGCCTGAACAACCTAGGCTGGAATGCAAAGATTAACATAGAAGAAGGACTTGGGTTTACATATCAGGATTTTTTGAAAAACAATAGCTGAAATAAAATGATAATGAATTCATTAAAACAAAAAGTTGCGCTTATTACGGGCATTACTGGACAGGATGGTTCTTACCTTGCCGAATTTCTTCTTGAAAAAGGCTATATCGTTCATGGCATAAAACGTAGAGCGAGTCTCTTTAATACAGCCCGTATTGATCATATTTATCAGGATCCTCACATTAAAGATGCCCACTTTAAACTGCACTACGGTGACTTGACTGATACCAGTAATCTTACGCGGATTCTGCAAGAAACACAGCCAGATGAAATTTATAACCTTGCAGCCCAGAGTCATGTTGCAGTTAGTTTTGAAAGTCCAGAATACACAGCGGATGTTGTTGGTACCGGTACCTTGCGTCTGCTTGAAGCTATTCGAATATTAGGCATGGAAAAGAAAACACGTTTTTATCAAGCTAGCACCTCAGAGCTTTATGGTTTGGTGCAAGAAACTCCGCAAAAAGAGACAACCCCTTTTTACCCGAGAAGCCCATATGCAGTTGCAAAACTCTACGCTTATTGGATAACTGTTAACTATAGGGAAGCCTATGGAATATATGCTTGCAACGGAATTCTTTTTAATCATGAGTCGCCAGTCCGTGGCGAAACATTTGTAACGCGAAAAATTACCCGTGCGTTATCACGCATTAAGCTTGGACTGCAAGATTCTCTTTATCTTGGCAACCTTGAGGCAAAACGTGATTGGGGACACGCGAAAGATTATGTCGAGATGCAGTGGCTTATGTTGCAGCAGGACAAACCTGAGGATTTTGTGATTGCGACAGGTGAACAATATAGTGTTCGTGATTTTGTTTATACAGCAGCAAAAGAACTTGGTATTGAGGTTCGCTGGGAAGGTAAGGGAATTAGTGAAAAAGGGTATGATGACAAAGGCCGGTGTATTGTCGCTGTTGACCCTCGATATTTTCGACCGACCGAAGTCGAAACCTTATTAGGTGACCCTTCAAAGGCGAAAGAAAAATTGGGTTGGATCCCGCGAATTAGTTTTAATGATTTGGTTGTCGAGATGGCCCGTGAAGATCTCAAAAGTGCGCAACGGGATGAGTTGATTAAACAGCACGGTTATAAGACGATGGATTACCACGAGTGAGCGATCTTAATGCCAAAGTCTATGTCATTGTAGTGGTCAAGTAAATCTGTACACATCAAACCAAACCGTTGGTTTGGATGAAGAGATGGTTAGGGATTCTATACGAGAGCAAGAGAAGAGCGATGCTTTTGAGATCAAATGGAGCTGGGAATGTGAGCACCCTGGACGCAGTAAAAGCCCTTTGAGGGCGTCACCCAATAAGCCTCTGGCTTTGCCGGAGGTAAGTTAATTCTAGAACGGTTCGTAAAATATGGAGATTACTCACTTCAGTGGAACGGTGTAGTGCTGTGGTATTGCTGGGTTTGATGTGCATAGACATGTTATTGGAAACACTTGGTGTGGGGTTGGTAATCCCCGCGCTCGCTGTAAGGCAACGAATGCTGGGGGATCACTGTCATACCGGAGGCCCCTGCTTGCCGATTCCCTGGGTATTGACCGCCTGGAATCCTTTGGTGCGAAATTCAGCAGGACGCATGATACCTTGATTGATAAGTTGATACCGGCAGTATTGGACGCGGCAGGGGAACCTGTCGCGGCCGCGATCGACAATCTGGGACGAATGGAGCGCCTGGCTTTGCTCCACTCTGCGGATGCTTGGCTGGTAATGAGGCGACTACGCAACCGCCTGGTTCACGAGTATATCGATCAGCCCGCGGATTTGGCACCCGCACTGGAATTAGCCTGTGATTTTACCGAGCGGATGCACAGGGACTTCCAGGCCATTCGCACCTGCTTTTGAAATAAGGCACTAGCCGCATTTTCCTTGTACCTCGTAACTCGGCTCTCTCCTCTGTCCTAAAAGCAACTGGTCGTTTTATAAGCGATTTTTCCTGCTTTCAGAGTATTTTACATTCGTATTTTAATGGTATAGGCTTTGTTCAAGTGTTGAACAGGACATCCAAAATACAGGATTTCTCGTGTCCCGACCTGTTTGATATACCAGCCTATGTTATGTTGAGTCAGAAATGACACGACAGGGCGGTAGCGTATCATTGCTGCTACGGAACAGCTAATTATTAACTGTAATAAAGTACAACATAGAAATGCAAAAAAACTTAATAGTTTTGCTAAGCAGCCTTTGGCTGCATCTAGAAAGTCGTCGCCGCAAACAGTTTGTCTTGCTACTTATTCTTACTTTGCTAGGTGCCTTTTCTGAAGTTATAAGCTTAGGAGCGGTGATACCATTTCTAGGCGCATTAACAAACCCCGAAAAACTTTTTGCACAACCCTATATAGCTAATATATCTACTGTTATTGGTATTAATGATTCTGAACAACTTGTGCTTCCACTAACTATTATATTTATTGCTGCTGCGTTATTAGCCGCCGCTTTTCGCTTATTATTGTTATGGGCTAAAAATAGATTAGTGTATGCGAGTGGTACAGATCTGTGTGCAAATGTGTACCGTCGCACCCTTTATCAACCATATAATGTACATCTAACTCGTAACAGCAGTGAAGTAATTAGCAGTATCACAGCCAAGGTATCCGGTGTTATTGGTATTCTTGATCAAATTACGGTTTTAATTAGCTCAATTGTACTAATGATATTTATTGTGGTTGTGTTGATTGCAATCAATCCATTAGTGGCGATTGTGACATTTATTTGTTTTGGTCTTGCTTACTATCTGATTGCTTGGTCATTGCGGCGTAAGCTAATACACAATGGTCACCTGATAGCTGAGGGACGTACTGAAGTTATTAAAACGCTACAAGAAGGACTTGGTGGTATTCGTGATATTACTTTGGATGGAACTCAGCAAATGTACTGTGAAGTACACCGTAACGCAGAATATTCATTACGTAGAGCTATTGGTAATAACAATTTTATTGCAGGAAGTCCCCGTTTTATTATCGATGCGACAGGAATGATACTGATCGCTATTTTAGCCTATACACTTAGTCGTCAAACTGAAGGCTTTGCATCAGCCATTCCTATGTTAGGTGCGTTAGCTCTTGGCGCGACGCGTTTGATACCTACTTTGCAACAGAGTTATAGTGCTTGGTCAAATATTGTAGGAAGTCAGGCTTCGTTGATTGATGTTTTACAATTACTTAAGCAAGAAATACCAAAAGAATATACAAATCTTGTTGTTACACCGTTACCTTTTCGATATGCAATTAGTTTTGACAAAATTTATTTTAAGTATGCAAAAAAAGGCCCGTGGGTGCTTAATAATTTGAATTTAACAATTCAGAAGGGTTCCCGAATTGGTTTTGTTGGAAATACAGGTTGCGGAAAAAGTACAACTTTAGATCTTCTTATGGGGCTGTTAAAACCCAGTAAAGGACAAATACTGATAGATGGTCTATCGCTCACAGATGAGCGTCGGAGACCTTGGCAACAAATTATCGCGCACGTACCCCAAAGTATTTATCTTTCTGATAATACACTGGCTGAAAATATAGCTTTTGGTACCCCTTTGGGGGATATTGATATTGAAAGAGTTAAATTGGCTGCTAAGCAAGCCAATATAAGTGAGTTTATTGAAAATAAACCTAATAGCTATCAAGAATTAGTTGGTGAAAGAGGTGTTCGATTATCAGGCGGCCAGCGTCAACGTATCGGTATTGCTCGGGCATTATACAAAAAGGCTAAAGTGCTTATATTCGACGAGGCTACCAGTGCATTGGACAACTCGACAGAAAAATCAATTATGGAAGCAATTGATATGTTAAGCCGTGACCTGACTATAATTATTATTGCTCACCGTTTGACCACAGTAGCGCATTGCGATGTTATTTTTGAGCTGGATAAAGGTAGAGTAGTAGCGCAAGGTAGATATCATGAATTACTTGAAAATAGTCCAAGTTTCAGGGAAATGGCAAACATCACAAGAGCTACATCATAGAGAATTGCGTAGTAAAATTTGTTACGTTAATTAGGTAAATTATATAGTGAGTAAAATTCTTATAACAGGAGCTGATGGTTTTATCGGTTCACATTTAACTGAAGAACTTATACGTCAAGGAAATGAAGTCCGAGCGTTTGTATTATATAACTCATTTAACTCATGGGGTTGGTTAGATAGCGCACCAGCACAAATCAAGGCAGATCTGGATGTTTTTGCTGGAGATATTCGTGATCCCAATGGTGTCCGACAGGCAATGAAAGGCTGTGATACAGTTTTACATCTCGCAGCACTGATAGCGATTCCATACTCTTATCACTCACCTGACACCTATGTAGATACTAATATCAAAGGCACATTGAATGTATTGCAGGCTGCACGTGATTTGGGTGTATCAAGAGTTGTTCATACTAGTACTAGTGAAGTGTACGGTACAGCGCAGTTTGTGCCAATTACTGAACTGCATCCACTGCAGGGACAATCTCCATATTCAGCGACAAAGATTGCAGCAGATCAGCTGGCCTATTCTTTTTATTCGTCGTTTGATTTGCCGGTTAGCATTATTCGTCCATTTAATACCTACGGGCCAAGACAATCAGCAAGAGCTGTGTTGCCAACAATTATCACTCAGATTGAAAATGGTATAAAAAATCTTAAGCTCGGTTCACTACATCCAACACGTGATTTCAATTATGTGAAAGATACAGTACGAGGTTTTATTTCAGTGGCTAAGGCAGATGCTGCAGTGGGTCAGGTAATTAATATTGGTAGTAATTATGAAATTTCAATAGGTGACTCAGTTAAAATGATCGCCGACATAATGGATGTTGAAATAACGATTGAAACAGATGATATTCGTCTGCGTCCAATTAAAAGTGAAGTTGAACGTCTTTGGGCGGATAACACAAAGGCTTTTGAGCTATGTGGTTGGAGGCCAGAATACAGTGGTAAAGACGGCTTTCGTCGCGGCCTAGAAGAAACAATATCATGGTTTAAAAACGCAGATAATCTTAGTCAATACAAAAGCAACGAATACGTAATTTAAATCATGAATAAAAATATGGTAAATACTATTGATCGAGCAGTAATATTGGCTGGTGGCCTAGGAACTCGGCTTCGTCCTTACACGATTACCATTCCTAAACCATTGGTTCCTGTAGGTGATCTCCCTATTTTGGAAATTATTATTAGACAACTTGTAAATAATGGTTTTCGTCATATTACCATTGCAGTCAATCACCAAGCCGAGTTGATTCGAGCCTTTTTTGGTGATGGCAGTAAGTGGGATATTGAAATTGATTATTCTCTTGAAGATAAGCCCTTAAGCACTATGGGCCCACTCAAGCTCATCCCTGATCTGCCTAAAAACTTTTTGGTAATGAATGGAGATATACTAACTGATCTTAGCTATAGAATATTGGCTGAATATCATATAAAAAATGACAACATTTTTACTATTTCATCACACCAGCGAGATGAGCGTGTTGATTACGGTGTATTGGAAGTTGATGTTAACGATCGTCTGTGTGGTTTTCGAGAAAAACCATTAATGTCTTATCATGTAAGCATGGGAATCTATATAGTGAGTAGAGATGCTTTAAATTATATTCCATCTAATACATTTTATGGATTTGATGATCTTATGAGGGACTTGATGAAGGATGCTTTACCTGCAGGTGTCCGTGTTCATAATGGTAAATGGCTTGATATTGGCAGACCTGATGATTATTCAATTGCAGTTGAACAGTTTGAAGACATGCGAGATTTATTTCTTCCGTGAGCAAAATCCTTGTGACCGGCGCAAATGGTTTTATAGGAAGTCATTTGGTAAAACAGCTTAAAGAATTGTCTCACGAGGTTATAGAGTTAACATCAAAATTTGGTGATATAACTAAGGCAGACACTTGGAGTAAAGTACCTCGTACAGATATAGTGATACATCTTGCCGCACGAAGTTTTGTCCCTGATAGCTGGGATGATCCGACAGGTTTTATCAACACAAATGTAAATGGGACGCAATTTTGTTTAGAGTACTGCTGCACTCATAATTCCCAACTTATTTTTGTAAGTGCCTATTTATATGGCATTCCGAAGCGCTTACCAATTTCGGAAGCGGATCCTATACAACCAAATAATCCTTATGCATTGTCAAAATATCTTGCCGAGCAATTATGTGAGTTTTATGCTGTCTATTGGAATGTGCCTGTTACTGTAATTCGGCCATTCAATGTATACGGTCCAGGCCAACGGGAAGAATTTTTAATTCCTGAAATCATAAGTCAGGTTCAATTAGGTAAAGAGATCCGAATACGGGATTTAAATCCACGGCGGGACTATATTTATATAGACGATTTGGTGGATGCTCTTGTGAAAGCATTAAAAATTTCGTCAGGATACAATGTTCTTAATATTGGTTCCGGGATTTCTTATTCTGTGGGTGAAATTATAGATGTCATTCAACGAGTATCAGGAACCAAAATCCCTGTTTACTCTAAACAAGTTGAACGAGAACATGAAATTTCTGATGTGTATGCTGATATTGATCAAGCAAAATATATTCTTGGCTGGACACCACGCTATAGCTTAGCTGATGGCATTGCTAAACAACTGCAAATGGAGAGAAACATTGAATAAACTCTTTGTACCAATAAATAAAGGCAACTATTCAATGGATACATCAGAGAGGGAAGCACTCTTTGAGAAATACCGTGGAGAAGGATGGGAACAAGAGTATGCGGAGTACCGTAAAAACTGGGTAGACTACGCAAAAACTCAGACAATTTCTGACTATCCGCTTTTGGTTGATGTTGAGCTTTCTTCTATCTGCAATCTTCGTTGCCCTATGTGTTATACGATTACTGAAGAATTTGGAAAAAAAGTAAACACAAAAAGAATGGATTGGGATCTATATACAAAGATCATTGATGAAATTGGCGGTAAAGTACCTGCACTTCGTCTTAGTTTACGTGGGGAGGCTACCTTGCATACAAAGTTTACAGATTGTATACGCTATGCAAAAGATAATGGTATTAAAGAAGTTTCTTTTTTGACCCATGGCGGTAAGTTGACTGAATCTTATTTTAAAAAGATTGTCGATGCAGGCGCTGACTGGATTACACTTTCTATCGATGGTCTTGGTGCTACATACGAGAGTATAAGAAAACCAATTAAATTTAACACTATTTTAGAAAATGTTAAGGCGATGAAGAAGTACAAGAATAAGCATGGACTGCATCGCCCGGTGATTAAAGTGCAAGGAATATGGCCAGCCATTAATGAAGATGTTCAGGCATTTTATGATGTTTTTGCGCCAATAACGGATCTTGTCGCTTTTAATCCATTGATCGATTATTTGGCGAATGATACTGAAATTGAATATTTAGATAATTTTACTTGTCCACAGCAGTATCAACGCCTTGTGATTGGTGCTGATGGTCTTGTTATGAAATGCTCAAATGATGAAGAAAATTGGGAAGTAATTGGTGATGTGAAGACTGAAACGGTTCATCAAGTATGGCATGGAGAAAAAATGAATGAGATCCGTGAGACGCACAAGCAACCGCTTGGTTTTATGGAAAGCGGGGTATGTCGCAAGTGCTATTTACCAAGAGAGACAATAGATGAGGAGGCCTCAGTCGATGGTCGGACGTTTATAGTAAGAAATTACATCGACCGAACACAAATTATTGGTAAATAATAACAAGGAAAACTGGGTGTTAAATTCTATGACGTTTGATCAGTTACTGAATGTGTTTTGGCTTAGACCAGAAACTGCGATGTGGAGAGAGCTCGATATTAGAGCCATGGAATCATTTGAAGTATCATCTCCTTCGCTTGATCTTGGTTGCGGTGATGGTATTTTTTCATTCATTCGTGCAGGTGGAGAATTTTCTAATAAGTTTGATGCTTTTCGTTCAATGGCTGGCTTGGAAGAGTTTTTTAATAATGTTGATGTCTTTGATTCATATGATGAGTCGGTAAACCCTAATGTGATTCAGGAGCCAAAATATAATATTGATTGTGGCTTCGATTACAAAGACAATTTGCTAAAGAAATCAGCTCAACTTGGATTATATAAAACCTTGAAACAAGGTGATGCAAATGAAACACTTCCTTTTCCAGATCAAAGTTTTAATACAGTCTTCTCAAACATTGTATATTGGCTTGATGATCCTCTGGCTGTTATCAAGGAGATTGAACGTATTCTTAAACCGGGAGGCAAAGCTTGTTTAATGTTGCCAAATACAACACTACCAGAATTTAGTTTTTATAACGAGTTGCATGTGAAAACGGGTGATGAAAACTGGGCATTTTTAGAAAAGTTAGACCGCGGCCGTTTTACCGACAATATTCGCCAAGCACGATCTGGTGATACATGGGAAGATATGTTTCATTCCGCAGGTTTAAAAGTAGCTAAACACAATGCACACTTGTCAAAAGTGGCGATTCAAATATGGGATGTTGGTTTGCGTCCTCTTTTTCCTGTTTTACGCAAAATGATTGATGCAATAGAGCCTGAAAAACTACCTGGTATTAAACAAGAATGGATTAATACTGTTCGTCAGTTTCTTGAGCCCATCGTTCAAATGGATAAACAACTAGGGCAGGGCGTAGAGCCGGCATTTCACTGTTATATTGTGGAAAAATAGGTATGTTTCAAAATTATCGTAGTGATCGTTGTTATATTATCGCTGAGATAGGTGGTAACTTTACGACATTTGAGCAAGCAAAACGCTTGATTGATGCAGCGGCTAAATGTGATGTGGATGCAGTAAAATTACAAACTTATAGAGCCGACACATTATCGAGTAAGCAAGCAGTGTTTGATATGGAAAATACTGGGGTAACTTCTCAGTATGAGTTATTTCGAAAATATGAAGTGGATGAATCACTGCATCATGCTGTATTTGAGTACGCGAAATCAAAGCAACTAGATTGGTTTTCATCGCCATCTCATGAAGCTGATGTAGATTTATTGGAAAAATGTGATGTAGGCGTTCATAAAATAGGATCAGATGATGCCGTTAATCAGCCATTACTTAAGTATATTGCAAGAACGGGTAAGCCAATAATATTATCTACAGGGATGTGTACATTAGAGGAAGTGCGTGAATCAGTAGACACTATCCAGGCGGAAGGTAACAAACAACTAATGTTGCTGCATGCTATCACGAGTTATCCAACGCATCCGGAAAATGTAAATTTATCAGCTATGGTAACAATGATGAATGAATTTCCTGATTTAGACGTTGGGTATTCGGACCATACACTATCTCCGGTAGCATGTTTATGTGCGGCGGCAATGGGAGCGCGTATTATAGAGAGACATTTTACTTATGACAAAAATGCAGATGGTCCAGATCATATATTGTCAGCATCTCCAGATGAGATGAAATGGTTGGTTGATGCGATTCGCACATTCGAGATAATGCGTGGATCAGGTGATAAATGCCCTGCGGACAGTGAGAAAACCACGCGTATTAATAATCGCAAGAGTGTAGTGTTAACACGTGATGTGAATTCCAGAGAAGA
>Ga0209633_10004464_pt1 | contig 12562 bp, 13 predicted proteins | sample Cruoilmetagenom1_FD_187290 | JGI IMG/M metagenome (GOLD analysis project Ga0209633, IMG submission 187290) | Oil polluted marine microbial communities from Coal Oil Point, Santa Barbara, California, USA - Sample 1 (SPAdes) (version 2) | ecosystem: Environmental > Aquatic > Marine > Oil seeps ... | reverse complement strand
GTTCGGCTGATGCCGGCGCGCTATGTGAAGCCCTACGGTCAAGCGGGGCAAGAACGATGCTGCCGATGCTGAAGCCATTTGCGAGGCGGTGACACGCCCGACCATGCGGTTTGTGGCGATCAAGACGGCGTTGTCACATTAACGGCCACCGCACGAACTTTTGGCCATCAGATATCGTGGTTTATGCCGCAGTTGTCACCTGCCGCCATTGCTCCGTCGCTTCGGCGCGGAACTGACGGAGTGTGCGGCGGGAGATCAGATGGCGTTGCGTGTAGAAGGTGTTGTAAACGGCGGCGTGGGTGGACAGAAATCGTTGCGCTGATCCGGGTGACTTGAAGCCCTGCATCCTTCGCTCTCGTTGCCGAACGGGCAGATGGGAATTCTCTGCCCGATTGTTCTTCCTGCCTCCAAAATCGTGCCGCTTCGACAAGCCAAGATCGCCCAGCGCAGCACCGTAGGATGGCAGTTTGTCGGTGACGAAGGCATCAGGGACGAAGCCTTGTTTCTTCAGCAATTTGCGCATCAGTCTGAGCGCTGCCTTCTTGTTTCTCCGAGATTGAACCAGGATATTCAGCACCTCGCCTTCGCTATCGACAGCGCGCCAAAGGTACATCTGCCTGCCATTGATGGAGACAAACACTTCATCAAGATGCCACCGCGCATCTGGTCGTGGTCGAGATCGTCTAAGTTTGTATGCATAAGCCAGACCGAACTTCACCGACCAGCGTCGGACGCTCTCGTAGGAGACATCTATGCCACGCTCGGCAAGAAGGTCTTCAACATCCCGGAAGCTCAGAGGAAACCGGAAATACAGCCAGACGGCGTGCTGGATGATTGAAACCGGAAAACGGTGATGGGAGTAGGATATCTGTTGCATCCGGGGAAGCTACCGTTCAAGTCGAGACGAAGTCACTTAGTTAATATGACTATGCCTCCAAGGGTCCTGTCGTCGATTTTTCAGACGAACCGTTGAGCACGTCTAAGCGTCGTCTTGGCGATCTGCCGGACAGGGTGGTGGAGGGAGATCCGCACCACGAGATCGCGTCGCGTTTTGAAAGTCCCGACGGCGAGTTGACCGCCGGCACATGGACCAGCACGCCCGGCAAATGGCGCGCCTTCACTGACCGCGACGAATTCTGCTTTATCATTTCGGGCCATGTGCGGCTGATTTCCGAGGACGGGAGCACGCAGACCTTCAAGACCGGTGACGCCTTCCTGATCCCCAACGGATTCAGGGGCTTCTGGGATGTCATCGAAACCACGACCAAGCAATTCGTCATCCGGCATTACCCGCAAGGGTGACGAGTGGCGTCGCACAGGAAGGGGGTTTCGCCCGTCCTCTCGTCAGCCGCCATGCCTGTGCGGACTTCGCAACAGATCAGACCGGCTGTCTACGACTTCCAGAAATCATTCGCCTGGGCAACTGTCTGAAAGTTTGCCGCCACAACATGCGACGCCATTGTCAGGCTGTCGGCGTTGTTTGCGTATTCCGGACGCATCCGTGCTCTTGCGTCATCGTCCGGCTGTGTCATCTTCACAGCCATGCGTGAGAGTTTGATTGCGAGTTCAAAACCCTCTTCAGGGGTTTCGGTCTTCAGGCTCGGTAACCAGGACATGTATGTCTCCATTATTAAGTCGTGCACGATTTATTATCTTTGGTTGGTAACTTGATCTATAAAGCCTGTCAATGCGATTATATCGTGCACGATGTATAACCACATGCAGCAGTGGAAAATGACCATGACATCAACCCATCCCGATTTGCCGATCAAGGCGGACGATATGTTTTGCTTTGCCGTCTATGCAGCGTCCCACGTGATAAATCGTGCCTATGCGCCGTTGCTGAAGCCGCTCGGTCTCACTTACCCGCAATACATCACGCTGACATGTCTCTGGGAGACGGATGGACTGGGTGTGGGAGATCTGTCCAGACGCCTGAAGATGGAATCCAGCACCCTGACGCCGCTGCTGAAACGGCTGGAACGCCTCGGGCATATTGAACGGCGCCGGGGCAGGGACGATGAGCGGCAGGTTTTCGTGTTTCTGACAAGGAGTGGCAAGGCACTCCGGAAAAAGGCTCCGGAAGTGACGGCCTGCATGATAGAGGCGACGCGGCTCGATATCGGCACTTTGCAGGATCTTGTGGGCACATTGCGCCGGCTGACGGACAATCTGGGGAATGACCAACCGTCCACTGCCTCGCGGTGAAGTATTCTGCGCCATCGGTCAATTAAGCCCGTTCAGTCTGCCGACCCTGGCAAGCTCTCTATCGCCCGATACGGACGCCGCCAAAGAGCGGTGTACACTTCCACCCGTTCCAGAACGTGTTGTCCGGACAGGACCGGTGTATCCGCATGGTGGGAACCTGTTGCAGCTGCATCTGCGGCAGCGTCTGCAGCTGTTGATAGCCTTGCATGGTCACGACAGGCGGTGTGGGTGGAGAGATTTTATAGCCTGGACCCATGAGCCCGGTGCCGCGCGTCCCGGCATCGGCCGAGGATGCAAAAGTGAGAATTGCGAGCGCCAGGGCGCCCAAGATCTTCGCGATGTGACGTGTAAACATGTGTTTATCTCCCGTGTTTGCGCCCATCCGGGCTACACCTCATTGGTCGCAGTGAGAGGCGAAAAGGTTCAAAGGCAGGCGGGGGAAAGAATTGTGCGTCGGCGCGAGGAGTGTCCGGCAAGGGAAGGTCATTCCGGCAGGTTTGATGTGCGCAATTTACATCGTTGCCGAAACCGGCGATCTTGCGCCCATGGAACAACTCATAAAAACAAAATTTACGGAGCGCTTCGGCATTGATCATCCGGTGATGCTCGCGCCCATGGACGTGATTGCGGGCGGTAAGCTCGCGGCAGCGGTTTCAGGCGCTGGCGGTCTCGGCCTTCTCGGCGGCGGCTATGGCGATGCGGATTGGCTCAGGCAAGCCTTCAAGGCAGCGGGCAACCAGCGCGTCGGCGTCGGCTTCATCACATGGAGCCTCATGCAAAAGCCCGACCTTGTCGATCTGGCACTTTCTCACAAACCGGCAGCCTTCATGGTGTCGTTCGGCGATGGCACAACCGCGGTGGAGGCCGCGCGTGCCGCAGGCGTGCCCGCCATATGGCAGGTCCAGCGCGTGGCGCAGGCCAAACAGGCGTTGGCCGCCGGGGCCGAGGTCATCGTGGTTCAGGGACAGGAAGCCGGTGGCCACGGAATGGACCGCGGACTGACGGCGTTCCTCCCGGCCGTTCGTGACCTGGCGGGCCCGGACCAGATTTTGCTTGCGGCGGGCGGTATCGCCGACGGACGGGGCCTTGCCGCCGCGCTGATGCTGGGTGCGGATGGTGTGATGATGGGGACGCGGTTCTGGGCGAGTGCGGAAGCCGACGGACCGGATGCGGCGAAGTCGATGGTCGTTCACGTGGAGGGCGACGACACGGTGCGCTCGAAGGTGTTCGACGTCGCGCGTGGCAAGGACTGGCCCTCGCATTTCACCGGGCGGGTATACGCCAACGACTTCCTGAAGCAATGGCATGGCGACATGGACGGCCTGAAGGGCCAGCTTGACGCGGAGCGGTCCCGATACAACAGTTCTGACGAAGAGGATTTCTCAATCCGCGTCACGATCGCCGGGGAATCCGCCGACCTCATCCAGGGTGTCGAACCGGCGGAGAAGATCGTCCACGATGTCGTCACCGGGGCTGCAGGGCTGATCAAAGGCGGGCCGGCATGTCTGGTGTGACGTTTGCCGTGTGTGCCTGTCATCCACTTTTATGTAAGCCGTGCGTTTCTGAGATCACGAAACTCCCGACAACCAGATTGAGTTGGCGTCGGGTATCGATCAGTTTGTTAAGCTCCCGGTGCCATGTGACATGGATGACGTGGAGCTGGACGAAGCGCAGGTGAAACGCGTCTGGATCGATCCGGAATTTGCCAAAAAGCACAACCTGCAAAAAAAGAGCTGGCGAGCGGCGCTGAGGGTTTGGCTGGCTGTTGTTTGTCAGTGCGGTCGTGACTACACTTTGCAACCTGCCCGTCGCACCCATTGGCAGCAAGTTGGGGGTGAGCGGACAACCCTCCGTTCCCCACGCAACGGCGCAGGGTCCAGAGCTTTGCGCGCAGGCCTTCCATGACCGAACCGCTTCAAGAGACGCTTGCCCGCTTCGAAACTGCGCTCGACGCCAACCCGCTCGACTATGACACGCTGATCACCGTGATACGCGACATCGAGCTGCCCGCGTCTCCCGACGCCGATGACCTGACACGGTTGTTCAACTGCTGCTACCGTATCCTCGATTTCGACAAGAAAGGCTTCAACGCGCGGCTCCATGAGGACGTTGGCAACCGGCGTGCCGGCCATCTGGAAGCCTGCGCCGGCGAGCAAATCGAGTGCGTGATGTATGACCGCAATGCCCAAGGCCGCGGATGGATCAAGGAGCGCATTGCGTGGCACCAGGAAAATGAACGCGAGGTGCCGGAAGACTATCTGGAAGCCGATCTACCACCGGAACTGACTATACCCTGGAATGAGGAAACGGCGCGCGAGCGCGTACGCCCGCTACTCGATTTCTGGCAAAATGCGCTCTCTGACAACCCCACCGCGCATTTCAACCTTGCCTGGAAAGTCACGCATGATGGTTATCCGGTGTTTCGCTCAATCATGGAAGACTGGATGCGGGATTTCGACCAGCGCGGGATCGGACTTCCCGGCACAATGGCCGCATTCAGAAAGGCCGACGAGCTGCTGGCACTGGCAGAACGCGATCCACCACTGCCGTGGCTCGAGTGCAAGCGCGATCTGCTGCCGTTGCTCCAAGACACACATCCAATGATCGTCGGCGGCGCGGCGCGCGCGCTTGGCGCGTTCTATTCTGAAGACGACTATCCGGATGATCCCGAAGCACCGGATCTGAGAGCCATGCTCGAGATGCTGGGCGACCTCAAGACGCATCGCGCCATCGCTTGCGGCGGCTTCGTTTGCGGGTTCGATATCGATTATTCGGGTCTTTACGCGCTTCAGTCAGATAGCAGGTTGCAAGGCGGGGTCTTTGCGCTGGATGACTGGATCTTGAACATCATCACGTTCGACGATTACGAGCCCTATCTGCCGAACGCCCAGCCGATCTGGTTCTACATTCACGAACACTACTGCGCCAAGCCAGACATGGTGATGACTTTCATCGACAAGGGACGCTCATGGCTCGCAATGATGTGCGCCACCGAGGTGCACGAAGCTGTCACCGGCATGAAACCCGTTCTCGAACGTCTCGCACAAGACACTGCTCCCGACATCGCCGAAGCGGCAAAGCAGCATTTGGCGGAACACTATGGGTAGATTGATTGGCCGAACACGAATTTCCGCTAAGGGCCAAAAGCGGTTATCGGGTTCCAGTCAAAACCAGTGATATGAAGGCAAGCCGCCGCCAATTGTCATTTGAATTACAGGCTCGACCAGTTTGAACATTGTCTCGCTATTGGACAGGACAATCACCGCGATTCCTTCTGTCGGATATCCGACGACATATCCGCGATACCCGGGATTGCTTCCCCAATGCCAAAATGAGCTGTTTGGCTTCGTCGACTGCAGGCTCCAGCCAACTCCCCATGAGATTTCATCGGTGATTTTAATTTGTGGGTCAGTCATTGCGGCGGTGACAGGATCATCGTGCCGCAACTGCCGCTCTACAAATTTCGCATAATCGGCTGGAGTAGAATAAAGACTCCATGCCGCGTTACCCCTGTCAGGTTTGCGAGCTTGATTGAGCTGATTGCCTTTGCCGTCATGCCCCAAGGCAAAGCGGGGCCTGTATTCCTCACGCCAGATATAGCTTGTCGATGTCATTCCAAGCGGCTCAAAAACAATCGTTTGCGCCAATTCGTTCAAGCTCTTTCCTGAGAGTACTTCCAAGACGCGTTGTAACCGCTCAAACCCAATTCCTGAATATTGATAGGCAACACCAGGATCAAACTCCAACTGCTCCGGGTGATCGCTGCCAAAATTCGGCAATCCGGAGCTGTGGGATAAAACCATACGTGCCGTAATTGCCTGCAGTCTGGGATCAGGGGCGGAAAACAAGCCAGGCACATATTGGGTTAATGGCACATCCAGATTGAACAGGCCGTCATCCGCCAACCGGAGCGCCAGATAGGCAAATACCGGCTTGCCAAGGGATGCAACTTCAAAAATGGTATCGGGTTTTATCGAGCTTTGCATGGTGTCATTCGCAACACCAATGGACTTCACCAAAGTGGCTTTACCGTTGCGAATGACCGCAACTCCAATACCTGACACCGCATTTTTGCGCATCAGTTCGGGCAGCGCGCTTTCCAACGACGCCGCTGTTTGAGCGGAAGACTCGGTTAGTCGCAGTGGTGTGGCCTGGTCACATCCAGTCAGCACTAAAAGACAAGACAGAGTGATGATTATGCGCGCCATCAACTATTTCTCCGAATTCCGATGGAACCTGGTCAATGCCAACAGCAGGGCTAACCAAGAAGCAAGCAGTGAACGAGGGGTGGAAGCAGGCTGGTGTCAATTCTGATTTAGGCCAAAAGCAGCCATAAGCTGGATCATTTGGATTGCCGGTGAGCGGCCCTCCAATATCGAATTTGGCGATTTAATTGTCTCGATGCGCTTTCCCATGGTATCGCAAGGCAGAGAAATCGGAGATTTTATGTCCCGCTAAGTTCGGATGGCGCGGGTGCCGTCCAACCAGGCAATTTGCAGACGCCGAACGCATGTTCATCTCGTGCGTGCCTGTGAGCCTGTTTTCAAGAAACTTGGTTGAATTTCGCTGGCTCACAGTCAGCGACCGGGACATGAAAGAAACCCGAACAATGATCAGAAAATACCAAATCGAAGACACCGATGCCGTTGTTTCAGTGTGGCGGGCGGCAAGCATATTTGCTCATCCGTTCCTGACAGAAGCATTCCTGGATCAGGAAGCGCAGAATTTGCGCAACGCCTATCTTCCCTTTGCCGAGACATGGGTGTTGGAGGGCGGTGGCGACGTGATCGGTTTCATCGCGCTCGTTGACGATGAAATCGCCGGCTTGTTTCTGAAACCATCATTCCATGGAAAAGGGCTTGGCAAAGCCATGGTCGATCACGCCGTTACGTTGCGGGGTCCGTTGGGCGTTGAGGTTTTCCAGAAGAACCTGAATGCGCGCCAATTCTACGAACACTACGGCTTTGTGGAGTTCGAAGAATATCTTCACGAACCCTCGGGGCAGATGACGATCAAGATGGCGATGCCGACTGCCTGAAGGCGGCCTGAAGACGGCCTGTGGAAGGTGCTCATGCTTGAGCACCTTCCTTTCATTCCGAATTGATAGGGCGGAATGACCCCTCTGGTTGGCCAGTAGCTTCGAACAAGCCCATAGCTGCCGGTGAGGTGAGGGGGCTGACACCCCGTCATGCCTGAAGATGACAAAGAAGCCCTAGCTGTCCGCCACCCTGTCCACGAACGTTCCCGCGAGCCCTGTATATGCTTCCGGGTCCATCAATGCGTCGATTGCCGCCTCGTCGAAATGTTCGGCGACTTGGGGGTCGGCAAGCAATGCCGCCTTCATGGTGGTCTCGGTTTCGAAGGCCTTCATGCAGGCATCATAGACCACATCGTGTGCCACCTGCCGGCCGAGCGTCCGGCCAAGTGCCAGCATGACGGCCTCACTGAGGAGCATTCCACCTGTGAGATCCAGGTTGCGGCGCATATTGCCGCTGCGAACAGAAATGCCTTCAAGAACATGGGCCGTCTGCACGAGGGCAGCATGGGTATGGCAGGAGAGGCGCGCCAGATATTCGCGTTCGGACTGCAACGCAATCCAGTCGCGCTCGTTCTCGTTGACGACGCCATCGAGGGCGGTAACGGCAGTGGCCCGTGTCAGGCGCGCGAGCGCGCCGACATTCTCCGATATGTGCGGGTTGCGCTTGTGGGGCATGGTTGAACTGCCGACCTTGCCCCTGGGGTTTGGTTCCTCAAGTTCCGCGATCTCGGAGCGCTGCAAGATTGTCACTTCACGTGCGATATGGCCCATGGCGCCCGTCACCAGTGCCAGCAGGAAAGCGTATTCGGCGGTCCGATCACGGGCCGCATGCCAGGAGATGTTCGGCACGCCAAGGCCCAGATCTTCCATCATCCGCCGCTGAACCTCGAGCCCGGCCTCGCCAACAGAAGCCATGGTGCCAACGGCGCCGGCGAACTGCCCGACAAGGATGCGCGGGCGCGCTTCAGCAAGACGGGTCGCGTGGCGTTGCAGTTCATCCAGCCAGACCGCGGCCTTGAAGCCGAAGGTGACCGGCAGCGCCTGCTGGCCGTGGGTGCGCCCCACCATGACCGTGTCGCGGTGTTCGATGGCGAGGCGGCGAACCTCTTCGGTGACAGCGGCCAGACCATCCTCGATCAGTTGGAGCGAGCCCTTCATCAGGAGCACGTTTCCGGTGTCGGTGATGTCCTGTGTGGTCGCCCCCCAGTGAACCCAGTGCCCGGCGTCACCCGTGCTCAGCGCCGTCATGGCCCGAACTACGGGCACAATGGGGTGTGCCGTGCGCTCCATCTCCTCGCGCAGCTCATCCAGGTCATAGAGCGATGCGTCGGCGACGCGGGTGATTTCCACCGCGGCACCCTCAGGGATTATGCCGACGGCAGCCTCGGCCCTCGCCAGTGCCGCCTCAACGTCGAGCCATGATTGCAGGACGCTGCGCGCGCTCCAGAGCGTGCGGGTGTCCTCAGTGGAGTAATCATTACGAAACAAGGTGCTGTCGATGACGTGGGCATCCATGGAACGGGCTCCATTCTTGTATGGCGGGGACCGCAATCTATCCCCTTGGCCAGGGACTGGAATGACACAGGTCAATTCGCCAGTTCATCAAGCCTTCTCAATTTGGAAGTTTTTTTCCTCAAGCGTTGAACCTTCTCGTCCACTCCCGCGACCAACGGGTGCTCGGGTCGTGCATACTCGCTTGATAAGTAAAGTTGACGATCCATCAACCTTGGATGCACTCTAATTATTGGGTGACTGCAGGAGATTTGAGTGATGGCATTTCCTCGATTGCGGACCGACATGGCCGATGCCAGGTCAGATCAGGCCGCAGTCGACAGGCTTGTTGCTGAATTTGAGCATCTTGAGCCCTCATGCGCCTTCTATTGTTCCGGTTCCCCTATCAACGGGATGGGCGGATTGCAGGACAAGATTGAGCATGGACGCGTGGTAGGCAAGCTCGTTGATGATCAAGTGCTTGGTGCCATTCTGGCTGACCCGGAACTTCAGGCTGCTGATAAATTTCCCGAATATTGCAAGAACAACGTTCGACCTCTTGTCTGGCAATGCGAGCCGGCGCGAATGGAAGACGCTGGTGAGCGCCGTTTTTTTGGCCTGGCTGCTGACTTCGGCGTGACCGGTGGCATAACCATTCCAATCCACCAGACGGACAGCTCGACCTATGGCAATCTGACTTTGTTCTTCAATCGGAACTCCAAGCATTGGCTGGATCAGTTGAATACATCCAGCAGCGACCTGCATGTTGCAACCCTGTATCTCCACACCAGGCTTTCGGACATACAGCCCATTCAGAAAGACGCGCCTGCATTGTCTCCGCGAGAGCAGGATTGCATATTGTTTTTGGCCCTTGGATATCAGACCGCGCAAATCGCGGATCGACTTCTCCTGTCTGATGCGACCGTCAACGAGTATATCCGCAATGCACGCAGAAAGCTGAACGCTCGCACTCGGTCTGAGGCCGTTGCGCTTGCTGTACGGTTGGGTCTCGTCTCACTTTAAACGCATCGTCCCGCCTTCAGTCTGAACCAATACCGCGGTTGATCAATCCCTCAGTTCTGAGGGATTGAGGGCGAAAGTTTTGTTCGCTCTACTTCAAAACACTGAGAGATGAGCTTGTCCGCTGGATCGCGAACTCCTTGTCAAGCCGCGCAGCCGGACACGCACTAAATCAACTGCCTTTGATGCAATTGGAAACACTTGGAGGAGCCTTGTCAGGTAACCAGAACGCTGCTGCACGGAGCACACAAAAGCCCGCTAGCTACAAAGGCCTCCTGGAGAGAAGTGGAATTTTCCACCGCCCTTTGAACCTTTTTGCGTGCTCCCGCGACCAATAGGTATTCGGGCGGGGCGCAACCCATACGCAGATGTGTTTTGGAACCTGTGATTGCCTCCCCACAACCTGCAAATCCTGGGAGGGCAAAATGTTGAAAAATTTAGCGAAATTGGGCTTGATGGCTGCCGCGCTTTCGTTCGGATCCGCGCAAGCTCAGGCAGCGCGCGGAGATGATACCGCTGTGGTCACCATCACACAGACGGGTGATGCGAGTGGTGTTGTCGAGGTCGTTTCCACAGACGGGCGTCGTTGGAACGAGATCAAATCTTCTGAACTGAGAGTGCCCACGAAGATATTTATCAAAAACCCCTCTGGCCATGTGGTTGGTTACAAAATCGATTTGTTTGGCCCAACGCTTGCCCATGAATTGCTGGCTCCGGAAAAACCATCGGCATTTCAGAAAACGATGGTCCTTGAGTCCACCTCAACGGCACTCAATCAGGTCTTCGAAGACGAGATCATCGCTCTGTGTAACGAAAAACTTTCAAGCGGGAATGGTCTCGGTGACACTCATATGGTGACCTATGTCGCGAGTATGAGATTGATCGCCTGGATCGGTTGGGACGGTGCGGCGAGTAATACGCCTAAAATCCGGCTCAAGCACGTTTCCGTACCGGTAAAGTGCGTCGGGAAAATTGTGCCGTGGGGCCTCGATCTGCACGTGACTCAGCATGGTGAGACGTGCCCCAAGAAGACAGAGGTCCGGGCATTCATCAAATATAACCAGCCTGCCACAGCCAAGTTGCGCTTCAGAGTAGATGGCAAGTTGTCAGAGCTGCATACGGTCGAGGCTCGTCCTCTTACCAGGCCACAGCCGGGTGTGCCGGGAGGAGATCCGGTCTATGGCGTGGAGCATGTCAAAACGTATTATCTGGACCCGGGAGAGCACAGTTTCAGCATTGAAGTTCGTGGTGGCTACAAGAGCCGTATTGTTACGCACAATATTATTTGCCCTCCTTTCAAGGTCACTGAATCCTGGCTGAAATATAAAGTCCAGAACACGCCCGTTTGCGCAAAGAATGTGAAGGAAGTCGCAACGTTCAAGGGAACACGCCCGGGCGAAGCGCCGTTTGAGATCAAGACGCAGGGCGGTCTGATCGTTAATTCAGGCACTGCCATCTTCAAGCGCAAGGGCAGGGAATATGTTGCCACGGTCAAGCGCAATCTTCAGATGAACGCGTTTGATTCCTATATGAGCGCCCAGATCATTGATCACAATTCATCCGGTGCGGGAACAGCGCATTTGAAGGTCGAGTGCCTGGAACTCTCTGGTGGTGACTTCTCGTTCGTCGACAACACCGGCACGCGGTGTCCGCGCGAAGGCAAGGCGCTGATCAACTTCTCGATGAACATCCAGGAGAATATTCATTACAAGCTCGACTGCTCACACGGTAATTTTTCTGGCGTGGCACAGGCTGTGCCCGGCAATAACGGCGGCTTTATCGCCCCGGCCCTGGTCAAGTTCAATATCGATGAGACGACCCAGGCCAATTGCGCGCTCAAGAGCGTGGTGGCGGGCCAGACAAAAATTCATAAGGTCAAGGGACACCTGTTCAAGTGTGTGAGGCGTAATGTGGATACAGGCTCGAATGACCTGACGGTCGAACCGACACCGCCTGCTGGAGCGTCTGACACCAATCCTGGTGGCAGGCTTGTCGATCCGGTCCGGACAGTCTCCTGCATAGGTGGTATTGTCCGCAACAACAGCTGCAACTGCGCACGCACCCACAAGAAGGTCAAACTTGGCCCGAACGCGTGGCGCTGCGACAGGCAAATGGTCATCGACCCGGTCCGTCCGCCGAGCCCGCCCACCAATTCAAGTCCCGACAGAATTGTCGACCCGGTTCGGACGGTCTCCTGCAAAGGTGGCGTTGTGCGCAACCGCAGTTGCTTCTGCCCGCGCACCCACAAGAAGGTCAAACTCGGCCCGAACGCGTGGCGCTGTGACAGGCAAATGGTCGTCGACCCGGTCCGCTCGGGCGGTCAGACCGGAACACCCGGCGCCAGCCCGGACACCAAGCCTGTGAGCGGACAGCCGACCCGCACGAACCCCACCTCCACCGGTGGACAGGCGACCCGTACCAACCCGGATGCCGATAAGCGTCGCCTAGACGAATTGAGGAAGAAGCAGGCTGAGCAGAAGAGGGCTGCCGCTGTCGCCGCCGCCAAAAAGAAGGCTGCTGCTGCCAAGAAAGCTGCTGCTGCCAAGAAGGCTGCTGCTGCCAAAAGGGCTGCTGCTGCCAAGAAAGCTGCTGCCGCCAAGAAGGCTGCTGCTGCCAAAAGGGTTGCTGCTGCCAAAAAGGCCGCCGCTAAAAAGAAGGCTGCTGCTGCCAAAAAGGCCGCCGCTAAAAAGAAGGCCGCTGCTGCCAAAAAGGCTGCCGCTAAAAAGAAGGCCGCTGCTGCCAAAAAGAAGGGCAAGAAGTTTGTAGCGCAGTGATGCGTCCGCTCAAATCGACTGTGACTTAGCA
>Ga0209633_10004463_pt1 | contig 12563 bp, 11 predicted proteins | sample Cruoilmetagenom1_FD_187290 | JGI IMG/M metagenome (GOLD analysis project Ga0209633, IMG submission 187290) | Oil polluted marine microbial communities from Coal Oil Point, Santa Barbara, California, USA - Sample 1 (SPAdes) (version 2) | ecosystem: Environmental > Aquatic > Marine > Oil seeps ... | reverse complement strand
GCGTGTCCCAAGATCGCATGGGTCTGCTGCACGTTTGGGTGACAGGTTGGTTCAGGCAGCGATTGCTGTCTGAGGGGTCATGATGGTTTCGTATTCGATGGGGGTCAATCGGCCAAGACGGGCTTGGCGTCGGCGTCGGTGATAGGTCCGCTCGATCCAGGTCACGATCGCGATCCGGAGCTCTTGTCGTGTCGCCCAACGACGCCGATCCAGCACGTTCTTCTGCAGCAACGAGAAGAACGATTCCATCGCGGCGTTGTCGCCCGCTGAGCCGACCTGGCCCATCGATCCGACCATCTCGTGCCGGGCCAAACACTGGTGGAGTTTCCGTGCGCGGAACTGGCTGCCGCGGTCGGAATGCAGGACACACCCGGCGACGTCGCCACGTCGCGCAACAGCGTTGTCGAGCGCCGACACTGCGAGGCGGGCCTTCATCCGGTCATCGATTGAATAGCCGACGATCCGGTTCGAGAAGACGTCCTTGATCGCGCACAGGTAGAGCTTTCCTTCGTCGGTGCGATGCTCCGTGAGATCCGTGAGCCATAACTCGTTCGGCCGGCCAGCGTTGAAGACCCGCCGCACGAGATCGTCGTGCGCCGGAGCGCCGGGCGATGATTTCTTCCCGCTCTTCTTTTTGCCGAACACCGACCACCAGCCCATATCTCGGCAGATCCGCCACACGGTTCGGTCACACACTTGATGACCGGCGAGGCGGACCTCATCAGCGAGGAACCGGTAGCCGAACTCGGGGTGGTCACGGTGCGCGTCGAACACTGCGTTGGCGAGCCAGGCTTCGTCCAGTTCGGCGTTGGTGACTGGTTGGTCGAGCCAGCGGTAGTACTGCTGGCGGCACAATTTGAGAACCCGGCACGTCACCGCGACAGGAACCCTGTCGACGGCAAGCTCGCGGACGAGCGGGAACATCATTTTCCCGGCAGGTTCGCCTGAGACAAATACGCGGCCGCTCGACGCAGCACTTCGTTCTCTTGCTCGAGGAGTTTCAACCGGCGGCGCAGATCACGATTCTCCGACGCTTCGGCGCTGGTGACGCCGGGTTTGTCGCCGTGGTCGACCGCTTCTTTGCTGATCCATTTCGACAACGTCATCGGGTGGATCCCGAAGTCTTTGGCGACTTGGTCGAGGGTGACACCGGGATCACGCTCCCGAGCGACACGCACGACATCGTCGCGGAACTCCTGGGGGTATGGCTTTGGCATTGCAACATCCTTCCAGACTCACCCGCAGGCAAGTCACGTCAGATGTCACCTATCCATGCAGCAGACCCAGAAGCTTCTCGTGGCTTGCCCTTGCGGGTTCAATATCGATCTGTGCGGAAGCAGCGAACAGCTCCAGGCCGGGAGAAAAGCCATGAACAACGGTCACCAGGCCTCACGCCGGTGACTCACCCAACGGTGGACCCGCCACGAAACCCCACCACACCAAGGGACTCACACTTCAGCGAAGAAGCGAAGGCAGGGGCTTCGGTTCCATACCAATTGACTCCCTTACCTCTAGCGCATCAGCCCTCAAACCCACCGACGAACCGGGCTCACCAATCAGGAAAGGGCTGCGGCTCCCGTCCGAGGTGGTTGCAGTGACCACGCCGGCTGATCGTTCACTCCGGTGGTGCCGGGGGCGACTTGCCTTCCAAGCGTTCAGGTGGCGAAGACGCCCTCCCCAGCGGAGCTGGCTTTATCGGAATGATCAGGATGGGTACCGACAGTTGGCGAAGGACGTATCGCAGTACTTCCGCGCGACCCGCCGATAGGCGCTGGTGCCATGCGAGGATGATTCCGTCGATTTCGTCGAGTTGTGCCAGCTCGATGATGTGCAGGCCGGGGTCGCCGATGCGGAGCTCACAACGCTCTGTTCGACCAGGCAAGTGTCGCTCGGCGAATTCCTCGGCGATCGTTTCAAGGTTTCGGAGTGAATCGACGAAGGGCGGTACCGAGCTGCTGTCGTAGACGTGTAGGCCAACGATGTTTGCGCCCGCTTCGGTCAGCCGTTCTGCCACGTCCCGGACAGCTGTGGTTGTCTCTCCTGTTCCATCGAGGGGCACAAGCAGACGAGGCTGCTGGGGGAGCGATTCGCCGCTTGGTGGGACAATCGCGAGCGGGACGGGTGACGACTGCAGGAGCGCGTTTGTGACGTGACCGAGTGGTTCCGATTTCGTGTGCGTCGACCTGGAACCCATCACTGCGAAGGCAACGTCGTGGGCGGCCAGCTCCACTGCGAGTACTTCAGCGGCATCGCCAGTGACCATTCGGACCCCGTGGGTTCTCTCGGGTGGGCCATGGCCTGGCTCTTCAACACTGATGAGGTCGACATCGGCGTTGAGCAGCCGTCCGAGTGATTCGGCGGTTGAGATCACGCTTGTGGTGCAGGGCGAATCATCGACGAAGCCAAGGACGCGTCTCATGTGTACTCCCATTGGTTGTGCGTGCGGCGAGCTGTGATTCTTCGGCCGGTGCGACGTTCGCCCTGAGCAGTAACCGTCGAGATCGGATCGGTGGACGTCAGCCGAAACTCCCCTTCGGAGGCGACGAGCAGGACCGGGGTGCAGCGGAAGATGAAGCCTTGGGTGATCGTTCCCCATTTGGGCGGAACCCTGGGATCGACCACGAGGTCGCCGTGTCTCGGGCGGACCCCGAGGAAGCCTTGATTGAACGCCTGCAAAAGGCCTCCCATCGTTGCCAGGTGGATCCCGCCTGCGGTGGTGTGGCTTAGATCGTCGGTGTCTAATCGGGCGGCCAGATCGAACCAGAACAGTGCGGCCTCGGTCTGTCCGCTACGGGCCAGGAGGGACGCCGTGACGGCAGGGGACAGGGAGCTGCCATGAGCTGTGCGAGGGAGGTAGTACGCAAGATCGGACTCAAGCGACCCTGGAGGCATGTCGTCGGGAATCATGTGGTGCAGCATGAGAACGTCGGCCTGCTTGATGATCTGTGTTTGCTGGATTCGTTCGTGTCCCAGCAACGCGTCAGCGGGGAGCGGTGGTTGGCCGAGGGAGCCGGCCAGCACCGGTTCGAGTTCGAAGAAGTCGTTGAATTGCTCGTGGATACCGCGCTGTTCGTCGTAAGGGTTGAGGAGTCGTTCCGCTGATCTCCTCCAGGCAGCGCATTCTGTCTGATCGCCGATGCCGAGTTCTTCGCATGTGGTCACCGCATGGCGCAAGTTCCATCTGGCCATCAGGTTCGTGAAGGCGTTGTCGTCGATGGTCTCGTGATACTCGTCGGGGCCGATCACACCTCTCAGGTGTCCGACGCCATCGTCGCCGACTTCGATTCGAGACTGCCAATACCGAGCAGTTTCCACGAAGATCTCGGACGCCGTGGTCCGAAGAAACTCCTGGTCCCCGGTCCACGCAACGTAGGCCGCCATGGCCCACGCAACATCGGCAACGATGTGTTCTTCTTCCTGACCTGTCTTGATCGGAATGATGTTGCCGTGGAGGTCGGTTCCACTCCTTGGCGTGACTTCGTCGCCTGTCCCGGCGGATTCCCACGGGAATCGAGCCCCCCGCCGGCCCTCGGCGTGTGCTCGGCGCTGTGCCGGTGCGAGACGGTGCCAGCGGTAGCGAAGCGCCGCACGCGCGTGGGTCGGTGCGAATGCGGCGAGCGCCGGCAAGACAAAGACGTCGGTGTCCCAGAACACATGGCCGTTGTATGCCCTGCCGGTCAGCCCGCGAGCGCCGATTGCCACCTCATCACCCGGGTTGGAAGCGCAGAGGAGGTGGAACTGGGCAAACCGGAGCGATCGTTCGGTGTCGGGCTGAGAATCGAGATCGATCGTGATCGGTTTCCACCTTTCACGCCAGGCGTTCGTGTGTTCGGCCAACAACGCAGCGAACCCGACGTTCGTTGCATCGCCAAGGCGTTCCCGACACCTTTCCTCGAGTTCCTCTGCGTCTGCGCTCGTCGTCGACGAGGTATAGACCGCGATTCTGGTCAGAGTCCTGAGGCCGTCCTCATCACAGACAACGTCGGATGCTGCTGCTGTGATGGTGGCTGCACCGCTTGCCACCGTGAGGGTTTGGGGATCATTGCTCGACCTCGAAACGGTGACCCCTGGCTGTTTGGGTGGCTCTCGAAGCGGGTCGCCGGGGCTGATCGAATCGACAGGCCCGCTGATCCGCAGCACAACGACACCGGGGCGGCACAGCGAGACGAACTCCACTGACGACACGATCGTCTCGCCGACGGTCTCGCTTTTGAGAACTCCGGCAGCGAGATCGAGCGTTGCTTCCTCAACCGGCGCCTGATTTCCGCTCTCTGGTCTGCAGGCATCGAGTCCATTCCAAACCGGGCCAGCGAGCAACCGAGGGACGTCGGCGTTGTCGTAGAGGCCGTTGACGAAGGTGTCGGGGCGTGACGCACCGGTCGAGTGGGAAATCAGGCCACGAGTACCAAACGACCCGTTGCCAAGCGCTGTCAGACTCTCGACAACGCGTCGGTTGTCTGCTGAAACCACGAAACGGCTCGTCCAAGAATCGGTCGCTGGCTCGCCGACTGCCTCGTTCGCTCTGCCCATAGCCACAAGCAAAACATGCCTCAACGACTCGGCAAGCAGCAGGGTCACAGGTCACTCGTTGCACGAACCTCTGTCAGCTGTCTTGGTAGTTGAGGCTGCCATCAACCTCTTCGGCCAGAACCTCGAGCGTCTCCAACTGCTGAACAACGGTCGATTCGTCCTTGGAACACTCGAAGACGATGCTCACCGCATGAGAGATCCATGCACTCACTGGATCGTCGAGCACTTCTGCCGGCGATGGGAGAAGCTCTGGAAGCGACACGCGGAATTGTCCGTCGAGTTCGTCGCAGAGGTCTCGGCCACCTTCCAAGATGGTGTTGGTATCGGGAATCAGCTCCTGACGTTGCTCCCATTCGGGGAGCCACTCCGCTTCGGTCGGGCGTTCTCCTACGTCGGTACACCCAGCCCCAACGCCGACTGCGACGGCAACGAAGATCGAACGGAGGGGAATGCGGAGTTTCCTCGGCGGTGGTTTGGGTTTCAGCGGGGCTGCCACAACTGTAGTGTCCTTGTCGGTTGGTCGATGTGCTACGGGGTCGATGACCTTGGTCTCTATCGAGGTCGTTGATGTGGAGGTCTACTAGTGGTGGAGGCTGTCCGGGTTGGGCGTTGATGGGCGGTTCGATTCCGCCCTCGGCCACGATTCCCTTTGATGAGGTCATGGCAACAGGCCGTAAGGAAAGACGTGCGCTGGCCGGTGGTGTCACCTGGGGTCTCCAGTGACATCGTCGGCTCCCGGGACAAGCGTCTACTCCGACCACAAGGGGGAGACACCTTGAAGGCAGGGACGCGGCAGCGATGTCAGACACCAGGCACTGCGGCCATGGGGCAGCGCAGGAGGGGAGGCAGCATGCGTGCGACCGAACCGGCAATGAACCCGGCGATCGGGCCGGGATGATGTGCACCGACAATGACCAGGCACGCATCGCGCTCAGCGGCCACAGCAGCGAGTTCTTGGGTGGCATCGCCGTCACGGACGTCGCTCGAGATGTCGACACCAGGATGCTCGACTCGGATCTGACCGACGAGCTTGTCCATTTGTTGACGCAGTTCAGTGTGGATTCGAGCCATATCGAATGAGTAGCTGGCATCGATGTACGCCAGCGGCTCGACGAGGCTGACCAGATGGACCTCAAGGTCGAGGCGTTCCGCCACCGCCAATGTCCACCGCAGCTCGGGATTGGTGGCGTCGGCTGGCCGGCTGAGTCCAACCACGACCGTCCCCGCCATGGTTTCCGGTTTCGTGGTCTCGTTGGTCAGGATCAGCGGAACATCGCATCGATGCAGCAGCCGCCCGGCAATATCGCCGACGTGGTGGCGGCTCCACCGGCTGTTGCCCTGGTGGCCAATGACGATCGCCTCAGCGGCCTCGCGTGTGGCCACGTCGACCAGCGCTGTAGCCGGGTTGTCGTCGACCACCAGCGTCCTCACCTGTGCGCCGCTGTCCCGGGCCGGTTTGGACCAGGTTGTCTCGAGCAGTTTCTCGTGCTCGGCCCGAGCCGGGTCGAGGTTGATCTGAACCGCAGCAGCCAGAAGTTCGAGTCCCGGCGAGAAGGCATGAACGACAGTCAGGCACTGGCCCGAGGCCTGCGCGGCGGCCCACTCGAGGGCTCGCTTTGCGCCGTCAGATCCGTCTACTCCGACGACGAGATGTTCCAGCGTCGTCATCTCCGAACTCCCCCGAGAGACACCGGGTGGGGCCGAGGACACCTACGGCTCGTTTTGGGCTTGCCCTGTTTGTCGATGTTCACCTGTCGAACCTGGCGCATCTTTGCCACCTGCCGGCAGGGTCTTCGGTCCCTTTGCGATGATGCTCCGTCGCGGTGGTCAATCGTTGGGAGCGACGGTGGGACCTTCGGCCGTGGCCATGGGGTTGAGCACCAACCAAGCTCAGCACACCAGTTGATGTCAACAGCGATACTGGATCGACACCCTCAAGCCTTGGGAACCATGACAACCCCTCCGACAGCACCCACACTGACATTCATCGGCGGCGCACAAACCGTGACGGGCAGCAAGACCCTCCTCGACACCACCGAGGGTCGCGTCCTGGTCGACTGCGGGTTGTTCCAGGGACGAAAGAAGCTGCGGCTGCAGAACTGGGCACGCTTTCCGGTCGCGCCTGACAGCATCGACGCGGTCGTGCTGACCCACGCCCACATCGATCACTGTGGGTATCTTCCGAGGCTCGTCAAACTCGGCTTTCGCGGTCCGGTGTACTGCACCGAAGGAACACGCAAGTTCGCCAAGATCGTGCTCCCCGACAGCGGATACCTGCAAGAAGAAGAAGCCGCCTACGCCAACAGGAAGGGCTACTCCAAGCATCAACCCGCGCTGCCGCTCTACACCCATGCTGACGCTGTCGCCTGTCTTGAACAGCTGAAGACAGTGCCCTTCGACACCGTGCAGCCGGTGTTGCCCGGCGTCGACGCGACGTGGCGACGCGCGGGTCACATCCTCGGCGCTGCGTCAATAGGCCTGCACCTGTCCGACGATGACACCAAACGTTGTCTTCAGCGGGGATCTTGGCCGCTCCACTCACCCACTGCTCCTGCCACCGGCCCCGATCGGACCAGCCGATGTCGTGATCACCGAGTCGACCTATGGCGACGAAAACCACCCCGAAGGCGACCCAGACGAACTGATCGCCGAGGCCGTCAACCGCACCGCCCGCCACGGCGGTGTTGTCCTCATCCCGTCTTTCGCGGTTGACCGCACCGAGATCGTGCTCTGGTACCTCGACCAACTCGTCGCCGCTGGCCATGTTCCGGACGTACCCGTGTTCGTCGACAGTCCGATGGCAAGTTGAGCCCTCGACGTCTACCGCGCTGAAGCCCGAGGCAGCTCACCGGAAATCCGACCCGAGTTCCACGGCAAGGACCCTCGATCCAGCTCACAGAGACGCGCACCGTCGAAGAATCCAAGCAACTGAACGCCAGACGGGGGCCAATGATCATCATCTCCGCCTCCGGCATGGCCACAGGAGGACGCATCATCCACCATCTCGCCAACCGCGTTGGAAACCACAACAACACCGTGCTCCTCGTCGGGTTCCAAGCCCCCGGCACCCGCGGCGACGCCCTACGATCCGGCGCCCGACAACTGAAAATGTTCGGCCACTACCACCCGGTGCGAGCCAACGTGTCTTCCATCGCCCTGTCCGCCCACGCCGACCAGAACGACCTGCTCGGCTGGGTCCACACCGCCTCACCGCCACCAGACATCGTGTACGTAAACCATGGCGAACCGGAAGGCAGTGCTGCCTTGATCGATGCCCTGAGTGACCGCCTGGACCTCAACGCGGTCGCACCACGACCTGGGGAACGGGTCCGCCTCGATCCCCGGCCGAAATCGCAGGAGTAAACGCGTGGGACGCATCGTGGTTGTCGGCGGGCTGAATATGGACCTCCATCTCTTCGACGTAGAGAGATCGAGCGGTCAGGCACCAATGGTGGCTAACCGCTACCTCGCCCAGCCCGGTGGGAAGGGCGCCAACGTCGCCCGCGCCGCGGCCCGGCTGGGAGCCGACGTCGCGCTCATCGGCCGCGTCGGCGACGACGAGTTCGGACGTGACTGTCTGCGCGCGGTGAGCGCGGACGGCGTCGACGTCGAAGCAGTTGCCGTCACGCCACAACGGGCAACCGGATTCGTAGCCATCGAACTCGTCGATGGACGACATCGTTCGCTGATCTTCGCCCCCGGCGCCAACGACCACCTGAGCTGGGACGACATCGAGCCGAGCTTGGCAGGGCTGGCGCCGGCTGACATCGTCATCGCCCAGGCCGAAGTGCCAGCCGCAGCCTTGGATCAACTCGCTGCCTTCGCGCTCCGAACCGGGACTCGCCTGTTTGTTGATCCAACGCCCCCTGACCGGGTCAGTCGAGCACTACTCGCGGCCGCTGAGGTCATCACTCCTGACCTCAGCGAGGCAGCCCATCTCGTGGGGCGCAACAACACATCGCGTTTGTGGCCAGAGCTCGCAGCGCGCGAACTCCTCGTCGTCGGCGCAACCCGCGTGATCATCAAGACCAGCGAAACTGGTGCTCTCGTCGCTGACGACGCTGGTGTGCTCCAGATTCCGACACTCACCGTCGACGCCGTCGACGAGACCGGAGCCGGCGACGTCTTCCTCGCGGCGCTCGCCGTAGCCAGAACCAAGGGTGCCGACTGGGACGCTGCGACGCGCTTCGCCAACACCGCCAGCGCCCTCTCCGTCGCGACCACAGGCCTCATGTTGCCGAATCGTGAAACGGTCGAAGACGCTCTCACCCAACTCGACGCTCCCTCCATTGGACTACCGCAGCGATGACGGCTTCCAAGACTGGCCTCGCCCCGCAGGCCCCGATTCCGATGGCTGCAACCATCGGCTGAGCGCGGGTCGATGGGCCAGCGTTCGCCCTTGACCACAGACCACCTGGGACGGAGCTGTTGCGTTGTTGGATCGAGGGAAGCGTCGATGGGTGGCGATGGTCGTCGGTTCGGGTCAGACCGTTTCGATGAGCTCGTCGAATGCGCGACAAGTCGCAGGTGTTGATGTCGGGCTTCGGTGCCGAGTTCGTAGTGGCTGCGATCTGAAGACAGGCACTGAGCGTGCGACGGACCCTCGCAGGGCAGCGAGCTGACGACTTGGAGAAGCACCGTCGTCGAGCCTTCCCAAACCGGCACCGTCGCGTTGCTGGACGTCGCGCCAGGGTGGTCCTCGTTGCTACTCCGGGGGGTGGCGTCGACGGCCAGACAAAGAGGCAGTGAGGTGTTCTCTTCGAATGATGCCCACGTGACGGCCTTCGGGACCGACCACCGTTGCTGCTCCCCGCCCAGTCCTGAGGGTCTCGAGGACCACGGCGACTGGAGCATCCGCCGGGATGATGCGCCGGGGAACCGCCGATGGATCGGCAGGAAGTGCCTCCATGAGATCCTCCGCCCTGATTCCCTCCGACCCAAGAACCTCGAGCCCTTCCGGCACCCAGTGACCCCGACGGTAGAGCTTCTCGGTGTAGATACTGCCCGACGACAGCCACTTGCGTACGGCGGTCGCAACAGCGGCTGCAATCAGCAGGTGGACAGCGATCGCGTAGTCGCCCGTCATCTCTGCGACCATCACGATGCCCGTCATCACGGCGCCAGTGCTGCCAGCGATCATCGCCGCCATTCCTGCGAGGGCGAAGACTGCCGGGTCTACGGCCAGACCACAAACCATCGCTGCGTTGCCGAGTGCGGCACCAATCGCAGCGCCAACGAAGAGCGAAGGAGAGAAGACGCCGCCCGATGCTCCAGAGCCGAGCGTCAGCGAGGTGGCGATGACTTTTGCGCCGGCGAACACAAGCAACAACCAAGGGTCCGAAATCGCAGAGCGAAGAATCTCCTGGACGGTCGCATAGCTGACTCCCTCGATCACATACTGTCCACGCCATTGGAGGAAGCCGTACATCATGAATCCGACGATGGTCATGCCGACGATGTGGCGCGTATACGGGTTGGCGAACCATTGGGTGAAGCGGTCCTCGAGCCCATAGATCGACCGGATGAGCAGCACTGAGGTCTTGCCGATCAAGACTCCGAGGACGAGCAGTCCTGCGACATCGATGATGTTGAGTTCGAGTGGAAGTACCTGGTGCAGCGCGGGGATATCGAACGCAAGGGTTTCATCCAGCAGCGGACGGCTGACTGTCATTGCGGAGGCAACAGCCGAGGCGACGGCGAGAATGGTCCGGGCCGATACCGAGATCAGGAGCAATTCGATGGCGAACAACACGCCGCCCAACGGGGCATCGAACGTTGCTGCGATACCGGCGGCTGAGCCTGCGGCAACAAGCACCTGGCGATCCGACAGACCAGCGCCGACGCGCTGACCGAACGTGGAACCAAAGGCGGCCCCTATCTGAATGATCGGCCCCTCCCGACCCACGGCACCGCCCGTGCCGATCGATATGGAGGACGCCACAGCCTTGACCAGCGCCACGATCGGCCGAATGACGGCGCCTTGGTAGTGGATCGCCTCCATCACCTCCGGCACGCCGTGACCCTTCGCCTCAGGGGCAAACCTCTGGACCAGAAAGACCACACCGATCGCTCCGACGATCGGAGCGGCGACAACAGCAACACCCCAGGGCGACGGGGGTGTTGGATCTGTTGCCGTGTAAAGAAGCCCGATCTCGCCGCGAAAGCTGAGATTGTGGACCAGGCCGATCATGGCGCGGAATACGTATGCTCCGAGACCGGCGACCGCACCGACCAGTCCGGCCATCGCAACCAGCACGGGGAGGCGCACAAGACGCTCGAGTTCCAGAGGGCCGGCTTCCCTCGACTCGGTCGCTCCCAGTTGCTCGTCTGGTGTTTCCATCAATTCATGTATCGCCTGCCTAGCGGCATCGAACCAGGGCATTTGGGCCCCGGACAGGACGCCGGCTCGTCGAGGTCGGAGGTGAAGTGTCGGCGGCCATATTGATCGGTCAGTGTTCGGGAATGTCGCGCCGCTGGAATGCGACCGTGGCAGCGACACCGAGCGCTACCGCAGTGGCCGACATGATGACAAGCGCTGTCACTTCGACTGATCCTTGGGGCGGGTTCCCCACGTGGGTCGTGGGAGCGAGGTCGAGCACCCATCCCGACAGGTTGAGCCCCGGGCCGAGGAAAGCGATGAATGCCACAGCGGCGTAGTAGACCCACGCGAGCGGGAAGAACTGCGGCGCGAGTCCGAAGAGCAGAACGGCGAGCGCGGCGAAGATGAGTTCGGCGGGCAGGTAGGCGATTCCGGCGGACAGCATCGTGCCAATTCGACTGGTGTCGCCCATCGACAGAGCCGCCGTGAGCCCGAACAGGACCGACCCGACGACGACGATGGTGACGAGCCCGCCGAGGATGACGACGGCGTGGGCCGCGAGCCAACGGCCGCGGGAGAGCGTCCCCGCCAGCCGGGGATCGAGCCGCTGTGCCTCCTCCTCTCGACGGAGGGCTCCCGTCGCCTGAATTGCGTAGCGAGCGACGATGAGGGCGAGGTAGAGCTGGACGACTGCCACGAACCCGTCCTCGGGGTGATTGCTGCTGGCCCCGATGGCCTCGGCCATGGCTGGGTTCCCGGTGATGGCGTCGATGACCTGCTGGGCGAGCGATCCCATCATGACGGCGAGAACAACCGCTCCTGAGAGCCAGCCGAGGAAGGATTGACGGTGGAGCCAGATGGCGAAGCCCACTGGGCTGCGGAGTCGGGATGAGGCGCTGCGGCTTCCCGCTCCTGGTTTGATCATGACGCTGCCGAGGTCGCGGTGGCCGGCGAGGTGGACAGCGAGCGCACCAAGACCAGCACCGACGACAAGTGGCAAGAGGAGGACCCACCAGCGCTGGTCGCCGGTTGGCGCCGTCTTCTCTTGCCAGCCGAGCGGTGACAGCCAGGTGCCCCACGTATCGGTGGCGTCGCCGACACCGCGCAGAACGTACGCTGCGAGGAGCGCCCCGACCCCTTACCTTCCTCGTAGGTCGTGAGGCAGACTCTCGACTGACCGCTCGACATGGCGGGCAGGGCTGAAGTCCCCTGTCACCTTGGATGGCCTGGGGGGTGTTGCCACCCGTCATGTTCGGGTGTGGTTGACCTCTGACAGGAACATGCGCTTCGGGGCTGATTCGTAAGGTGGTTGATGGCAGCTGCGCCCTCGTCGGCGGTCACTCGCAAGCAGGTGACATCGAAGGAGGAACCGTGGATCACACCACGATCGAGGTAGTTGTCGGGGTCGATATGGCCAAGGGCGATCACTTCGCCCAGGCCATCACGATGAAGGGTGAGGAGCTGTTCGCTCGGACGCTCGCGAATGATCAGGTCGATATCGAAGCGGTGATCGATGCCGCTGCGGAGCATGGCTCGGTGGCGTTGGTGATTGACATGACGGCGTCGGTTGCGCAGTTGTTGTTGTCGGTCGCTGCCGAGCGGGGCGTGCCGGTGGCGTATGTGACTGGTTTGCAGATGCGACGAGCAGCGGATCTCTACGCAGGCACGGCCAAGACCGACCCTCGGGACGCTTTCGTGATCGCAGACTTCGCCC
>Ga0209633_10004462_pt1 | contig 12568 bp, 12 predicted proteins | sample Cruoilmetagenom1_FD_187290 | JGI IMG/M metagenome (GOLD analysis project Ga0209633, IMG submission 187290) | Oil polluted marine microbial communities from Coal Oil Point, Santa Barbara, California, USA - Sample 1 (SPAdes) (version 2) | ecosystem: Environmental > Aquatic > Marine > Oil seeps ... | reverse complement strand
TGCAAAAAGATTTATTTGCCGGCACTTGCTATAAAGCTGCCAATTGGATCAATGTCGGAGAAACCAAAGGCCGTGGAAAACTTGGACCACCAGGCAAAATAAGTGTTCCTATTAAGGATATCTGGGTGTATCCTCTTGCCAAAAGGTTTAGACTTTTTTTGAAGAATTGACTTCAGAAGGGGTAACCCGAATATTTACAAAAAATGGCCTCAAAATGGTCTTAGCCGTTCAGTTTTAGGGTCAAAACCTGTATCCTAAGTGGAATACTGGTCAGTAGCACGCGCAAACCGACATTTCGTTCCTGGGTATCTCTGGCACTTGACCCACCGATGTCATAAGAGGGAGTTTCTCCTGAAGTTTTCCAAAGACCGCGCTCGCTGGATAGAGTTGCTGTTCGAAGCGAAAAAGCGTTTCGAGTTGTCCATTTTGAATTTCATCGTCACCTCCAATCAACCACGTAATTGTTTTCGCCAACGGTGGTAGTGAATCCATACCAAGAGCCATGCAATTAATAGCAGGTAGAACCGGCCAGGCGTATAATCGACGGAAAGGTCGTAAAGACGCGTTTTGGGAGGACCGCTATCACGCCACAGCCATTGAATCGGGCGTACATCTTTGGCAGTGCCTTGTGTATGTCGACTCGAACATGGTCAGGACCGGTGTTGTGGATCACCCCTCCAAATGGAAATGGAGCAGTTATCATGAGATCCGGAAGCCGAAAACGCGCTACCGATTAATAGATCATGACAAACTGCGGCGCTTTCTCAATGCAGATACGAATGAAGCACTTGCCCAAACACATAAAAGATGGGTTGAAAGTCAATTAAAAATCAGACAGGAGCGTCAGGAACACTTTGGCAGAAGTCTTGCTGTAGGAAGCGAGGAATTTATAAGGAACGTGAAAAATGCGCTGGGCATTCGTGCAGTCGGCAGGCGCATTTTTGAAACGCCCCCGTCAGGATATCAGTTGAAGGAATCCATGGCGGCATATGGGAGGCCAAACTCAGACCGAGCAGAAGAAGAAAATTCGGCTATGGCAATTACAAATGCAATCTCCTGGAAGTAGGAAGATGCCTTAGAATGGTGATTTTAACCTCAAAACAGGTCGGCTAAGCCTATAATTCAGGGTTAAAACAGATCATTAAAAAGTAATTACAGCTACATGGCTTGGTCCGACCCCGAATTCCGACTCCGAATTCCGAATTACGAATTGAATGTGAAATCGGGGCCGCCGCCCTGAATACCGGGTTCGGCACATGGAAAGGCATCCAGATATGATCAATCAATGCGTGACCGGGTATTCGATATGAAACGATATGTTCAAACTGTTGTTGTTTGGCTCCTTTTCAGTGTTGGCATCGGGTTGGTAGCTGGCGCAGGCAATGCTGCCGATCGGTTGGGTCAATCTGCAACCGATCCCTTGAATGCGACCTACCTGATCGAGGGGAAGGCTGTCACCTTGATGGATGGCCGTTGCGAGTTGCCCGCCGCACCCGGTTCGGCAATGAAAACCAGGACGACTGTTTTTGGACAACCCATACGCGGAGATTTGGACCGTGACGGTGATCAGGATGCCGTATTGCTCCTCACCCAAGATCCCGGCGGCAGCGGAACGTTTTATTATGTTGCGGCGGCTGTCAACGTAAATGGACGATATCAGGGAACCAACGCAGTACTGTTGGGTGACCGGATTGATCCGATAAATATGAGTATACGCAACGACACGATTGTGATAGAATATGCTGATCGTTGTCCGGAAGAACCGATGAGCGTCCGGAAGAACCGATGAGCGCCGCGCCATCTGTCAACAAAACAACGGTTCTGATCCTGAAAAATGATAAATTAATCGAAATAGCGCTACTGGGTGAGCGGGAGAAATTGGTTGCAGGATGGATAACCATCGCCCATAAAGTGCGCTCGTTCAAACCCTGCGATCTCCAGAATGACTTGTGGTTAATCAATCTCCGGCCATGAAAGCGATTCGTGTCGCCTACCGACGGTAAATGCCGGATGCGAAACGCTATCAACCCGTCTTCGCGGTTCTGGCCGGAAAGTTTGTGGAACCGCCTGACGAAGGGTTCGGCGCCGACTACAAAGCCGCATTTCTGGCGACGCAGCTTGTACGGGTGGCACATAGAGAAAACTGCACAAGTGAAGATTTCGTTTTCGATTCACCAATCAGTCTCAGCCAGAAAATTACCTTCGATCTTTTCCACCTGGATGATGAGGGGCTTTACGGGTCGGCAGACGCAAAACGGGCACTGGCTTATCAAAGGCAATTTTTTAAAAATTACTCCGAGCGCGGCCAGGAATATGTGGATGCGTTGAAAAACGTCATATGGGTGAACATGCTACTTCTCAGAGCGACTGGAGTAATACCTCTCGCGAGAGAAAATAAGGGGAAATTTGCCCTATAACGGGGAGCGATTACCATGCAAGAATATGTCACTTCCGCCCTGTTTGTTCACACTGCCGAAACCGCTGATCTTCTGGAGAGGAATAGAAACCACGCCAGTGGGGCGACCATCACCCCGGTCCGGATCGAGCAGTTGACGGCCGGTGACCACCATCTGCTCGAGGGGGTCGATCACGCGGTGGTCAGCGGCTCTTTGAAAACCATCAAGACGGTAATCAAACTGTCCATAAATATCGGATTCGGCGTCGGGGTCGTGCCGACCGACACCCAAAAAAACCTGGCCCGGCATTACGATCTGCCCAGGGGTGTCGAGGCGGCCATCGACCTGGCCCTCAAAGCCGACCCCATGGCCATGGACCTGGTGCTGTGCAATAATCAAGTCGTGCTGTTCAAGGTCACGATGGGTCGTATGCCCCTTCTGGATGTCGCGGCCGATGTCGGTAAGTTCAGCATCCTGCGGACTGCTATCAGGCAGATCTTTAACATCAAGTTGTCGAAATATCGATTCGCTACGGCTGGCGGACGTCAAATTACTACCGCCGCCAGTGGTTGCATGATCCTGCACCACCGTAAAGGCAGCATGGCGGCCCGGCTGATTTCAAGCGACAGTTTTTTTTCCGATGGGTCCCTTTCCACGGTCGTTTCCGCGCCAATTTCGATCGTCGACTATATCAATTTTCTATTTCGGTTGCTGTCACCCATCGTGGGCCACAAGCAACTGCCCAACGCCATCGGCTACCTGAAAAGCCCCGTCATCGAGATCGAACCGGAAAACGAATTGGATGTATTCATCGACGGTGGCAAACAAAGTCGCACACCCTTACGCTGCGAGACTAAACCCGCGGCGCTGCGGGTCAATGTCGGCAAAGCGGTGCGTATGGCGACAGCCTCAAACGAACCGGCCAAGGTCCGCATTGAAGTCGATCATCTGCCCAGGGGGAAAGAGCTGATCAAAGCCTGGAACAAAAAGACCATTCCATTTTTTTCCTATGCCTCCGAAGAGCGTTTCCGCGACCTGTTCACCGCCTTGCACGAAGACGCCGAGATCAACACGCTCTACCTGGTGCTGATGGTACTCAGCACCATGCTGGCGGCGGCCGGACTGTATTTGGACAGTGCTTCGGTCATCATCGGCGCCATGCTGCTGGCACCGCTGATGGCGCCCATCGTCGCCTTGGCCATGGGACTGCTCAGAGGCGAAGAGGGGATGATCAAAAAGTCCCTGTTAAAAATCATCGCCGGAATCACCGCGGCGTACTCCAAATCGTACAAGGAGATCATCCAGAGCCTGGCCGGTGTGGCCATTGCCGTGGCCCTGGTTCCGCCCTTGACGGTGGCCGGTACCGGAATCGGTCGGGGGGATTTTCATTTCTTCTTCCAGGCGTTTTTGCTCTTTTCAACCAACCTGATCGGCATCATCATCGCCGCCGCGCTCACCTTCCGGGTGTTGGGCTTTTCACCGGCCATCCGTAGCAAGCGCGGTCTTGCCACCGTCTTTTGCTTGTTGGCGGTGATCACCGTCCCGCTCTACATCTCTTACGGGCGAATCGTCGAAGATCGCATCATCGAGAAAGGCTGGCAGAAAGAGCGCTTTTTGGTGAACGGCAAGTATGTGATCGTCGAAAAAGCGGACCTGCGCAGACAGGGCGATAAAAAAATCGTGGTCATGGATGTCCTCGTACGTGATGTGTTGACCCTCGAAGACATGAATGAATTCAAGAAGAAAATCCATACCCATTTCCCCGGCAAACTGACCATTCGGGCGAAAACCATTTATATCCCATGAGGGCCGTATGAAACGTATATTGCCGTGTCAAATTTTGCTCTTTACCATGGTATTGGTGTTTTGCGGATGTGAGCAACAGCCGGCCATCAAACCGAGCGGGAAAAACATTAAAATCGGGATTATCGCCCCCTTTAGCGGATCCGATTTCGCCAAGGGCGAAGAAGGCCTCAAAGGGGTTCAGGCGGCCATTAAAATACAGCCTTTGCTGGATAACGGGGATCGCATTGAAATTATCATCAAGGACGATCAAGACGACCCTGTAAAAGCAGTCAAAGCGTTGCAGGAACTGACGAAAACCGGACAAGTGTCTGCGCTGGTGACCTTTTCCAGCAGCGGGCCGGCGCTCGCCATGGATAGGGTGGCCAACACCTACAAGACACCGATTATAGCCGCGTTGGCCACCCATCCTGACGTTACCAAAGGAAATGATTACGTCAGCCAGATCTGTTTTGACAACATCTTCCCGGGACAGATTGCCGCGTTCTTCGTCAGAGACGATCTGTTGTTGGATCGAGTCGCGATTTTCAAATCACCGGACAGCTTTTACTCCAGTAATTTGGCGACCGAATTCGACGTAAATTCATCGCGTTGGGTGGCGAGGTGACCGACGTGATCGAGATTACCGATCAAAGCACGGATATCCTGAAGCGCGTACAAGCCAAAAATCAGGAATTGCTATACCTTCCCGTTGCGGTAACGGATGTGATCACGATCATTCAAGAAGTCAAGCAAATGCGTTGGGCGCCGAGGCTGATGACCAGCGATGGGCTTTTGGCGACGGTCTTTACCCAACACAAGGAACAATTGGGGCTGCTGGACGGTTTGCTGGCAACCGAATTTTTCCATAACGCCAGTCAAGGAACCCGCTTCGCCGACCGGGTAGTCGCTGCCCATGAAGGCAGGGGAACCAGCTATACCGCCATGGATGTCGAAGGGATGGCGATCCTGCTCGATGCGATGAACCGGTGTGATGACCCGGCAGACCGGCAATGTATCAACCGACAGGTTCGGTCGACGGTTGATTTTAAGGGGCTTCAAGGAAAAATCTCCATCGATTCGAACGGGAAAGCAGATCGCCCGCTGATGATCAACGCCATCAAGGCGTAGTCGGCTGAAATACATCGTCAAGATTTACTAACTAAGAAGAAGGAGAGACCACAATGAAATCGTTTATGGCTGAATTTATCGGTACTTTTTGGCTGGTGCTTGGGGGCTGCGGGAGTGCCGTACTGGCCGCTGCGTTTCCCGATGTCGGGATTGGTTTTCTTGGGGTTGCTCTGGCATTTGGATTGACGGTGCTGACCATGGCATTTGCCATCGGGCATATCTCCGGCTGCCACCTCAATCCCGCGGTATCGGTGGGTCTCTGGGCGGGGGGCCGGTTTTCGGCGAACCAGTTGGCCCCCTACATCATCGCTCAAGTCTTAGGGGCGGTGGTTGCCGGGGGCGTCCTTTTCCTCATCGCCAGCGGCAAGGCGGGGTTCGACCTGTCTGCCGGCTTCGCCTCCAATGGATACGGCGCCCATTCACCGGGCGGTTATTCCCTGCTGGCAGCCCTGGTCACGGAAATAGTAATGACCATGATGTTCCTGATCGTCATCCTCGGCGCCACTGACGAACGGGCGCCAAGGGACTGGCACCGATCGCCATCGGTCTTTGCCTCACCTTAATTCACCTGATCAGCATCCCGGTGACCAACACCTCCGTCAACCCGGCACGCAGTACGGGTGTGGCCGTTTTTGTGGGTGATTGGGCACTTGGACAGTTGTGGCTCTTCTGGATTGCACCGATTATCGGTGCGATTATCGGTGCAGCCGTTTACCGCTTCATCGGAGGCGCGGCGTCCGAGTCTCAGATCGATTAATCAAGTTGGTTCATTGGTCCACTTAATAAGCAAGGTCCTTTTGTAAAAGATAAAAAGTCTGATGATCCTCTTTTCAATGACTGAATCAGGCGGCAAAGAGGGTCTTCCGCCGGCAACGATCCCTGTTGGGTAATCGCGATGATTCGATTAAGTACAATAAACAGGCTCGCGACCAAAGAGAAAATAAAAATTTTTGGACCGACATTATTGCTACTGATTGTCGGTTTCCTGCTTGCCTATCAATTCGTGGCGCCGGCCCCGCCCCGGAGTATTACGATCGGCACGGGATCGCGGGAAGGTGCTTATTTTGATTACGCCAAAACCTATCGAAAACTGTTGGCCGAAGACGGTATTGAATTGAAGCTCAGGAATACAGCCGGCTCAGCGGAAAACCTCAAACAGTTGGAAGTGGAATCAGGCGGTGTCGATATCGCCTTTGTGCAGGGCGGCTTGCAACACTTGTCGAAGACCGACACGCTCGTATCGCTGGGCAGCCTCTTTTTTGAGCCGTTGTGGCCCGTGCCCTGTTGGCCCATTATGCGAAACGCAGCCTGGATGTGCAGTATTACCTGTATCACGATGATCTTGTGGGCAGACTGTTCACCAACCAATTGCTTAAGGCGGCCGATCGGGGAGTTCGGTTCCGCCTGCTGGTAGACGACATGGATATGGCGGGCCGTGATCTGGGGGCGGTTGTAATGGACAGCCATCCGAACATTGAGGTAAGGATATTCAACCCCTTCTGCAGAAAAACGAGTCGGCTTTCCCAGTTCGTCACCAGGATGGGTTCCGTAACGCGTCGCATGCACAACAAGTCTTTTACCGTTGACAACCAGGTTGCCATCCTCGGCGGGCGCAATATCGGCAACGAATATTTCGATGCCGATCCGGACCTGACCTTTGCCGACCTGGACGTAATAGTAATCGGTCCGGTGGTTGAGGAGGCCTCCACGGCCTTCGACCAATACTGGAACAGCGAGCTGGCATATCCCGTGTCGGTACTCAAAGGCAAACCGCCGACACCGGAAGAGCGCAAGGAAAAGCGGCGGCAGCTTGATGATTTTGTCGCTGAACTATCGGATTCACCATACTTGCAAGCCTTGCGGAATTCGAACCTGGCCGACAAGATCCGGAAAAACCGCGTTTCCTATGACTGGGGCGATGCCGAAGTCGGCTACGACCAGCCGGAGAAGATCCTTCATGATACCGACAAAACCGAATACCACCTGGGACCGCAGCTGAGTCCCTATTTCGATGGGGTCCGGGAGGAATTGATTATCTTCACTCCCTATTTCGTGCCGGGTAAATCCGTAACCAAAGCGCTGACGCAGCTGGCCGAGGGGGGCGTGCGGGTGCATATCCTGACCAATTCCCTGGCATCCAACGATGTGGGCATCGTGCATTCCGGCTATTCCAAATACCGTAAGGCGCTGCTGCGCGGCGGGGTGGAGTTGTATGAAATGAACAAAAAACTCACCCGGGCCCAGCGTAAAGCGAAAAAGGGCCCGGGCGGCTCTTCCACGGCCAGCCTGCATGCCAAGGCCTTCGTCTTCGACCGCAAACAGGTGTTCATCGGTTCCTTGAACCTCTATCCCCGCGCAATGATTCACAACACCGAGATCGGTGTGGTGATGAAATCATCTAAGATTGGTAATGACATGGCGGCTGTTTTCGACCAGATCATCGATGAGATGGCCTTCCGGCTGGAGCTGGTGAAGAACGCCAACGGATCCGAAGGGATTCGCTGGCATGGACGGGTCGATGGAGAAGAAAAAACATTTGACGTGGACCCATACACCGGTTTCTGGCAGCGGTTTGGCATCGGTTTCATGCGCCTGCTGCCCATTGAATCCCAACTATAGAGAAGTCTCAATTGAATTGATAACCGGGAAACATGTGGGTCCGGTCGGACCGCTGTCAGAGCGTGCAGAGGAACTCTCTGGGTGCATATCCCAGGCCCTGGTTCGAACTGAGGCTCTGGAAAAGTGCGCCTCAATAAGATCCCTGTTGACACCGAGGCGTCCACGCTCTTGATCGCGTCGCTGAAAAATTTGAGATGTTACACAAAAAGGAGTTAGATATGCAAAATCATAACTTGATTCGATTTTTTGCGGTGCTTTTTCTTGTTGCCTCATGTTCCATCCTAACGCAATTGCCCATCTGGGCCGGTGTCATGCCCGATGCTGAAGATATCACGGACGTGGTCTGGAAATGGCAGGAAACCCGATACAACAACGATCAGAATGCCGTTCCTCCCGATCCGTCCGGATACACGATCGCCTTTAACCCGGACGGAACGTTAAACATCCGGGCGGACTGCAACCGGGGTGGCGGCAAATATTCCAATAAGGGGAAAAGCTTAAGGATCGAGGTGACCCACACCACACGGGCGATGTGCCCCCCGGACTCGCTGGAGCAGACTTTCATCAAGGACCTGAACGCGGCGGAAATCTATTTCTTCAAAGACGGCAATCTCTATCTGGACCTTAAATATGACACCGGAACCATGAAGTTTGATCGGTGACATATAGATGAAAAAAAACTCGGCTTTTTCAAAGAACTATTTTTTGAAAACTCAAGTATATGGTGTGGTACGATTTACGGCAGATCCGGACGAACCGGGTGTGATGGCCGTTACATTGGCGCTTTGAGGGTCGAGGGCGTTTAAAAAGACGATGGGCCGATTTTCGATTTTAAATACGCGATAGAACCCTTTAGCGTTGCCAGTTTCGGGTAGTCTTCCTCGGGAATTCCCACGTTCAATTGCTCTTGAAGCGCAACGGCGAAGTTCATAAAATCAACTGAATCGAAATCGAACTGGTCACGAAACCGAACGGCGGGATCGAGATTCTCAATATCGGCTTCCGGCGCAATTTTTCCGATAATGTCAAAAGCCGCTTTTTTGATTTGATCTTCGATCAACATTTTCCCCCACTCTCGGTTTGAATTTTTGTTCATAAAATTTTAGCTCTTAAAACCATTAAATAAGTTGAATAACTAACACGTAGGTTATGATTCCTTCCGGGAATTTGTGCAAAACCACACCGCAACTTTATCGTCTTGAATTGAGGAAGCCTTTCATCGAGCGAGTATATTTACTTTGTTTTCCTTCGACCTTTTTTCAAATCCGGCCTCATATCTTCATATGCGATAGCTTGATTACGCCCGCCTTTCTTCGCAGCGTATAGTGCTTTATCGACACGGTCAATATTGCCGTATAGAGGGATGTCGGTCGCCATTTTTGCGATACCGAAAGAAGCGGTAATGTTCAACGGTTTATCATTATCCAAGTCAATGGGTAGCGAGAACAACCCAATCCGCAACCGGTTCACAATTTTCTTGGCTTTGCTCAGCTTCGTACTTGGCAAACAGATAAGAAATTCCTCACCACCGTAGCGACACATCGAATCATATGGGCGAAGTTTATCGGTTAAATAGTGTGCAACGGAATGCAACACCCTATCGCCAACCAGATGGCCATAGGTGTCATTTACGGCTTTGAAATGATCAAGGTCAACCATACAAATGCAACATGGTTGACCGGTACGTAATGCTCGCTCATATTCGAAGGAGAGAATCCGAAAGAAAGCCTGACGGTTGAAAACATCTGTCAGAGAATCAAATTCAAACAGGATTTCACGAAGTTCATCTCTTAAGTCAAAAATCCTTTTGGAGAAATCCTGTTCCCTAGCTAAGAAACCATCGTAATCTTTGATGTAAATAGTTTCATTATGTTTTATTTTTTCAGCTAAGACCAGGGCGCTACTATGCAAATCGCGGTGGATTTGACCAATTGATATAAAAATCGAATGGTCACTTAAGATTGGGGAAGACTGGCGGTAGTACCATTGACCAAAATCGCATCGCCGGTATGAATCCTTTGAAAAACAGACATTTGCTAATGGTTGACCAAATATCAGGCTGCGATGCCAATCATTAAGCCATCTGTGATGTTCGGTGACAGCCTGTTCAAGCACTTGAATAATAGGCTTAATTTTTTCAATGGTAAAACGCATACGGAAAGTGAACTCACCTGAGTTTATAAGGATTCATTAGACAGAATTACTTTCATGCCCTTGAAGGCATCTTCCTCTCCTGCGTGCCGTATGGGTCTGCAATGCCCGTTCGGAGCCATCCACGGCCATCAGCAGTCGTTTTGGTTTGGGCGCCATCGGTTCTGTTTGACTCCTGTTGTGGGTCGATGAACCGAATCAGTGGTTGTCGAACAGGATGCGCCGGTTTTCGCGATGATCCACCATGTATCGCAGTTCTGCCTTGTCCTTGAGTATCTTCAACATGTCATCGATTCCGTCACGGGAAACATCGTAGAATCGTAGGTAGACATTACGGTACCCCTCCGGCGCCCGTTCGTAGGTAGAAAGAATGCTGGCCATTCGTCCGCCGAATTCCCGCACCACATTGACGATTTCCATGATTGATCCGGGGGTGTCCTCCAAGACCAGGGCCAAGTGAAATCCGCGCTTTTTCAAACCGGTAATATATAAGGTGGCCTTGAACATGTCGATCTGGGTGATGACCCCGCACAACCGGCCATTATTATCCACCACGGGGGCTCCGGATATTATACGGTCCAGCATGACGTCTGCGGCCTCCTCCACGGTCCAGTCCTGGTGCACCGTGATAACATCGCGGGTCATGATGTCGGCCACCTTGATCTTGTCAACAAGGTAGTTCAATTCGTGCCTATCTAGGCTGGTGGCGTCCGAGGCCGATGCCCGTTTCAGATCCCGATCCGTGATGATGCCGCAAAGCCTGCCACCTTCGGTCACGGGCAATAGCCGAATGCGGTTTTTTTTCATTAGGGTGATGGCCCGCTGCATGGAGTCATTTTTTTCAACGGTGATCACCGGCTTGGTCATCCAGTATCTGATCAGCATGGCTGGGCCCCTCTTTTTATGGTGGAAAGCACATACAAAAAATGAATGGCCTTTTGTCTCTGTCTCAGGGCAGTTCTTTGAAGCCCGCCGGTATCGTGAGCAGCGGTATGGGGGACCGGCGATACAGTTTGCGTGCCGTGGAGCCGACCACCACGTCGGCCAGGTTGCTTCGGCCCTTTGTGCAAACAACCATCAGGCTCGGCTTTTCACTTTCAATGGCTGAGAGCAGCTCCTGGTAGGGCGTGCCGATCTGAACAAGATAGCGGCATTTGACCGTACCGGGGGAAACTGCCTCGAATAGGTCTTTCATCTTCGTTTTCCGGTCCCGCTCCTGGTCGGAGAGGTAGTTCGGAAAGGCAAACGCCTCATAACCGGCCATGGCGCGTTGGACCAGAGCCAGGTCCCGTTGGTTGATCACGCTGACCAGAAGCAGTTCGGCGTCGATCTTCATCGCCAGCCATAAGCTATAGCGGACAGCTGCCGCCGAATATTCGGAAAGATCCACTGCAGTCATAATTTTCATCGTCTGTGTCATAGGAACTCCTTTCTATTTATCGGTTGTAGGAAACAAGCCACAATAATTTACTTCCAAAAGGAGTTTTTCGCGTGCATGCTACGAGAAAGATATCAAGGCCCAGGTTCGTAAGCAACTGAAAACGAACTTTCCCAATTGGCATCATCTTACCAAAAAGGAAAATTGCTCAAAAAGTATTAGACGAGGCTGTCGACAGCTACGATTATCCCAAGGAAATCGAAACACCTGTGAAGGAACCAATTGGTTTATCCGATCAGCAGCCGACAAAAGTCAGGGCATGTTGGACGCTTTCAATGTTCAGTTTATCGACCGATGATGAGATCATCGCAAAGATATTGAGGCACCCGGGCCTGTGGCAGACCCGCAACCATGACCCGCCTGCCCCAAATGCAGCACATATCCCGGAGCTCACATGCGATGACGCCTGTTCCTAGCGTCCCCCCCATCGATTACCGGCCCCAATAATGTCTACATCGCCTTTTTCGGATATCCGGTAGATCTGCGCTCAATTTTTATGGAAAACTCACGTTCTCCTGACAATCGAGACGTTTGGTCTTGTTTTGATGCAATTTACGACGCGGCGGTAAAATACCCATGACGGTCTGATTTTGTACCATACAACGAACGAGGAATTGATGTTTTTCGTAGCCAAAACATAATTCTCGTTGAACTAAGCCGTGTGTTCAACATGCTGTATCGCCTTGATTGTTGACACACAACTGCCTTACTGCCATACTCGAGTACGCAAAAAGCAACTTCCTGTATTTTAAGCAGACGATTGAAAGCGCGTACCCAATGTCATTAACTTAAGAGACCTAAAAACAGCATAACAAGCTAAATTTATTGTGAATATGGTTTATATTTGAGGATCGGCATGGTATACTCACTTTCAATAATAACAAGTAATTATCATCACGAAAGGAGCATACTATGCCGAAAATTATCGAAAATGTTGGCGATGTTGGCACGAAACCTGATTTTCATCATATGTGCCAAGGCGACTGATTTAATTAAACAAATTATCTCTTCTCCGGACTTTATCGACCATAACCGAAAAGATAAAAAAGAC
>Ga0209633_10004461_pt1 | contig 12568 bp, 14 predicted proteins | sample Cruoilmetagenom1_FD_187290 | JGI IMG/M metagenome (GOLD analysis project Ga0209633, IMG submission 187290) | Oil polluted marine microbial communities from Coal Oil Point, Santa Barbara, California, USA - Sample 1 (SPAdes) (version 2) | ecosystem: Environmental > Aquatic > Marine > Oil seeps ... | reverse complement strand
TGATGCAGCAATTACCTTTAAATAGTACGTTAACACTAGAGAGAGTGTCTTGCTGATTGCCATCATCGGAGGAAAACTCCAAGGAGTTGAAGCGGTTTATCTGGCACAGAAATCCGGATGGGAGACTCTTGTCATTGACAAAAATCCTGATACACCGGCAGCAAAAATGTGTGATCATTTCCTGGCGTTTGAGTTCAGCTCCTCACATCCTGTGCCCAAAGGATCTCCTGATGTGGATCTTATTCTTCCTGCGGTTGAAGATATTGAAGTGCTGGCTGCGGTTCACACCTGGGCGGAGCTGAAACAAATCCCCCTTGCTTTTGATCTGGAGGCCTATAGCGTCTCAAATTCAAAGCTCACATCCAATACCCTTTTCAGGAAATTGAAACTTCCAATTCCTGCCTCCTGGCCGGATTGCAATTTCCCTGTTGTGGTTAAACCTGACACAGCGAGTGGCAGCCAGGATGTTGAGGTGATTTATAACTCAAAAAGTTTCATGTCCTGGTCTGCACCTCAGCAGCGAATTGACAATCTCGTTATACAGGAATTTATTCATGGACCATCCTACTCAATTGAAGTTGTGGGTCAGCCCGGACAATACCAGGTACTGCAGGTAACTGATCTGAGTATGGATAAAATGTATGACTGCAAAAGAGTCATGGCTCCCACTGTTCTGGAATCTGACCATGTTGGTCGATTTAAAAAAATGGCTCTTGCTCTTGCCGAAGCAATTAACCTCAAAGGAATAATGGATATTGAAGTGGTTTTGAATGATAATGAACTTAAGCTGCTTGAAATAGATGCCAGACTTCCAAGTCAGACACCAATAGCGGTCTACTGGTCAACGGGAATTAATATGGTAGAGATGCTTGGTAATCTTTTTCTAAATGGAAATACTATTCCCTCTGAACAAAAGTATGAGCGTTTTACTGTGGTTGAACATCTGCTGTTTTCTGATGATAATATAGAGATCTGTGGAGAACATATTATGGTTCAAGATGGCCCCCTGGCTCTTTACCAGGACTTCTTTGGTGCTGATGAAGCCATAACAAGTTTTTCTCCGGAGAAAACGAGATGGGTGGCAACATTGATATTCACCAGTGATACTTATGATGATGTGACAGACAAAAGGAAAAACTGCTACAAACAGATTCACAAGCTTTCCCATCAAGCCCCAAATGGGTGTAAATTTGTATAAATGAAAGTTGGTAATTCTCAAGAAAACAATAACAGAGATTTCCGGGTAGAAGCACCAGTCACCTGGCGCTCCCCCCACAGAGTCGGACATGAAGATTTCCCTCATCCGGTTCCTCAGAAAACACAAGCTTACGCCTGTGAGTTACCAAGCAGATCTTACTCCACTTGGCGCATAACTTTGCTACCCGTGTAGATTTTGTAGTTTCCCAGGGTTTCGTTGATATGGTTAGTGATCACTGAGTATCTCCCATAGTTTGCCCCAGAAAAACGTTATGCCTGGTTTCACCTTCCCTACAGTTGGTCCCGTGGGGCTTGGTTCCCCACCTTCACAGACGCATCGCATCCATCGGTACTATGATCCACTAAAATTGCCAAGAGACCATCTCAGGTTTATTCGCTGTTAACTATCCAAACCTGATACCTTGTATACATGCACTGGTCTAAGACCCCGGTGGTGAACTGAATACTTGCCATAACGCATCCAGTTCTACTGCCTTCCAGTTTCCAGAGACTGTCGGCTTTCACTTCCTGTAACCTGGAAGTTATCATAAGACCACGATAATTGATTTTTCGGGGCTCAATACAGAGCCTGCATCCTTGATCCATCTGGCTTTGGACTCACGTTACCGGGCTTACCGGCAGATTCCACTACTGACCTGCTGGCTCAGCTTTGGTCAGGTGGGACTTGCGCCCACTGGCTAGTAATGACCAATTTCATCCCGGACGGGACTTCCGAGGTTGTAGATTTATCTCGGCACGACTGGAATTATCTCGAGTGAGCGGCAAAGTAAATTTTGCTAGGCATTTGGGACCCTGAGAACCAGACACTATCAGGAACTAAGCTTAACTTGCAATTATGCTTAAATGGTCGAGATTGCCACTGGTATCTACTTATTTTTTTCTCAGTAAGTTCTGCTGGCAATATATTTTTCTTGACAATTGTAGACAAACGCCGCTATCATTAATTAACACAATTATTACATTTTAACAGCACAACTAAACACTAACATGCCTTGAGATAATATGAGCGATATTCTACCAGATCTTACAAAAGCGGAATTTGACATTTTAAGAATCATCTGGAAATCAGGGAGACTTAGTGTACGAGAAGTTCATGATCAGATAACCGAAAGCTATAAATGGGTGTATTCTACCACCAAAACCATGATGGACCGAATGGTAAAAAAAGGTTTGCTACACCGGGAAGAGTTTCATGGTGTTTTTCTCTACCGGCCGCTCATCTCACGTCCCAAAGGATTTGCCCGCCTTATTCAATTTTTTGCCGATAGGGTGTTGGAGCTGGATTATGGTTCTGTGGTCGCCCTTTTTGCAAATAGTAATGCTATGAACCCAAAAGAAATAAAGGAACTTGAAAGACTATTGGCGAATGAGAAGGAGGAACGCCATGATACGTCCTGATGAGATTGCACAGACAGTTATTGGTATTTTATCGATACAGTCAGTCTATGCCATGGTGTTGTTCCCCCTGGTCTGGGGACTGATCAAATGCTGCCGAGGAAAATATCCCCTTTGGCAGCACGGTTTATGGTTTTTGATTCTTTTACGCCTAGTACTGCCACCAGATATGGCCAGTTCCTGGAGCGCCGGTCATCTAATCCGGTCGATAACGCCAAACATTATTTTTCAGCCTATCCTCGCTTTCCCGGTTACACATTCTACTCTTTCAGACAACCAAAATCAGTATGCTGCCACTCCAGCCAATGTTGTTATACGAATAATTCAGAAACCAACTGGGCTGATCCCGGCAGTCGATAGCAGTTCCGCAACGTTTTCGCAACCAATTTCACAGGAGTTGTTTTGCCTCATTTTCTTCAGCAGTTGGCTGGTCGCCGCAAGCTTCCTCTTGGTACAGTTTATCAGAAAACGTCGGCGGTTTTGGAAGATCGCAGGGAAGGGAAGGACGATTGAGGATTCTGTTGTGCTGGATATAGTCCAAACTTGGCGAAGGAAGTTGCATATTCGAAGAAGAATAGAGGTAAAGGCGGTTGCTTTAGGTGCTCCAAGCTTTACCATGGGGCTTTTTCGTCCTGTGGTGGTCCTTCCGGAACATCTGTTGTCCAAGGCCGGGAGTGCTACATTAGAACCGGTCTTGGCCCATGAAATAGTGCATGTAAAACGCTGGGATGATCTTTCAATCTGTCTTCAGGAGCTGGTGAGAATCGTCTATTTTTTTCATCCACTTGTCTGGTTTGTCATGCCCCGTCTCACCTGGACCCGGGAAGCTGCGTGCGATGCAACCGTTCTATCCCAAGGAACCTTTTCGCCCGGGACTTATGGAAAGCAGATGCTGGCATTTCTTCGAAGCCAAGTCCTTCCAGAAAAACCTCTCCGGTGTTTGGCGGAATTTGCCGCTGCTGCAAAAGAAATTGCTTTTCGCCTAAAACAAATTCAAGAAAAGGAGAACAATATGAAAACTCCCACCTTAAAAATCTATCTTGCTCTTCTGTTTTTGGGATTATTTCTTCTACCCATGGCCCCGGTAGTTTCATCGAATCAGGTTAACACAGCGGAAACCATAACAAAGCCTGCATCACAGACTCAGGATGAGGGTAGCAGGCATATGGCGGACAATGCCTTTGTTCAGTTTATATTACGCTGTGTTCCTTGTCAAAATCCTAAAGAAGTTACACACATTATTTGGGGAAATCTTATTAATGAAGACTTCCAAGAAAAAGATTTTTCGCACCTTGTTTCACTAACAGACTGCGACATTGTAGAAGATATTGGCAATGGTCGGAAAGCTTATGTTTTTTATCTGCTTGCCGATTCGAGAAAAGGACTCTACCGCCCCAATTTCCATTTTGTAAAAGAACAAGAAAAATTGATACCTATTTATAAAAGCCATAACACATCGATATATGCCATAAATCGTCCAAAAGCTAATGGACGTTATGAGATTGAGGAAGGATGGAGGGCGGATCTTTTTGATGGATTTTTTGATGCACATGTCAATCTGGCATGGGCCTCCAGGGTTTGGTTTTGGACTGGAACCCAATATCTCCCAGCCTATACGGACTATATTATTGATGACGCAACCGATCCATCGTTATTGGGAACTAAAAGAGAATGGTATGAGGATTCTCGATCCTTATACGAGGCAGCCGCCCGAATGTGAATCTATTCCCTTCAGCAGAGCAATAGGCTATGCCATTTATCAATGAGAGATTATGGAGTGCCAATCATGTCCTAATTTATCTCCTGCTAGGAGCTTATACAGGTCCTCTTAGCCCAAATTTAACAGAAAATAGAGAGGGAGGTGCAAAATGGAAAAGTTCAATTTTACACTGTTTTTGATTACACTGGGATTGGTGTTTTCTGTTTCTATAATTTACGCGGAGATGACGAAAGAACGCAGTGGGAATGATATAACCGGCAAAAAAGTTGTATTCCTAACCAGCACTACTCATCAAGGAGATTTTGGAGGGGTAGCAGACGCGGACACTATATGTAATGATTTAGCGGCAACTAACGCAGAACTAACAGGCCGGCATTTCAAAGCATGGGTAAGTGACAGTACATGTTCACCGATTGATTGCTTCACCAAATATCACGATATACCGTACGTTTTGCCTAATGGCGATCAAATAGCTGAAAATTGGGGACAGTTGACAAATACTACATTAGAACATGCTATAAACATCGATGAAAAAGGAATGTTAATCAATTCGTATTTAGATGTCTGGACGAACACGACGTACAATGGGACGATATATGATAAAGATAACAATTGTATAAATTTCACATGGAGAGACATAACTACACAAAATTGGGCATATATAGGTGATAGTAGCCGAAGAGGGAAAGAAAGATCAATTTATAAGAGTTCTAGTTGTCATAAAGAGAATAGATTATACTGTGTGGAGCAATAACGATATGATTTTCCGGATAGGAGAAAGAAATGACGACAGTCATCAGCGTTTTACATACTGCCTAACTCGGGAGGAGCTGTAAGGTTTCTCCAGCTCTTTCGCTCCATTTTCTCAAGTAATCAGAATTTCTGTGATTTTCTTTTGGGCGTGGCCGCCGGATCACATTATTTTGATCAATCGAACCTCTAGATACAGGAAAGTTGGGATTTTTCGGTGTTAATAAGCACTCGACAACCATTTGACATGATAGCGGAAAATAATACTTCTTGGGAGAAAGCGCCATATTTGAGAATTGGTACCCCTTCGTGGACTCATTCAGAACCCAGTTGACGGTTCTTCCCGGAGAAATAATGGACACAATCCTTGTTGCTCAAAATCAAGTGAAGGATGGGTTCCTTACCGCGCAGTTGTAACGGTTTCCCATTGGACTATGAGACTTATATAGGGTGGAGTAGTAGGAGCTGTCCAAACCCGCAGGTCCAAGTCACTGTTGTGGGGAATGTGACAGTGTTTAAAGGAAATCTTTCTCTATTAAATCATTTCCTCTATCGCATCATTGTATTACCAACTTCCTGCACTTTTCGACTATTCATTGAAACGGTACAGCTGGCTCCTGGGAATAAGTAGTAATTTTCCTGCTAAAATCATATCATTTTCGGCATATTGTAAACAAGTTTTTCTCACCTCATTGATAAGTATAGCGGCATGGGTTTCACCCCAGAACCAATTTGTAAATACAGTACCATCCATTGATTCACCAGGTTGAGCGGATAGTCCCTCGAAATAGCAGGTTTTGAGGTCTTCTGATGCCATGCGCAAGATGTCAGAGAGTTGTTTCCCACCTATGCTTGTCCCCTCAATGTTTCCCGATATGAAATTGCAAAACAGGTCGCCGATTTCGTCCGGAGTAAGACTACTGACCCCGAGAATTGAGAGGTTTCGTTTCTCACAGGCTAGATTGTGCCATGTTTGCATCGAGCTGTATTCGTTTCGGAACTTTAAAAAAAGATCATCCTGATTTGTCAGCTCTCCTGTTTGTGCTGCAAAATTTACAGGACAGGCCATCTGCACCTGTACTGATTTACTTTCCACGGCATCATGGGGATAATCCTCAAGCACCGGGCCTGTTGAATACTCAAGCAGTGATAGTGCATGTTTGATAACATCGCGCTGAAATTTTGGATCTTGTGGATTACCAAGCGGCCTTCCGAGCGGAAAGCTCACCCACAACGCCCGCGGGGGTTTAATGATTTCTGTATGTTCCCGGATTAGGCTTATCTGAGTTGTGGCAATACCAGCGCTTTCCATGAAATGTCCCAGCCCGCCAACTGCGCGCGTACAATTGGGTCAAACCGGCACAAGTAACACAGCATCAACATGATCTTTTTTTAAAATTGCAGCGAGTTGATACGCTTCCTGTTCCATTTGGTCTGGCGGAGTTGCCCCCATGAACGAATAATGGTATTCGGAAAGACTTCCTATAAATCCTTGTTCTTCCAGTTCCCTCAACCTATCTAATGGAAAAACCATGTTCATATCCATATGGAATCCGGTACGGTCAAAATTCGTTGAAATATGGCTCATAACAAGATCCTGGGCCTCAACGTCTTTTGCGATCAGTCTATAGCCTGTTTCTCCTACACCAAATGGCCTGTCAGATCGGCGATGTAAGCCCGCTGTAGAGATCAGCACTATACGTGCTTGCGAGACCTTCAATCCGGTAACATAGGGGGACGATGTGTAGGTCGGACAAGGGAGTTTGAGTAGATGTTCACGCTCTGTTTCTTCATATTGTGCAAGACGTACCATAGTCGCTCCTTATTATTGCATGACAGATTATATGCACATACCAATGATTGATAACACTGCTTAAAGAATTAATAAAATTTTTATTTTTTAGACATCACAAGGAATGTTCATTTATCTTGTCGGCCAGATCGAGAAGACTACTCACAGTAATTGAGGGATCTATCCCCCATGGGTCGAAGATTTCCTCTGGAGAGCGACGAAGCCAGGCAGATTTCATCCCGGCCGAAATCGCTCCAATAACATCAAAAGGATTACTTGAAATCAACCATGCATTGTAGCCCATTGCTTGCGCCTTTCTTAAAAAATGGCAATACGTTCCAGTGGACGGTTTGAATGTCTTAATATCGTCGACACTCACAATATCGAGGAACAAATTTCTGATGCCTGCGGTATTCAACAACATCTCAAGAGCATCTGCCTTACCATTGGAAAACGCATAGAGACGAAAACCGGCTGTCTTCAACCGAGTTAACCCCTCTTTAACATCATTAAATGCGGGAAGAACGCGGTAAATGCCCAGAAGCTCAGCCTTCTGTTCATTAGTGAGGGATACTTTGTGGAAAGCACAGGTATAGTCAAGCGCCTGACTTGTACAAACAGCAAAGTTCTCGTAGTTTTGCATAAGTGATCGCCGAAAAGAGTATTCCAATTGCTTGTCACGCCAAGTTTGAGAAAAGCTCTCTGCTTCATTATTGATAAGCTTTTGTAATGCTGCAACGACCCCGTTGGTGTCTATCAAGGTTCCATACACATCAAATGCAAGGGTCGTCTTCATTGGGTTCTCCTATTGTTGGTTAGCTTGCCTGCGCTCTATTTTTGTGCAATCAAGAGAGATAGTAAAATGTTTACCTTACATCGTATACATCTTTTGCAGCCTTTGTGCAATTTTCCGGCCACGGGCTGACCATGTCCAGCAAATCACCGCGATGGCCCTGGAGATGCGGGACTATGTGCGCCGTAACGAGTTTTTCGGACTTAGGCTGGTATTTCGCATGGGCATAAACTCCGGGCCAGTGGTAGCTGGAGTGATTGGCTGCAAGAAGTTTATCTATGATTTATGGGGTGATGCGGTGAATACTGCCAACCGCATGGAGTTCCATGGTCAAGAAGGCATTCTCCAGCTTGCCCGTGCTACCTACGAGCTGGTAAAAGACGACTCCGTGTGTGAGGCCCAGGGTACGATAAATGTAAAAGACAAGGGCGAGATGGACGTGTGGTATGTAACTGAAAAAAGGAATAACAAGTTCTAAAACCGGAATGGTCAACCGCAGCAGTCGGTCCAAGACTCAACTAAGATACCTGCAGCAACGATGTATGGGTTTTCAGATGAACTCCATATGGTATCAGTATCAATAATACCTCCTACATCAGTCGCATATACTGGATTATTAAGAAGAACAAAACAGATGGTGAAGACAAGAACCGTTAATGATTTACTGACGAATAAATTCACATCTTCCTCCTTTTGATTTGTACTACAATAAAAAAGCCGAGCCACCCCTTTTAAAAGGCAACCCGGCTATCTGGCAAGATCCGTGGCTTTCCGTCCCTGTTTCACAACAAGTTTCACTTTTCTTATTTGCATATCATTACTAATAGTAAAATATATATGAGAAGGGGTAGATTGGTCAAGGGAACAGCGTGGTATGTTGTTGTGTTTTTAATCTAATTTTGTAGCACCTGTTGAGGTGAAAGGCTTTCCCGGTGGAAAAAAGATTGGTAATGTTGCGATACGGCAAACTCAAAATTGAATATATGCCCGTCCGTCTTCGGCCAGGATTACCTCTGAAGTCTTCGCTGGCTTATCCTTTGGTTCCTCCTCAACTGCCGTTTTGACTTTGCTCTTTTTAGGTGTTATCGTTTTACTATCTTGTGGAAGATCACCACGGAGCGTTTCGGACGATTCAGAAAGGGGGTTCGCAGTACTGGAATATTCATCTTTCGCCACAGGTATCTTCCACAATAATTGTTTCTTTTCAACAGAAGAATCGGAATTGCTTTCAGACACAGCGTTCGGGGGTTCCTGCCCGGATTTATTCTCAGGGGTGACCGCAAAGTCTGGTTGCTGACCGGGAGCAAGGGTTTGTGTGTTCGCAGCAGACCAAAACATCGGAGTTGTTTTGACTATTTTTAGGTGTTACAGTTTTAGATGAAGTATCGGAATTGCTTTGGCCCGAGAGTGGCGGGGATTTATCGTCGCCCATTAATGCGTTAGGGGTAGTCGTAGTAGAAGCACTATTTGGCTCATACGCGCCCTTTCAAAGTAATTCCTCTGATAGATTGTCCTTTACGTATGCAACTTGTTGTTCCTTTTGGTCATTTTCATACTCAGCAATAGAACTAATGGGAGGGTTAAGATTGTATTTCAATGAACATCCTGTAAGAACAAATCCGAGGAATATGATAAGTGGTAATTGTATGAATTGTTTCATCTTACACCCTCCCTTTCGGAACATTCCCACATATCTAGATTCTGCAAACAAGAGTAATAAGTTTTTCATTTTCTCCTCCTGACAATATTTACTGGATATTCTAATAAGAACCATGTTCTTTCTAACGGTAGTTGTTACAGTTATCGTGCCAATGATTCATAATTAATTAAATATTAAGCAATATCATGATATTATATCAAAATAATATAAGATTGTAATAGATGGACGGAGATCGCAAGTCCGGATAACCGTTCTCTTGTCTCGAGACACATGCACTTGAGTCCTTTTTTGCGAACTATTTCTATTTCAAAATGTCGGTAAGGAGGAAATTGCTACTTTCAAGAGATCCTTATTGATACAATGAAGCAAATAGCCTAGCGATTAAATAGGACTCAAATTTTGGTTACTCATGATGTATCAAAGGTGTGTTATGAACCTTTACTTCAGGATGCTGATAGTTCTCCTCAAGATCTGGATTGGACACAAAAAATCTTAGGAAGAAGAATCAATTTTGTATTTCCGTGTATATCCTTTCGATTGCAATATAAATTTACATTTACCTCGATGTTACATTGCTACTATATATGCCGAAGAGAGTCTGTGTATCTCCTGTAACTTTTACCTACTTCCCAATATGAGAGTCGAGTTGCCTGGGCCAGGGAATGAAAGATATTTCCCAGATCTTTCCTAATTGACAAGAACCTCATCAACACGCTTACGCTGATCTGCATTCAGCGTTGCATACCATTGGTCAAACTCAGGAAATTTGGTCTTACACTTACCCATTTCCAGCATAATAAATTCTCGCTAGTAGGCCGCTCTTCGCAGGGAACCTATGCCGCCGTGATATGTGGCTTTGCATTGATCCGGTGTTGGCATGGTACTTTTTTCTCCTTTTCCAATGGTGGATCAGGAAAACCACTATTCCGGCAAATAATGATCGTATTATCTTCAACATTGAATACTGTTTATATATCAATCCAATAAATCAGGGTACATTGCTTTTGCACAACTCGGGCACATACCGTGACTGAAATCTGCTTCAGAATGTGTGATAATATAATCTTCTAAATTGTTCCAATCACCCTCCTCATCCCTGATTTTTTTACAACTGGAGCATATGGGTAAAAATCCTTTAAGAATTTTCACTTGTTCGAGTGCTTTTTCCTTTTCTGCGATTGCCTTCTCCCTTCTCCTTTCGGCATTTTTGCGCAACAGGGTGAGGAACGCTGTGCCCCAAATTGAGAAAAGTGCAAGAAATCTATTGGATATTTCCTGTTCCAAACCACTTCCATAAGGTGAGTAGATAAATCCTATGATGGTAAGAATACTGCAATAAGCTGCAACAAAAAGAGTAAAGTGGCGATGGGGTGACCAGAGTGAAATGAGCACCACGGTAATGTAAGGTACACCACCCGCAATACCCTGAGGTGTAAGGAGGTCGATAATAAAAATTAACGAGGAAACAATCACACAGAGAATATGAAACAGGTTATCAATAGGTTCTGATTTTTTTAGTGTTAGGAATTCAGGTATTTGTTTCATTTCTGAACCTGGAAAGAAATTGGCAGAGACATTAAGTCGTCATTGTACAGTCCATTGCTGCCAGTAGGTCAGTGCAACAGTAATAGCAATTCTGTACACATACTGATCAATAATCAATGAGGCATTCTTTACTCTATCTTCATTTAACGGAGCGGTCAACCAAACCACTATCCCGGCAAATAATCCTCCCTCACCGGTGAAAACACCTCAACCAGTACAGAATCCTGCAGCGCCTCTGCTCCGTGTTCTTTATCTCCTGCAATGCACCAACTGTCACCTGGATTGCAAAGAATTTCTTCTGACCCAACTAAAAACCTCACTTGTCCGGAAACAAGATACCCTGCTTGCTCATGGGGGTGGCTGTGCTGCGGCACGACACTGCCTTTCTGCAACCTGAACTCTGCCATCAGGGTTTTTTCGCCATGAACCAGCGTCTTTTGCTGGATGCCTTCCAGGGGTGTGGAATATCCTTCTTTGTTGTTTTTGTTAAACATGTTTACCTCACTTTGTATTTGTTCAGACTATTCTGTGCCAAATTTTTGTACTCTATGAAAATTGAAAAGGTTGTACAGGGGTTGTACAAACAACTAGTTAAACAAAAAAGCAGCTAACTCGAAGTGAGCTAACTGCTTGATTATATTGGTACACCAGGAGGGATTCGAACCCCCGACACCCGGATTCGAAGTCCGGTGCTCTATCCAGCTGAGCTACTGGTGCATTTAATGATTTCAGTAAGTTAGACGTTTAAAATAGCTAACTTTTTTGGTTGATTTTTGAAACTGTGCCCAAACTGTGCCCAGAGAGTGATTTAAGGTACTCACTCTGCCTTTGAGCAGCAAGTTTGAGGTCCTGATCATTGACAATATTATAACGGTCAAAAACACTTCGTGTTTTGTGGCCGGATATCATCATTGATACTCTTTCTGGTATTCCCGACCGGACCATATTGCGCACAGCAGTCCGTCTAAAATCGTGGAAAACTTTTACACCAATTCTCGCATCACTGCAAGCTTTCTTCCATGTCTTGTAAAACCGTTTCAACCTGTCATCGCCTTTACGGTTTAGAAAAACATATGGCAGTATCTTCTTGGCAGTTTTGTGTCTTTGCCGTTGCTCAATGAAGATTTCTCGAAGTTCCTCATCAAGATAAATCGTCCTGCCGTCATCATTCTTGGTTTCGCCGACTTCAAGTCGAACTATTCCAAGTTTTCTGTCGACCTGGCACGTTGTTCTTTCCTGATTAGTTAAATACTTGATACATTAAAAAATTAAATAGAGGAGATAGCACTGCTTGGAAAAAAGAACAAGAGCCTTTTTTCGTACTTCATGTGTTACTGCGATAATCTCTGTGTCGATGTGTCAAATCTTCAGCAACTCAGGAAAGGTGGAGTTATCGGTTAGATTGAGAAAGAGCGGGAACTTTATGGTCAAGCAGTATGGATCACACGAAGGGATGAATCCAGAAACAGGTGAAAAGGTTCAAGTAAAAGCAAAGAAATTACCACGTTTCAAAGTCGGTAAGGACTAGCGATTGAAGGTGAACGGGGAGTAGCTTCCATCATCTGTAAAAATCAAGACTAAGGGGCTGTAGGGAAATAACATGGCTGATATTGCGCTTAGATTTGGGTTGTATTTGGATGTTGTGATTGAAAAAAACCGCAGGCGTAGCTGGCTACGTTGAGGATTTTACGATTG